>Ga0209535_1002214_pt1 | contig 12705 bp, 16 predicted proteins | sample LinPmetageLP28_FD_184041 | JGI IMG/M metagenome (GOLD analysis project Ga0209535, IMG submission 184041) | Marine viral communities from the Pacific Ocean - LP-28 (SPAdes) (version 2) | ecosystem: Environmental > Aquatic > Marine > Oceanic | place: Pacific Ocean | collected 2009-08-22
GAAACTGCATTGTGACTATGCAAGCTTTCGTTATGAGAAGCTACAATCTTAAAGTCTAAGATACGAGATTCATTAGTAAACTGCTCGTAAAGTAATCTAACAGCATCTTCAACAAACTTTAAGTAAGCACCATTCTTTTCAGCAAATGCTTGCTCATCTTCTCTCTTAACCATTACTTGCGTTTCAGTTTGAAGAGCAGCTAAGCATAACTCTTGAATATCTTCAATCCAAAGCATATCTTCAAATCTAACACTTACCCGAGCAACACTTCTTTGACTATGAGGTACAGTAGCTCTATTACGATACTTTTCAGCATGTTCACTTAGCTCAAAACTACAAGGACAAGCAGAAGAATAAACAAAGTCAAAATGAATATACTTTTTAAACTCTCCCTCTTTAGTTAAGTCGCCTTCAAATACGACATCGTAATATTGATAACCTTCTAAACCACTACGTAAACTATTTTGCTTAATAGGATAAGAAATCTTAAGCATTATTCTTGAGTCAAAGCATTTAAGGTTATTTTTATAAGTCTCTAAAACATCCTTAATCTTATCAATACTAAACGTCTCGTCTTTATGATCGTAAAAGCTTCTCATGATACGAGACATATTAATACCTTTCTTATGAGCTTCTAAACTCACACTACCAGTAACGCTAGTTTCAAGCTCAATAGTTTTACCATTTCGCTTCTTATAAGTTAAAGGTAATTTAAAGTTATGAATACCAACTTGCTGAATAGGCACAGCAGCTCCTTGAATTAGACTAGAAGGTCCATTCTGAAGATCAGGTAATGAAGAGATATACTCTTTAGTAGCGTTAACTTTGCTATCATAAACACGAATAGGAGGAAAATAACTCTTACTATATTCATCACCCATAAGTTCCTTTGCAATAATATCCTTTTCACCAGTTAGCTCATCATCTTCACCTAACCACTCATAATTAGAATCTTCTTTACCTTTACTCATTTATAGTTATATTATAGTTACCTTATTTTATTATCAAGACTAAATATTGTATATGGATAAGTTATCTCAAAAAGAACTCTTAGATGAAGGGTTTCTATCTGGTTTACGCAAGGCCGTGACGAAGACAGCGGCTGGAATAGGAGGAGCTGTTAATGCCATTTCCAATGCTGGTACTTCTGCAGGTATTGGTGATGTAGTAGGCGGTGTTAAATCAGGTTTAGAGAAAGAAAAACAATTCTTTAAATCTAAGGATTCAGAATTAGATAAGGCTATTGAGGAACTTGGATATTTTAAACTAGGTAAAGAAAGAGGCAGAGGTGATAATGTAGTTGTCGATGTTGCGGAGCTAGATTACTCTCCAAAAGATGGCACACCAGAACAAGGCCAACTCTATTCCAAACCTTTAATATTAAAATGGGATAAAGAATCAAAAGCATTTTCAGTTATTAAATCACCAAAGGGGGTTGGAGAGGGTAAACCAAAGTCTCAACCAGCTGCTCAATCCGAAACTCAGCAAGCCTCTCAACCTGAAGCTAAGCCTGCGGCTACCCCTGCTGCTCAAGCTAAGCCTAATTTAGGACCTGCATTTGATAAATCTGAGGCTAAGCCCACGGCTAAAAAAGTACCACCTCCATCACAATCAGCTCTTCAAGCTAAGCCTAATTTAGGACCTGCATTTGATAAATCAGCAAGTAAGCCTAAATCAGACTTTTTTGCCTCAGCATCTGAGCCCGCAGCTAAACCAAAACCGAAAAAGCCAACTTCTAATAAGACTTCCAATCAAATGGCTGGTGAAGAGCAAATGAAAAAAAATAAAGCAGCTGCAGAAAAGGAAGCTAAATCAACAAAAAGTAAACCTAAACGAGGTACCGTAATCGCAGCTTTGGATGATATTAAAAAACCTGGATTCCAACAAGATAAAGTAGCCAAAAATGAAATTAAAGATTATTTTATAACAACTGGTATGGCAGATAAAATTAAATCTAATCCTAAGTTTAGTCCTTCAATAGCTGGACGTCGCTTGACTAATCTACAAGCTAAAAAAATACTCGAAAAGAAAAAAAGAAGTCAAAAAAATCTGTTGCGGCAGTTGACTTTGCTTTTCAAATAGATAATTAACCGAGACCAGACGAGGGAAAGCCTCTTAAATTTACTTTTTGCTTCTTAAAAATAGTAGATTATAATTTGTAAATGAGCAATATAATATTTACAGATAGTGAGCTATATGAGCTTTTATTAGAGGTTTGTAATAATGAATATATGCCTACTCCAGTATGTTCGTTAACACGATGTATAGAAGGTAAAGATAAACATATGACTGCAGAAGCTACTTCTATCGGTACAATTGAAACTATATCTACAGCTGTTGGTTCATCTAAAGAGTCTATAAAAGAATATATTAGTAAGTTTATTAATGATTCACTTAAAAATTATAATAAATCATTCTGCTTCTATCCTTATAAAATTCTTAAATCTAATAAAGGTTCACTTATTTTAAGAGGTGCTTTTCAAGAGGATGGTTGGATAACTAATTTTAAGGAAATGGATAAACAGCGTATTAAAGATGAATTAGATAGAGATGAACAAATATAGTTGATTATTACAAGTTTATAAGCTATAATAATATTATGATTTATACGTCTTCAAAAAAAATTGAACTTGGATCAACTGCCTTTCGTCAACCTAATGCTGACTCACATTGCAAGTTTGTACATGGATACCAGCTTAACGCTGAAGTAACTTTCGGTTGTAAAGAGCTAGATAGTAATAATTGGGTTTATGATTTTGGTGGTTTAAAGGAACTTAAAAGTATTTTTAATAATCAATTTGATCATACATTGGTAATTGCAGGTAATGATATTCATAGAGATAAATTTATTGCTTTAGGTGAAGTAGGAGCTGCAGATGTCCGGATTATGGAAGGCGGTGTTGGTATTGAAAAGTTTGCTGAATGGGTTTACAAAACAGCTGATACTTATATTGATGAATCTACTGATGGTAGAGTTTGGGTTGAAAACGTAACTGTATTTGAACATAGTAATAATTTTGCGAGTGTAAGTCGACCTGTTAAAGAGAATACTCTATTTAAAGACGAAGAAGGTACGACAACATATGTTAAACAAGAGAACAATCAGGAAGATACCTCTGATGAAGTAACTAAAGAGGAAGAAGAATCATCAGCTCATAATCCTAGAGCTGCTAAAATTGGTTCTAATAAGAGAGAAGGTAACTTCAGTGATCCTTTTGCTGGTACTACATGGGGTAATAGTTAAGCGCCTAGTATCTTGCAAATAAATCGTAATATTTTACTTCTTACGATTTCAGAATTTCCAAATCTAAAGGAACTTATACCGTTTTCGACACAATCAACAGAAGAAAACTTTTGATATACTTCAGTAAAGCCTGATTTATTAATATCTGACTGATGCGTATCACCACAAACAACGTATTTCGTTTTCCTACCAAACCGTGTTAGAATTGTAGTAATCTCACTTTTAGTTAAGTTCTGTGCTTCATCTACTATTACTACACAATTATTAAAAGTTAAACCTCTTACAAAGTTAACCGGTATAGCTTCTATCATTCCTTTATTTTTTAGTATACCACATGTACTATCACTAGTAATTTCTCTTACCTTTTCAAGTAAAGGCATTGCGTAAGGTAGGAATTTATCATCTACCTCTCCAGGTAAAGAGCCTAGGCTTTTTGCCGCAGATTCAATTACTGATCTAATGTAGATTATCTTTTCTACATTTTCATCTCTAAGCTCTTCTAATGCTGCATATACAGCGATATATGTCTTAGCAGATCCTGCTGGTCCATCAACAAATACCATATTTGTTGTAGAGTTTTTTATTTGCGAATAAAACTCTTTATGGTTGTGGTTAAGATAAAAAGGTTTTTTGATTTTAAAGTCAAGCAGAAAGTTATCTTTCATTTTTTCTTCAATTTCTTCCAACTGCGTTTCACGTACAAGACGTGTAGCTTTTTTTCTCATGTTATATATATTTAGTTGAATTTAACTTCTAAACTCATATAATACATAGATGTCTGTAGATTGTAATAAAGAAACGTTGTTGGTATCTGATGATAAAGCTTTCTATACTCTTGAGGGAGAAGGTGAATTTGTAGGTATGCCTTCAGTATTTTTTAGAATGTCAATGTGTAACCTAACTTGTGAAGGTTTCGCATCTGAAGATTCTCCTCATGGTTGCGATTCCTTTGTTTCATGGTCTGTTAAGAATAAGATGACCTTTAATGAAATATTTGAATACTTTGAAGAGCATAAATTAGTAGATAAATTAAGAGAAGGAGCTATTTTTAAGTTAACTGGCGGTGAACCTATGGTTCAGCAAAAACAACTGCTTAAATTTATGGCAGAATTTATTAATAAGTATGATTTTCATCCTTTAATTGATTTTGAAACTAATGCTACTATTCAACCTGATGAAAAATGGATTGAATATTATAGAGCTACTTTTACTACTTCACCTAAGTTAACTACTAATGGAGATCCTGAGAAGAAGACTTATAAGCCTGAAGTATTAAAGTGGCATAAAGATGTTGGTTCAGGTTTTAAGTTTGTTATTAATGCATCTGAAGATATAGATGAGATATGGCGTAAGTATGTTGATGATGGTGATATCAATTTACCTAAAAATAGAATTTGGTTTATGCCTTGTAGTGGTAGTAGAGCAGAGCATATAGAAAGAGCTCCTGCAGTAGCTGAATATGCTAAGGCAATGAATGTTAATTTTTCTCCTAGGCTTCATTTGCTTATATGGGATATGGCATTAAAGGTATAACTTAATATATATAGTATGAGAATTGCGTTTTCCGGTACAGGTAATAGTGGTAAGTCCACAATGGTAAAAAGTTTCTTACATACATGGAAACAGTATGAAACGCCAGAAAAGACTTATAGGGATATTTTAGTAGAAGAAGATTTAACACACTCTACAGAAACTACTACGGAGACTCAAAACAAGATTTTAGACTTTATGGTTGACCAAGTTATGAGCTATGGTAAAGACGATCAGGTGGTTTTCGATAGATGTCCGTTAGATAATTTAGCTTATACAATATGGTGTAACGAGAAAAAGAAAGATGGATTTACAAAAGAGTTTGTTGGTAAGCAAATAAACTTAATGAAAGAATCTATGAGATCTTTAGATATTATATTTCTATGTAGATTTGACGCTAATCAAAAAGTAGAAGATGATGGATTTAGAGAAACTGATGTTAAGTTTATACTAGAAGTTGATAATATTTTTAATTCTTTTTTTCAGCAATATACTCAAAACTCTGAAGCAGATATTTTCTTTCCAAAAGGTGATTCGCCTGCAGTTATAGAAATGCCTAACACAGCGCAAGAGAGAATTGATCTCGTACATCAGTATATTGGTAATGATGGTATGTTAATAGAAGATGAACCATCGATTTTAAGTGATGTAGGTAAGTTAGAGTCTTTATTATTACAGCAAGAGAACGCATTAGATGCCGAAAATAAAGAAAAAGAACTCTTTAAGAAATTTGGTATGAAATGATAGTACCTCATTTAAAAGGAGGCTTAGGTAATCAGTTATTTCAAATAGCAGCTAGTTATGCTCATTCATTAGATGTTAATGATGAGTTTGGTATAAATTATAATCTTCCACATAACTTAGGGCAAGGTAATACAGCTATTAATTATAAACAAAATTTATTTTGTAACATAGAATCTACTAATACTATACCTTCAAATATATATAATGAACCGGATTTTGCTTATAATAAAATACCTCTTCAAAAAGATATATTACTAGATGGTTATTTTCAATCAGAAAAATATTTTAACGATCATAAAGACAAAATTAAAAATCTGTTTGATTTTTCTAGTATAAAAATTAACAAAAAATACAGCTCTTTAAAAAATAAGATTGTATTACATGTAAGAAGGGGCGATTATTTAGAAAATAGTAATGTACATCCATCTATAACTTTAGATTATTATAAAAAATGTTTAGAGAAAATAAATCTAAAAGATAGTAATCTGTTGATTGTAACTGATGATATTAAAAATGTTAGTAGAGAATTTAAAGAGTTAGATTATACTCATATAAACGGAAAGTCTGAATTAGAAGATTTTGTTTATATTATGAACGCAGATTATATTGTAGGATGTAATAGCTCCTTTTCATGGTGGGCAGCATATTTAAGCAATAGTAAATATAATTTTTTTCCTCAAAAATGGTTTGGAAAAGACGGTCCAAAAAATACAGATGATTTATATCCAGAAAATTTTATTAAAGTATGAAATACGATTTAAAAGATATATCATTTTTAATTCATTTAAGAGTCGATATTCCAGAAAGATTAAATAATCTAAAATTAGTTCTTGAGTATTATAATTCAACATGTAAGAATTTAGAGTTTATTATAGTAAATGATGACAAAGAACCAGAATCAGAACTATCTATTCTCAATAAGAAGTATGAATTTATTAAGTTCTTATTTTTAAAAAATAGTTCTATATATAAAAGAACTTTAAGTTTTAATAAGGCATTTAAACATACAAAGAGAAAAGTTGTTATCGCTGGCGATACAGATGTTATTATTGACCCTAAATTTATATTAGAAGGAGCTAATAAAATTATTAATAATGAAGCGGATCATATTTTTCCATACAATGGCTTATTCTGTAATGTTAAATATTCGCTAGTAAGAAAATTTAAAACTAATTTAGATATAAATACATTTTTAGATAAAAAACCTGAACCTAAACAACGATATAATAATTTTGAAAATGGTTATTTAACAGTACTAAGCCCAGAGAGTAAAGGTGGATGTGTAATGTATAGCTCAGAGTTATTTAAACAAATAAATGGATACAATCCAAATTTTGTAGGTTGGGGTTATGAAGACGACGAAATCGGCTATAGGGTTGAAAAGTTTAATGGTAGAACTGATCGCATTTTTAATGATGATGCAATAGCTTGGCACTTACCTCATCCTAATACTGTGCGTAATGAACATCCATATTATGAAACTAATCATAGTATATGTACGTATGTAGGTGAAAGATCATTAGAAGAACTAAAGAAATATATTAAGACATGGACGATGTAAAAGAAAAAATAGGTGTAGGTATTATTACCTGTGATAGAGTGAAGATGTTTGATGTATGCTTTGAATCGTTGAACGATGAGTGGTATGATGAATTAGTTGTTGTGGATGATAGTAGAGATCAAGGGCCTTTTAAAAGAAGAGGAGCTGAATTTATTCGTACAGAAGGCGGTGAAGGGGTTGGGAAAGCTAAGAATTTAGCTTTTAAAGCTCTTTTAGATAAAGGTTGTGATTATATTATCTTAGTTGAAGATGATATGAAATTTAAAGGTAATATATTTGAACAGTATATTAATGCTTATAAAAAAACTGGTATAGAGCATTTTATGTTTGCGTATCATGGACCTGCTAATAAGGGAATGGTAAGTGGAGGACCTCCTAGACCACGTAAAGTAATAGATTATTACAAATTTAAAATAGCTCTTAATGAAAATTGTGTTGGAGCAGTATGTTTTTATACCCGTAATTGCTTAGAAAAAGTAGGCTTATTTGATGAATCTTATACTAATGCCTTTGAACATGTTGATCATTCATATGAATTAGCAAAACAAGGATTTACTACACCTTATTGGTGGTGGCCAGACTTAGCTAATAGTTTAGATTATGTCGAAGAGCAAGCATGCTCTGAAAAAAACTCTGCTATTAGACCTAGAGATGACTGGCAAAAAAATATCCAAGCGAGTGCTAATTATTTCGAGCAAAAGCATGGTGTAAGTCCTGTTCTAATAAAAGATACCCCGTTTCAAGAAGTAAGTGATTATCTTAAATTAAAAAAATCTAAAGACAAAGTATCATTTATTGTTCATTTCCGGAAAGATACAGAGCATAGAATGGTAAACTTGGATATAGTATATAATTACTATAAGGATTTATTACCTGATAGTGAATTTATATTTGTAGAAGACGATAGTGAAAAGAGAATAGAACACTTAGTAAAAAAAGAAGATAAATATATTTTCTTTGAAAACAAAGATGTATACAATAAATGTAAAGGTTATAATTTAGGTTTTAAGGAAGCTAGCAATGACATTGTCTGTTTTTTAGATATTGATTGCTTAGTTAGTATAGATAGTATAATAAAGAGTATAGCTATAGCTAAAAAAGATTGGTTAATAATCGGCTATAATAGAACAGCCATATATATAGAGCACCCTTTGAAAGCAAAAATAAAAGATAAAAAAGGAGTACAACTATATAAATTTTTAGAAAGTCATATAGAAGAGGATAATATTGAGACAGGATGGTATGATAAGCAAAAATATAGTGTAGGTAATACTAACGCAGTAGGTGGTTGTTTATTCGGATCGAAAGCAATGTTTAAAAAGATCAATTGCTTTAATCCAAATTTTATTGGCTGGGGATATGAAGATAATGAGATTGTAGCCCGAGCTGGTATATTGGGTGTAACTGTAGTTGGCGTCGGACGTGGTTATTCCGATGTCATCGATGATGGCGGTGGTACTAACAAAACTAATTGGCTTTTATTACATCTACCTCATGAAGAAGGTGGTGTAGCAATTAAAGATAAAGATGATCATGAATACTACCATCATAATTACGAAGAACTTAATAAAGTATTAGATATGAGTAAAAAACAATTAACAGAATATGTAAAATCATGGTAGAAGTAAATATTAGAGATAAAAACTTTGGAGGTGAACCGTCATCATGTCATAAAGGAAAAAATAAATATGTTAAATGGAACTTTACAAATAAGCCCGTAAGTGATACATGTTTTATAACCGATTTATGTTTAGATGACATATATAAAGCGTCTGGTGTTAAAAGAAAAGTAGCTTGGTTATTGGAACCTCGCGTTATACATGGTGAAGTTTATGATTGGATTGAGAAAAATAATAGATTATTTGATTTTGTTTTAACATTCGATAAACATTTGTTAAGTAAAGGCCAAAACTACCTTTATTACCCGCATGGTAGATGCTGGATTAACAAATATGAAGAAACACAAAAAGAGAATAAAATTTCTACCATTGCTTCAGGTAAAAATTTTGCGGAAGGTCACCAACTTAGACATAAAGCTATAGCTAAATTCAAGGAAGATATAAGTGTATATGGTAGAGGTTATAATCCTGTAGAGGATAAAGAAGAGTCTTTACTAAAATATAAGTATTCTTTGACTATTGAAAATTGTCGTCAACCAGGTTACTGGACAGAGAAAATTGTTGATTGTTTTGCAACTAAGACCATTCCTATTTTTTGGGGTGATAACGCTGTAGATGATTATTTTGATTCTAATGGTATAATTTATTTTAATGATTTAGATGAATTAGAAGTTATTATTAACAATATAAAAGAAAATGGTGATCAAATCTATAACGAAAAGAAAGAAGCTATAGAAAGTAACTTTTTAACAGTAGAAGAGTATAGAATTCCAGAAGACTGGATATATTTAAATTATCCGTTTTTATTTAGCTAAGATGAAAAATTTTATTATTAAGCAAGGTTGTGGTATAGGTGATGTTTTATTTTGTTTAAAAATAACTAATCAACTTTACGAAAAATATGGTAAGACCATTGTATGGCCTCTTATACCATCATTATTATGGATGAGAGACTATATTAAAATACCATATGTTCAGTTTGTTAATTATGATGATTTTCCATTTTTAAAAAACTATACAAATAATGTACCTATTAAGATAAGTGAGGATACCATTCTAGTTCCTCTAGCTCATGCTGATGAAGGATCCTCTAAGCCTATTATGGAGAGCAAATATATATCCACCGGGGCAGATTTTTCAAACTGGCAAGATAGTATTAAGATATATAGAAATAAAGAAAAAGAAGATTCTTTATATTATGATGTATTGGGATTAAAGGATGATGAAGATTATACATTTATACATAGATTGTATGGTACGCCAGATGTAAATTATTCTTGCGGTGCTTCAAAATCACCCTTTATGCCAGATAGTCTATTAACAGGTAAGGGTAAAATAGTGGAAGGATTTATTCATGAGGACTATACCCTTTTTGATTGGATAAAAGTTATACAAAATGCAAAAGATTTACATTTAGTTTCTACAAGTCTATTTTATATTATAGAAGCTATGGATAAAAAATTACCGGAGATTAAAATCTATAATAGAGATCATGGCGGTAATTTAAAACAGCTCGAATTTCTCAAACCTACTTTAAGACAAAAGTGGAAATTTATTTATTAACATTTTATGATAGACACAATAAAATTTGAAGAGGAAAAATACCCAAAATTCCAAAGTGAAGGTAATGCAGCCCAATTTGCTATACCTTATGCTTTACATGTTTGTAAAGGTAAAGGAGTTGATATAGGTTGCTCGAAGCTAGAATGGGCTTTTCCTGGTGCTAGGCCTATCGACTTAGCCTTTGAAGATGACTTTGATGCATATAATTTACCTTATGAAGACGGCTCTTTAGATTATATATTCTCTTCTCATTGTTTGGAACATTTACCTAATTGGGTAGATGCTTTAGATTACTGGGGATCAAAATTAAAAAATAGAGGTACCCTGTTTTTATATTTACCACATTATTCTCAAAAATATTGGAGGCAATGGAATAATAGGAAGCATGTTTATACCTTTTTAGGTAACGAAATTAAAGATTATCTAGTTTCTTCTAATTATACAAATATTTTTGTATCACAGCCAGATTTGAATAATTCAATTATGATTATGGCTGACAAGAAGCGTGTTGGTTATGCTGCCGCGCCGATCGATCAGGATGAATAAAACTATATTTACAAATGGCTGTTTTGATATATTACATATAGGCCATATTAGACTTCTTAAATATGCCGCTTCGCTTGGTAATTATCTTATTGTAGGTCTTAACTCTGATGAAAGTATTAAGCGTTTAAAAGGTAATGATAGACCTGTTAACAAGCTTGAATATAGAAAAGAAATTCTAGAGAGTATAAAGTGGGTAAATGAAGTAAGAATATTTACTGAGGATACCCCCTATAACTTAATTAAAGATATTAAACCTGATATAATGGTTAAGGGAGGCGACTACGAATCATCAAACGTAGTGGGTAGTGATATATGTAAAGTAGAGATTTTTAATTTAGTAGGTAATATATCTACAACACAGATTCTAAATCATGTCAAATAACATTCTACTTATAGGTGAACATTGTATTGATGTGTATCATTATGGTACATGCAATAGACTAAATCCAGAAGCACCTGTACCTATATTAGATGAAGAATATATAACAAAAGTAGATGGTATGGCATCTAACGTTAAAAATAATCTATTATCTTTAGGATTTAAAATTACACATTATAAAAATGACGAAATTATAGAAAAGCATAGATTAGTAGATTTAAATTACAAACAGCAACTGTTAAGATACGATAGAGAAAATAAAATATCAAAATTAGATGTTGAATATATTCAAGGAGATTACGATATTATAATTATAAGTGACTACGATAAAGGTCTTATCACAAGAGATGTTGCAGAATATATTTGTGACAAATATAAAGATAAGCCTATATTTGTTGATTCAAAAAAGAATGATCTTACGTGTTATAGTAATTGTTTTTTAAAGATTAATAATAATGAGTATGAAAATTTATTAAATTACAATAAAGATAGTTGTGAGTTAATAATAACAAATGGTAGATCCGGGGCGACCTATAACAGCATAAACTATTCGGCTCCTAAAGTTGAAGTGTATGATGTTTGTGGAGCTGGTGATGTATTTCTAGCTGGTATAGCTTATGGATTCTCTAAAAATAAAGACATTGTTAAAAGTATCAAACTAGCTAATAGACTCGCTAGTATTTCTGTTAGTAAGTTTGGTACATATGTATTAGATCAAAATGATATCAATAAAGTTGAAAATCATAAAGAGTAATATAATATAGTTATATGCATTATGTTTTTGATATAGATGGTACTATTTGTACGCATAAGAATACTAATGCGCCATATGAGGAAGCTGCGCCTATTACTGAACGAATAGATAAAATTAATAATTTGTTTAATGAAGGTCATAGGATTATTTTTCATACAGCGAGAGGTATGGGTACTTTTAAGAATGATGGTAAAAAAGCTCATGATAAATATTTTTGGTTAACAACAGACCAGCTACGTGAATGGGGAGTAAAGTACCATCAATTAATAATGGGCAAACCTTCAGGAGATTTATATATTGATGATAAAGGAATAAACGATGAAGAATTTTTCGAATATTAAATTTGTACCTAAGGGATGGGGGTATGAAAAATGGATAGTTAATAAAGAGGAATACTGTGGTAAAATATTGTGGTTTGCTAAAGGTAAAAAATGTTCTTGGCATTATCATAAATTAAAAGATGAGGTCTTTTATATTAGAAAAGGTAAATTACAAGTAACATTTGGTTACGACGAGGATATTAAAAAAGCCAGAAACGTTATTTTAAATACTGGAGATAATTTTCATGTTAAGACTGGTCTAATTCATCAAATGAAAGCGCTTAAAGATACAGAAATGTTTGAATTTTCAACTCAACATTTTGATGAAGATAGTTATAGAGTTGAAAAAGGAGATTAAAGTAATTAAATAGTCTCGCAATATGGGTGATATAAAAATTTACGATCTTGATACCGCTATCAAGAAATGCAATATAGAATATTTTGT
>Ga0209535_1002215_pt1 | contig 12703 bp, 21 predicted proteins | sample LinPmetageLP28_FD_184041 | JGI IMG/M metagenome (GOLD analysis project Ga0209535, IMG submission 184041) | Marine viral communities from the Pacific Ocean - LP-28 (SPAdes) (version 2) | ecosystem: Environmental > Aquatic > Marine > Oceanic | place: Pacific Ocean | collected 2009-08-22
TCACCTCAAACATCACAGCCCTCAAGACCGACCTCTCGGCAGTCAACAGCAATCTGAACACCGAGATCACCTCAAACATCACAGCCCTCAAGACCGACCTCTCGGCAGTCAACAGCAATCTGAACACAGAGATCACCTCAAACATCACAGCCCTCAAGACTGACCTTGGACTCTATGAGTCAAATATCCACTTGGGAGGTTTCAATGTGGGTATCAACCCAAAAAATAGTTTTACACCTTCAGCAAATCTCCACGTTGTGGGGAATATTTTTTCAAGTAGTAACATAGATACATCTGGTCCGATTGGGATAAATTCAAACCATTACATCAGAGAGCTTGTTAGTAATGCAACTGACAGATCATTATTGATTGGATTCGATGGCAATACCGATAGAGTTCGTATTGGACAGGGTACAGGTGGTAAACCTATAGTTAATATGTATGGCGGCACTTCGGGGTCCAATAAAATTGAAACTACATTTCCAATTCATTTAAACAATGGCGTTTTTTCTATTATAAGAGACCACCCCACCACCCCCACCCTAGCGACTGGACTTTCACTAAGTTTTGGTTCAATTTTACCAGCATCCAATTATCTACTAAATACGGGTGACGTTAACTTTGGTGCTTCAGCATATAAATGGAAGGATATGTATGCAAATGCATACTTTAATTTCACCGGAACACATATTGCGGGAAACTATTTAGATATACCAGATGGGAGTATAGTGATATCAACAGGTAACGTTGAATCACTTTCAATCACAGAAACCAAAGCCGAGATTGCATTATGTAATGTATCTAAAGATAAACGAGTAATTGGAGTGACAATTAAAACAGTAGAAATTATCGAAAATCAGGATGATATAGTATCATCAGGTGTAATTGCACTCGGTGAGGGTCGTATGTGGGTGTGTAACGAGAATGGTAATATTGAGAATGGTGACTATATCTATAGTTCAAATGTAGCCGGTCACGGTATGAAACAGGATGATGACCTACTGCACAATTATACAGTAGCAAAGGCTACAGAGGACTGTTCATTTACAGGTCCGGATGATAAGAAACTTATATCTGTAACTTTCCACTGTGGATAAAGAATAGCAACCCTTAAAGTATAAATGGATTTGGGCCATCTCCTCCTCCGCCTCAGGCTCTACAAGCTGGATAGTTGTGTTGTAGAGTCTACAGTCTTATTCCACGAGATTACACCAGGTTCTGAACTCAAGAGTGGCTACGTCTTGGTCAATGACCGTGACTGTTGCTGGCACACTTGGGTTGAGAAGGATGGTCAAGTCTTTGACCTCGGTCTAGAGATTGCCAAGAAGAAGGATCCCGAATTTGAAATGTCTGGTATCAAGTACCTTGAGGATAAACCAGAGGGTTTAGAACCCCACCAAGACCAAGAACTTGTTGACCGCTTCAATGGTCACATTGCAGATTTTTGGAAAACCGCACCCAAAGAGTTCCGCGAATTTCGTTCAAAGTTTAAACGATCGTTGAACAAATAATATCATCCCAACGCTCTACTGAAAATTCATTCTTTTCACACCAAGGATATAATGGGTCACCCACGAAATTGACAGCCCTAATATGGTGACCCTCACAATCCATACAAGTTCGCAGGTTATCATCTATGATGAGACCAATATTGAGCGACCTGCAGATATCAGATTTAGGCACCTCATAGGGTGTATAACTGTTTGTTATTACCAGGTCATCAAATGCACATGGGAAGTGTGTATCCAGCCAGGTTTCAGTTTTCTGACGCACGGATGACTGGCGACCAGTCAAAACATAGAGCTTGTGTCCTCGACTCTTGAGGTATGCAATACCAGCCTGTGACCCCATAAGTGGGTTGATGTTTGCAAAATCTTCAGAGTTGTAAAAATCTTGCACCATCTGTTGTGAATCCTTTTCGGAAATGTCCATAATCTTGGCATAATGATAGGGGTACTTTTTAGTCTTGGGTATGAATTTCTTCCAATGCATCAAAGGGTACAGAAAGGAACAAAGGACCTCATCTATGTCCACGGCGATGATTTTCCGCCTGGGCTTGATTATGCATCGCGGTGCTACTATAGACATTTATTTACTCATAATCCCTAATCCCTAAGCCTATAGGGAATCGAGGGAACCCATACTCGGTCAGGTTTTGAAACTTCACAGTCAACATCTTGCCTATATACTTTCCTCGGTTGGTGTACCAGGACTTTCGTTGAGCAAGACTTCCTGTAGGTCGGACAGCGAACTCCGTGGCGGCTGTGGAACTTTTACAAACCCAAACCACCGTTCCAGCGTCTTTACCACTTCCTTCATTCGCTCCGACAATTTCATATTCTTCTGTTTGAAATTTTTTAAATTTTAAAAGTTTGTTGGATCTTTCTGCCAAGCCATATAATCCTTGTGGGTCACGAATCATAATACCTTCATATCCCTGGTCAACATACCTATCATGTTCAGACTCAATCAATTTTTTGGAATTCAACAATTTTGTTTCAACAATCTCGAGATTTTTAAATTTTTTTGAAAAAAAAAGTTTTAAATTATTTTGACGAACTTCAAAACTTTCATTCAAATTTTTCAAATTAAAATTGTCAAACACAAAAAATTTTATTCCACACAGGTCCTTCCCATCCGCAGAAGATTGCAAAGATGTCCGACAAAGTCCAGTGATTTCCTCAAAAGTTTTATTGGGAGAATAGTTTTCACCATCCAAAAATTCACCCTCCTTGAGGAGACCCTTGACTTCATCACCGATGTGGTCCATGTGTTTTACCTCCTTGCCAGTCCTAGACAACATCAAGAATTTTCCATTGAATTTCCCAATCAACATCCGAACTCCATCCAACTTGGGTTGAACATAGAAGGGTTCTGAGATGTGCTTGTGGCGGTCCTCCCACTTGTTTGCCAACATTGGCAAAATGTTCACCTTTTCATCAAGTGAATTCTTGTCAGTGACGCATCCAGCCTCCAACTGCTTGGTCCACATAGACTTTGCCTCGGACTGAGCCTGTTGAAGCTTGGTCGTCTCATTCTTCTTGCCAATGTTCTTGCCACTGGTTATTTCCTTGCGGAACTCCTGATCCTTGCCACCATCCTCACCGGTGTGACGCACAATAAAGACCTTGTCTCCCTGCTGGTCGACCGCTATCGACCAGTAGCGAACCTTGCCGGTTTTAGATTTTGAATAGAGGGTATCCATCCCAACTACAAAGTTAACATTTTATAACTTTAATAAACTTGGGAAACTTTTGAATCATTATACATTGTTATTCCGAAACAGCAACAAGATATAATTGGGATGACAAGACAGAAAGCTTCATACATACTTACAAATTGTTCTACACCTTTAGGTAACTAGGTCAAAGTAACTAACTAGGTTTCTGGGTGCGATCGCCTCAAGGCGATGCTGAGCTGCCTGAGCATCAGGATTGTTCGCCATTCGCATGGCAATGTACGATTGGGCAAAAGCCTCGAGCTGATCGAGATCTTCTTGCAACGCGATTCTGACACTTTCTGGGTTGTAGCGGCGGGCGGCAGGTTCCTTGACAACCTCTCGGCACATAGGGCACGTGGTTTTTGTGGCAAACCACTGGGATGAGCACCCTCCGCAGATACCATGTCCACACTTGAGCTTTTCGCAACATTTGGTGTCGTAGCAGATTGGGCACTCCTCCTTTTGGGCATGCACCCCGCAAAAATCCCCATATTTCTTGCGGTTGGTGCAGCGGTCACCACACTTCTTGATACCCTGACAGATTGGGTCAACTCGAGGGAGTCCTAGGCGAGCCCGAGTCTTGGTGCGAGCCATTGTCTTGGTCCAACTGCTAAGAACTTCATACCTCAGACACTTTCAGACAGGTTTTTGTTTATACAAAGTTTTAAAAAATGTAAGAATTAGCTCTAGTTTATCCTACTTCTTGCATAACATCTATTGGCAAAATGCCCAGTTCTACCACACCTGTAACAAGTTGGTTCGTCATCGCTTTCGCTTTCGCTTTCGCTTTCGCTTTCGCTTTCATCAAGTGAAAACCCATCTATATGAGTTCTTGCGTAACAATTATTCACAAAATGACCTTTTCTCCCGCAACGGTAACATTTATTACTTGCTCCGTTTATCATTCTGTCTATCGTAACCAAGTTTTCATCTGATAGTTCCGGTTCACAAAATGATCCGCCTCTAACATTGTCAATGCCATAAATTTTCATATATTTCAAAGTGTATTTATCCTCATCAAAATTATCACAATTTGGGACAACTTCTATAACTTGTATAGGTTTATATAAACTTGTCCAAACCGAGCCGTACGATTTCATGTGGGTATTGATTCTTGATTTAGGATTATTTGTTTTACCAACGTAAAACTTACCATCTTCAAGTTTCAATGTGTAAATATTAACCATTTTTACCCAAGTACAAAGCACTCAGGACCTCAGACACTTTCAGGCAGATTTTTCTATGTCCAACCGCTTGATGAGAATTGTGTTGAGTTCCTTTAATAATGTAATTGTATTTTTGAGACCAACAATTGTATTGTCACGATTTGTAAGTTCAATCTTGAGTTTCCTAAGTTCGGAGGCTTCCTCCCAGCTTTTGTGACCCTTTGTTTTCTTGTGAGCATTTAAAGATGCTTTAGATGGGTATGTTTTATTGTTGCATTCGCATTTAAAAACGAGTGTACATTCCATTAAAATTATATAATTTGTTTCATTTAAGTATGATAATTGCCCACCGGGGGCTTTGGAACCATCAGAACAAGGTTGATGGGATACTTAAAGTATCTTCACATGTCCAAGTCATAGAGGTCGATGTTAGGAGGAACTCTAAGGGGGTTCTAGTATTGTGCCACTATAGAGCTGACGTCGACGAGGACAATGATACTCTGGAAGAACTTTGCAAAGTTCAGGAGAGGCTCCGAATAATCCTTGACATAAAGGGAAATATAGCCCAAGAGGTCTTAGAGGTGATAAAGGGGAGCAATCACGAGTGGGAACTCTGTTCATATGATTACAGATGTGTCCAGGATTTGTGCAAAATGAGTGGTTACAAGATTGGTTTAATAACAATTGGAGCACCTCACCCAGCAATCCTCAAGGATGTAGACTTTATATCACAGGATTATGAGTTTTTCGACTCAGAATTGTTGAAGATGTACAGGGAACACAATTTGGATGTCTACATCTTCAATACTCAGACTTATGTCGAGGGTGTCGAGGGTATTATAAAGAATATCTTCTTGGATATTTTAAATTGAATGCATCCAATAATCGAGGCACTTAGGATAACTCTGGAAGCAAATGACAGGACACAATTAATCCTTAGGATAACAAAGCATACAGGTACTTCGCGACTTTGCAAAAAACTTGACCTCTTTTAAGTTTCCATTATCGTGAAAAGAAATTGAATTGATCCAACAGGGACAAACCCCTTCGGGGAACTTTCCAACCTTGCTGAGGGATTCTTCAATGTTTGATAGTCGATTAATCAACATCTCCAAACTCTCAACGCTTACGTTCATTTATCTTGACATTGAATTTATTCTCAATCAATTTGATTGCACCACCAAGTGAAGGCTTGCTCCACAGGAGCCACCTTGACCAAAAGCCTGCTGTGTCGATACCCTTCTTTGACCAGTCCTCACGCTTCTTGTGACGGGTGAGGTATCTCTGCATCCTTTCTGGATCCTTGTGTATGGTAAAGTCCGAGTACCCCTTTGCTCCGAATTCAACCTTTTGACCGTTCTCGAGGGTTACTCTAAATTTCTTTGGACCCTTTTTATTTTTGAGATTTTCCAAAAGGATTTTCATTTGTTATCTGTCGCGATTTGTTTTTTGAGTGTGGTTAGGTCTTTTGTTTTAATCTTTCTCGTAAGAGCCAAGTGATTGATAATATCCAAGTCTTGTCGAGTTATGTTGTAATGTTTTAGGGTTTCTAGGTAGCCATCAGTTTTCAATCTACACATCTCTTTGATTGCGTGAATTCTATCAATATCAAGATCCATATTCTGAACCTTTTTCTTTCTCATCTTTTGATTGTTAAACTTTGTCCAAGAACTTCCAGCTCTCATCTTTGACCTTTCTAAGGTGTGATTAATTTGGAGAGATGGTCGGACTAAAGCCTCCAATGTAAAGTACTTCATAAAATCCCAATTACCAGAGAATAGAACCCCATCATAAATGTCTGCAAGGGACATTTCTTCGGCAACATTGTGATCCCAATTTGGGGAGTCTATTGCATTCTCGTGAACTATAGACCACATATATCCATGGTCTGATATACCCTTTGATAGGAGATACCAAGGGTCAGTCGCAAGCGACTGACCACAAAAAAGATTCTTGACCAACTCTTTTGGTTCTGTAAAATTGTCTGGCAAAATTTTAAATTCTAGGGCGTTCAAAAAGTTTCTTATATTTCCGTCACATAGTATAGCCAGGTTCAGGTGGTCGGACCCCTTTCCAGCAATTTTGATCATATCAAATGGGGTTGCCTTTGGAACATTCACAATTGGACAAAAGTCAATCCCAGAAGAATCTTGAGTTATTAAAATTGTTGAAAGTTTTCCAAACTTTTTAATTTCTTCTAAAACATTTTTGTCAATTCGAATCTCATCAATGACAATGTGACATTCAGTGTCAATCCAAGTGGTTGCTTCGATAGACTCTTTGGCATTGAGGAGCATATTCACCATATGACTCTTTCCACACCCTGATGGACCACACACACAGAAGGTTCTGTTCGAGTCAATGTGTTCTGCGATGGAATTAAACACATCCAAGTCTCCAATAAATTTATGTGAAACTTTTTGTTTGTTAATTTTAACAAATCTATTCATGATAGATGATATCGCTGAACAAACAATGGACCTATTGTTTAATAATGAAAAGTTTAAAAAGAATTTAAGAAAGGCCTACCCTTATGTTGGGTGTTTTGTGATTATTCAATTGGTAATATTACTTCTACTTCTCTTCATTATTTTCAGACTCAACAACAACCTTAATAGCAGTGGGTGAACCATATTCGGTTGGAGATTGAGGAACCACTACAGCTGCTAAGTCTGCCAGGGTTCTGGCAACTTCAATTTCTTCAGGGTTATTCAGTTGGTGTGAGTTTCTCCTAAAATGCTCTACGACATTGTGAGTGATGTTGTTTTCTCTAACATTGTCATATAGATTTATTGGTTTAATTGTCATAATTTCCGGGCGATTGAATTCGTGCTTTTTACCATTTGGTGAAGTATCTTCCGGGAACTTCTTATCAAATCTGACAATTATATCAGCTGGAACAGGTGGTGACTGCTCAATCAAACGGTCATACTCCGTTCTGCATATTGAAACCATACTGTTGCCATCGTGCCCCCTTTCTGCGACTGGCAAGGTCAACTCGAGCCTGATTGTTCTTGCCAATTTACCATAATGGATATAACTGACACGATGACTCTCCATAAGCTCATTCACCTTGAGGAATTGCTGAATGGTTGTTAGGATTGCTGCACCCAGGTTCAACGCTCCAATACCAGCGGGGACGTATGGTTGTAATCCAAGTGGGAACGAATCCTGTGCAAAGTTCGCCGTGCCTGTGAGTGTGCTTAATACGATAATTGGTAGTGTAAATCTAAAACTAAATCGCTTGTACTTTGTGTACGCCTTGTAATGAAGGTACCGATAACATGCGGCCGACTCACCCCACCCCTTCAAGATCTGCTCGTGTTGTGGATGCCAGTATTTTGGGCCAGAAGTCGTGCTACTATTATCATCTGCATTCATACTTAAATTTAAACAACATTATAATAGTAAATGTCGCGTCTAGAAATTATTATGGGCAATATGTTTTCGGGTAAGTCTACAGAACTTATAAGAAGCTTAAAGAGGCATCAAGCCATAGGAACACCAATTCTTGTTATAAATTCTGCAAAGGATGTCCGTTCAGAAAAGGGGGTTCTACAGACGCACGACAAATCTACATTCAACTGCATCAAAACAAATTCACTAGATACAGTAGATATTCCTGACAACATTAAAGTTGTTGGGATTGATGAGTGTCAGTTTTTTACAGGTTTGCGGGATTTTGTCGAGGGCTGCCTTGACAGGGGTCTCCACGTCATACTTGCTGGACTGGATGGTGATTTTATGCAGCAGACATTTGGGGAACTCCTATCGCTGGTGCCGCTGGCTGATCAGGTTCTAAAGTTGACCGCTTTGTGTATGGTGTGTCTGGATGGGACTCCAGGACCATTCACAAAACGCACGGTTGAGTCCAAGCAACAGGAACTCGTTGGTGCTTCAGAATGTTATAAGGCTGTTTGTCGGAGGCATTTGAATTAACGACGGGGTGATGTAAGGAGTGAGCTTGCACCACTGGAGGTTGATGTTCTACGTGAACGGGTTGTTACACCACTACGGGACGAAGTTGCCGTGCTACTGGATGGTGCTGTTATAGTCCTCTCCGAATTCCCTGAAGGTGCACGGGAACCACGGGCTGACGCTGTAGGAATCGCCACACGGATGACATTTATTTCTATCTGAGCCATATTGCGGTTGTTGGTAGTTTCACGCACATAGTTGCGAGTGGTGCCAATGAGCTTCCTGATTAAGCTTATTGGTGTCATAGCACCAGACAATAAAATCTTCTTTATCATACTCATAATCTTGCGGAATATACTTAAGACGGAAACTTGTGCAATTGCGACCATCCCGATTGCCCCCGCACAAATAGCAGCGGCAAACACAAGAGCGGTAGCCATCTGGTTAAGACCGGTCTTCTTCATAAATGAGCGTAACGCACCCGCACCAGCAGCACCAACACCACCACCAGCAACATCACCAGCTGCCTCGGCTGCGTATAGTGCCACACCCTTAACAATCGCACCACCATACTTGTTTATCGTTTTCTCAACATTTCTAGCACGAGCCTCAAGCCCCGCAAGCTGCTTTGCATTTGCCAAAATACCCTTCTTCTTAAGAGATTCAATCTGTATATTGATTTGTGCCTTCTCCTTTTCAGCATTCTTCTTAAGACTAATCTGTTCAGCCTTAATATTCGCGATAGCCTTTTGTTCTTGCTGCTGGAGTGCACCAGCCAGCTCCATCACCTCTTGCTTTAAGTTAATTTTCATAACTTGATCTCTACTTGTTGAAAGCTCCTCTATGCAGCTCTGTGCGGTTGGTGCGAGCATACCACCAGCAACTGCCTTTTCCAGGCAGTTGCCGTATTTCATATCAAGAACCTCGAGTGCCGCACTTGCATACTGGCTGACGTTCATACGGCGGATGTTTCTCTTTGCGTTTGGGATTGCTAAAGCCTGTGCATTGTTACCCTTGGCACCAAACCCTAACATAGCCAGGGGACCAGCACGAACTGGTGTCGCGGCCATACCACCTAACAGACAAAGTGCAAGAGTCTTGCGGCTAGAGAGAGAACAGCGTCCTCTTCTCGCAGACATTTATAATATCCTAAGAAAATCTTTTGATGTTGAGGCAAAGGACAACCCTCTTGGGCATATCGTGTTTTGATAACGAGTGTATCCTGGAGTGATCGAAAAGAAATTCTTGACCTTCATCGTGGTGGAAGCGACCATATTCAGTCTCAATATAACTATGCTTTGTCCCTTCAATGGTCATCTGGTAACGCAGTAGGTGGTTGAATTCTGCCCTATGTGGAACCAGGTACAGTGGACCCTCTATGACCAGGAAGTGGGTCATCTCTAGGTCAACGCAGGGTATGCTCTTTATCAATTCATATGTCTTGGGGAACTGGTCGCACTCTAAGGCGTAATAATTTTGAGTCTTGTCAAACATTGGATCCAAATCATGCATAAACTTTTTTTCAACATTTGGTGAAACTTCTTTGAATTCATCTCGAATCATCAAAAAGTTTTCTTTTATTTTTGAAAGACCTTCATAGTCGTTGACATTATATTCGCTCCTGTAGTAAAATAAATCAATCAAGGAATTCCTGATGCCGATAATGGGTCTCCAAGGGTTTTGGAAATACAGGCGGTCTCTGGGGGGTTTGAAATAATCCTTGAGGAACAGAAGGAATAATAACATGGCGACAACCAGCCACATATAATTTCTTGATATAATATAAATGCCAGGATATTCAAAGAAAGTAATGTATCAGACCAAGCCAACTGAGGAGATTGAGACTGCTGAGGAGCGTTTCGTTGTTGAGAAGCCCGGACTGGTCATTGACCTCGAGCTTGTCTACAAGGTGCTTGTGTTTGCAATGCTTGTCTACATTGTTGCCAGGATGAATAAACTTTTTTGAATATAGTATATGAAGTTCCTTCCATTCTCGGACAATATTGAGAGTTTTATGAAAAAGTACGGCATTGCATTCAGCTTGGTAGTAATCTATCAGGGTCTGTTCGGCGGTCTCTCACTGAGTTCTCCACCGGATAGACTTGTCAAGTTATCTGACAATATGTATGTCAAGTTGGCAACGATGTTTGCAATCGCTTTTACAGCCACCAAGGATGTTGAGATTGCCCTCGTGTCGATTGTGTTATTTGTGGTTGCAATGAATCTTCTGAAGACTCCCGAAGAGAAGAAGGCTTCCGGAAACTTTTTAAATCTGTAGCTCTCTTATAGAGTCCAATAAAAGACACCACAATAATGATTAAACAGATATTCGTGAGGTTCCATTTGAAGAAACTCTCTTGAGGTACATCTAATCTTTTAAATCGCACATCATCAACGACTGGTGCCATTTAAAATATGTGTATATTAGTTTTTCCAAACATTAACGGACGCCTTCATTGAACCAACCTCAAATGGGTCCACCTTGGTCCATTTGGGATCATTGTAAACTCGAAACATAGCCGTGCGACGGCTCACACCCCACTGCTTGGCAAGAGTACGAACACTAGCAACCACCATTTCTAATTCAACAAGTGAAAACTTTATGTCCCAACCGTTCCCAAGTATCCCTTTCTGCGACTGGCAAGGTCAACTCGATCAATGGCTTTCACAACGTTTGCTGAGAACTTGACGAAGTCTCTGGAGCCAATGTTGGCTTCTTACAGTGCAACCCTTTTGCAGAAGATCAGCGAGGACTATAGCCTTTCTTATGAGGAGTTATCGACCCGTTATCTGACCACACCGGCGGTTCCCGTGCCCAAGGCAAAGGGGGCGACTGGAACCAAGAAGAAGACCGCAAAGGCTGAGTTGCCTCAGTGCAGTGGCCTAACTGCGAAGGGTGAACAGTGTAAGCACAAGGCTTTTGATGAGAGTGGGCTTTGCCGTATCCATCAGAAGAAGGCCAACGGTCCCGAGTCGCAAGCGACTCCATCCAAGGAGCCCAAGAAGAAGGAGCCCAAGAAGAAGAAGGGTAAGGAGCCTGCACCTGTCCACACTCATGAGGTTGGTGAGAGTTCTGAGCTGTGTGGACTTTGTGAGAGTCACGGGAACCCTATGAACCCTGAGCTTCCTTCTGCAACTTTTGAGTCTGATGGTTTGGCTGACCGTTTGAAGGCTCTGATTATGGCTGAGGGTGAGGATGAGATTCCGGATGCTGAACCTGCTGTTGAGGAGGAGCTTCAACTTGAGGAAGAAGCAGAGGAGTCAGACTATGAGGACGAGGGTGAAGCCCTTACCCAGGCCCTTAGGAACCTAGTGATGGAGGAGTAGATGCAGCCAGCTTGTAAAAAAATCAAATCGAAATTGTTGTTGATCCAGAACTAAAATTTCACAAAGTTTGAAAAAGTTTCAACAAAGTTTATCAAAGTAAATATTAAAAATAAAGTTTATAAAAAATTAAAGTTTCAACAAAGTTTGAAAAAGTTTATAAAAAATTAAAGTTTCAACAAAGTTTATCAAAGTAAATATTAAAAATAAAGTTTTAAAATATTGTATGACTCGACATTGTATTTACAAGATTATTGTTGATAGGCATATATATGTTGGTAGAAGTAAGAATTTTAGATCCCGTATGAGTTCGCATTATATATCTTATATGAGGTGTCAGGACTGTAAGTTATATAATAAGATTCGGGAGTGTGGTGGTATTGATAATGCTATGGCTGAGATATTGGGATTTTATGAAGTTGATAATATCGAAGATATCAATTGGATTGAGGGATATTGGATGCATAGTTTAGATAGTGATTTGAATACAATAATTGGTTACAAGCACAAGTCTGTAAATAATTATGAGGTGATTGATTTTGAGGAAAGTAGACGTGTTTCTGGAGATTGTGATTTCATAACAGATTTCAAGGAGAATCACGATAATCTTGTTGTTGATTATGTATTGAGGAATATTTTGGAGGACATAAATTAAAAAAAAAAGTTTGATTAAACTATTCCAAAGTTTATAAAGTTTTAGAAAGTTTATAAAACTTTTTCACAATGGCTTCTCCTCTTGACATCACATACAACAATATGAAGTTGGAGGGTCAGAAGACTATTGGTTTTGGTAAGTATTACCATCATACATATGAGGAGATTTATATGAGTGATTACAATTATTGTAAATGGTGTCTTAGTGTGAATGCAGGATCATTTTCAATGTATGATTTTCAACAATATATTCTTAAGATTGACAGACTTTGTTAAGAATATATTGAATTGTGATTTTGCCTAGCGGTTCGGCGACCCGTCGAGAGAACCACCCAGGAAACACGGGACCTCGATTGCCTAGCGGTTCAGCGACCCGTCGAGAACCACCCAGGAAACACGGGACCTCGATTGCCTAGCGGTT
>Ga0209535_1002216_pt1 | contig 12702 bp, 17 predicted proteins | sample LinPmetageLP28_FD_184041 | JGI IMG/M metagenome (GOLD analysis project Ga0209535, IMG submission 184041) | Marine viral communities from the Pacific Ocean - LP-28 (SPAdes) (version 2) | ecosystem: Environmental > Aquatic > Marine > Oceanic | place: Pacific Ocean | collected 2009-08-22
ATGTATCAGCATCCTATGAAAAGACAACCTACATTTCGAAAGTAAATATTTATGACGAAGATGGAAACCTCATAGCAATTACTTCAATGGCAAGACCAATAAAGAAAACCTTGACGGATGAATTTACATTTAAAATGAAATTAGACTTGTAAATCCCTCGCGTATGTGTTATAATATATAAAAGGAGTATTTATGATTTTAGGCTTAGATGTCTCAACCACAAGAATTGGTTGGGCGATTATCACAGACGAAGGTGAGTATGTTGACTCAGACTTCTTCAAGACCAAACCAAAGACACCTTTGGAAGAACGCGCAGAGTCTCTAGAGCAGAAAGTTCTTGAGCCCCTCTTCGCAAAGTACAGAATCAAAGAAGTCAGAATTGAAGAGCCATTCTCAATGTTCTCAGGTGGAAAGACCACAGCGAAGACCATGAGCTCCCTACAGCGTTTTAACGGCATGGTAAGTCTCTTGACCTATCAACACCTAGGTAAACCTCCAACGCTTGTTGGAGCCACCACAGCGCGCTCCAGATGCGGCATTAAGGTTCCAAGAGGAACAAAGGCAAAGGTTGTCGTCCTTGCTTGGGCTGATAGCAACATCGAACAGTTTGAAATGGTTTACACAAGACATGGAAACCCAAAGCCGGGACTTGATGACGAAGCCGATGCAATTGTAGTTGCGATGTCTCATTTTGATTTGAGGTGACTATTTAATGATATGAAACTTACCGAAGCAAAACTAAAACAAATGATTAAAGAAGCTATGATTACTCCGGACCCTCTTATTTCAAAGGCATTGGCTGACCCTGATGTTCATGTAAAAATTAAAGATTTGCTATCTTCAGATGTAGAAGCCGATGTAAGACAAGGATTCTCATTGTTGGATGCTACACTTGGTGATCGATATAATGTCAAATATGCTTCACCAGAGACAGGTAGCGAACGTTATAAAGAAAAATTTGACCAATTTTTTAATGAGGTTCCTGAGATGATTTTTTGGAACGCTATACCGGCAGAATTAGATAAGTTTAATATGACCATAGGGCACACACAAGATGAAGGTTTTGAACTAACAAAAACAAGCCAGTTTGACGAAGCATCATACATAGTATCTGTAGGAGTTGATGCTCTAGGTTACCAAACTTCTCATGGATATGAAGAATTAGCAAAGTTCCGAAAACAACTTGAATCAACAGAAAGATTTTACATTGAATCACTTATGAATGACGGCGAAGGTGGACATTATTTTGAAGTGTACATGCAGGACGACTAAGGTGAAACTTACAGAAGCAATATTGAAACAAATGATTGTCGAAGAAATGAATTCTGATCTTCTTCAAGAGGTTGCAAAAGGACCGCAAGATCTCCCCGAAGACGTGTATGTGAGAGTCTTTGAGTGGCTGAACAGGATTATCGTAATGTTTACAGACAAAGATGGAAGTCAGATTTTTCCTGTTAATGCGGATACTGATGAAGACAATCCTGTATATGGAGACGTAAGCTTCTATGAAGAAGACCCAGACGAGCGCCCATGTGATGGATCTTCTATAATAGCAGTAACCGAAGTTGCTGATGGATGGGGCCCGTTCTTATATGATATTGCGATGGAAGTCGCTACGATGAGAACAAATGGATTGACTTCTGATAGATTTGTTGTTTCTGATGAGGCCGCTGATGTGTGGGACTTTTATTCTGAAAACAGGCCCGATGTAAAAATGCACCAATTAGACAACGAATACAATGATCTAACACCGCAAGAGGATGACAACTGTGGACAGTCTCGAGCGAGAAAAGATGGAGATTGGGAAAAATCTCCCCTGTCTAAAAGATATACAAAAAAAATGACCGTACTCGACCAAATCCGAAATCAATTAATTTGGGAACTATAAACTTTTTACTTGACAAATCTTCTGTGACATGTTACATTATAAACAGGAGGACATTATGATCGAGGACAAAAGACAAATTGTAACCCAAGTTCTTGGGAGTTACTATCAAAAGGGTGATGAGCATTTGTATCATTGCCCTTATTGCAATCACCACAAAAAGAAAATGTCGGTGAACTTCGCAAATGGCTACTGGAAATGTTGGATTTGTGATGCGAGAGGCAAGAACATTTACCGAATTGTAAGAAAGTTCGGCACTTACCAGCAACGACAAAAGTATCTTGAATTACAAGGGCGGCTCGATCTAAACGAGTTCGACAATCTATTCAGGGAACTTAACAGCATTGAAGAGAAGCAACACATCGATTTACCCGAAGAGTTCATCTCATTGTGCAATAAAGACTTACCTATCGAGACAACGGACGCATTCCGTTATCTATCGTCCCGAGGCATTGGTCGGAGAGAAATATTAAAATGGAAAATTGGCTATTGTAAGGAGGGCCGCTATGCAGGAAGAATTATTATACCGTCGTTTGACATGGATGGAGATTGCAATTACTTCATCGCTCGCAGTTACGTTGGGCATTCTTATAGGTACCTCAACCCTCCAGCGGATCGTGACATCGTTTTTAATGAATTGATGATTGACTGGGACGAACCAATCGTTCTCGTCGAAGGTGTCTTTGATGCCATCGCCGCAGGAGAAAACGCCATACCAATCCTTGGTTCAACCCTGAGGGAACAATCACGCCTGTTCCAAGCAATTGCCATACATGACACACCAGTATACATGGCACTTGACCACGATGCTGAGAAGAAGGCGGAATGGATCATTAAGTCCCTACTTAAGTATGATTTAGAAGTTTTTAAGATCCCAATCGATGAAGAAGATGTTGGAGAAATGGGAGAGCAAGAGTTCAAAGAAAGACTACTTAGTGCTAGACAAATAAAGAATGAAATGTATTTCTTTGAGCAGATGTTGGAAAACATTTAATGATACTCACTAAGTTAAAAAGGAGAGTTGGATATGTTACATAAATTTTTATTAGCATTTGCCTTGTTTGTAGGTGGGCAATTGTTATCCTGGTTTCAATCTAACGCATTGATCCTTGGCGGTTGGTTGCAAGAAAATTTTGCACTTTTTATAATTCTCACGGCACCCCTAGTTGCAGCATTATTTGCGCTTGGATCAAAGTACGCATACGAATACTTTGGAGATTTATATGCCGTTAGGTTCGTTGCCTTCTCGTGTGGCTATCTTGTTTTCATACCTTTGACTTACTTTTTCTTCAATGAATCTTTCTTCACACCAAAAAATATCATCAGCTTTTTCTTGTGCTCAGCAATCATAGTAACTCAGTTTCTTTTTAAATAAACAAACTATTTATTGGAGTAAAGCGGAGTTTTTATGATTTTAGCCTTTCTTCTCGCATGCGGGACGGACGTCGGTATATACGGGTATACTGAGATAAAGCAGCAGGATACGTCCGAAGTTGTTGATTCAGCACAACCCTCCACAGAACCCACGTCAGAGCCTTCTAACGAGCCGGCAGGCGAACCTTCCTCTGAACCATCTACGGAGCCTTTAAATGGCACTGTGGGGCTTACAAGGTATACTCTAGAGCAATTAGCATGCCCACCTTGTATGGGTGCTAGCCAAGAGATCACTGTCTTGTTCGAGACTAAGTTTCATAATAAAATTAATGAAATACATCCGCTTTGGTTTCCTGCTATGGGTCAATGTTCTACGAATACAGCCCCAGTGGCGATCAGTGTCTCTCCAATTAACGTTGGTCAAACTCTGAGTGTACAAGGATCGATTAACTCGTTCTCGGCTTACAACAACGGAATGGGGTTGTACTCGAGCTACTTACAAGAATCGCAATACGACAGGAATGCTTTAATGACTGTGCGCATGCAAGACAATACCTCTTACTCGTTTAATTCCATTCAAGGTTTTGATGATATACAGCCATGGGAACTTAGGTATGTCGATCCTTCTTACGCCTTTGCCGCAGTTGTTTCTAAGTTTGGAACAACATTTTCCTGGGCACCATCGGGAGTCTCTGATGAATTCAATGTCATGATAGTAACGTATTCGCCCGATGGATCACAACTCTTAGGAGCCATCTCGTGCACAGTGCCAGATTCAGGATACATGAATTTTGATGGAAGCCACTTCCAATCATATCCAACGTGGTCTCTCGTTGCAATTTATTTAACTAGAATATCCAAACAAAGAATTGCATACGAAGCCTTGGGCGGATATATGGACGTTCAATTAGAGTGGACCGTCATCGGTACTGGACATATTGAATAAAAATACTTGACACCCAAGTCGTAACGTGTTACATTATCTCTATACAAATGGAGGTATAACATGAATAAATTTATAGACGAAGGTGTTAAGGCAGGATATGAGTTCGTTGTCATAGAACCAAAGGAGTGCTACAACGAATCAATTGTCGCCTTTGATCGAGGTCGCTTAGTTTATGACGTGCAAAAGCTAATGGATCGCACTAGAGAGTACTATGAGTGGGATTATTCGACAGCCATTGAATGGTTTGAATACAACACTCTATCTCTCACATATATGTCAGGTGGTCCACTTTTTTTTGAAGAAGATGAAGAATTTTACTTGACACAAGATACAAAACATGTTACATTACAAGTACGAAACAAAATCCTGGAGGATAAATGAAACGAATTGCACACATATCAGATACACACATTAGAAACCTTAAGTATCACGAGGAATACCAACACGTATTCAAAGAAATTTATGACAGTCTTAAGCAAGAAAGCCCAGATTACATTGTTCATACTGGTGATCTAGCTCACACAAAGACACAGTTATCCCCGGAATACTTTGAATTGGCCTCGAATTTTTTGAGGTCTCTCGCAGACATTGCACCTACGATAATGATATTAGGGAACCATGATGGTAATCTTAAGAACGGTGACCGACAGGATGCAGTAACTCCAATCATCGAAGCTTTACAGCATCCAAACTTTACTTTGCTCAAAAACTCAGGAGAGTATTCTCCCGAACCAGGGCTTACATTTAATGTCCTATCTGTATTCGATAGGGACAATTGGCAGAGACCATCAAACAATAATTCTATCAATATCGCGCTTTACCATGGATCTATCATGGGATCAGAAATAAGTTCTGAATATGCCATGGACCATGGTGAAGACGACATAACTATTTTCGAATCTTTCGACTACGCGATGCTCGGTGACATTCATAGAACCCAGTATTTGGACACTGACCAAAAAGTTTGGTATGCGGGTTCTACAGTTCAACAAAACTTTGGAGAGTCTCAACTAAAAGGTTATTTGATGTGGAACATTCACGATAAAGATCGACACACTGTTGAGAAGCGATTGTTCCAATCTCCTAGACCCTTTGTCACAATTGTGCTTAATAAAAATGGAACTCTACCAAATAAGGTAGTACCAAAGGGTTCAAGATTAAGGTTGGTGTGCGAGCACAATCTTCCTATAGCTAAACTCAAAAGAGCATGTGACTATGCAAAGGTAAAATGGGAATGTTTCTCTGTCAGCTTTGTTAACAACTATTCCGGACCGCATTCGTCAGTTAAGGTCGCAACTGGTAAGGCGATTAATATGAGAGACGAAAAAAATCAAGAAAAGTTTCTTCGTGAATTCATGGAGAACAAAGAAGTAGAATCTGCCGTTCGTGAGAGGGTAGTTGAGCTATCTCGTGAGTACCTAAAAAAGATATCAGCCGATGATGTTTCTAGAAATGTCGTATGGGATATAAAGAAAATGGAATGGAACTACCTATTTAACTACGGAAAAGGCAATTCTATAGATTTCAGTAAGCTAAACGGGCTTGTTGGAATCTTTGGTAAAAACTATTCGGGCAAGTCATCTATCATCGATGCAGCATTGTTCGGGTTATTTAATGACACTTCAAAAGGAGAAAGAAAGAATGTCCATATCATCAATCAAAACCAAGAAAAAGCTCTTTGTAAGCTACAGGTCGCTGTCGGCGATGATGTCTACAAAATTAGTAGATCAATCGAAAGAACTAAAAGCTCTGCAAAAACAGAGTTAGACTTCACTAAGATGTCTCTCGGAATACATTCCGAGTCTAAGAATGGCGAGACTAGGAACAAGACAGATGAAGAAATTCAGAAAATCTTTGGTACCATGTCGGACTTCATGATGACCTCTTTGTCTGCACAAAATGATTCTTTTGGCTTCATTAATGAAGGATCGACAAAGCGTAAGGAGATCTTAGCAAAGTTTCTTGACCTACAAGTCTTTGATCAAATGCATAGGCTAGCAAAGTCAGACTCTTCGGAACTCCGTGGTGTGATCAAGCACCTCAACTCTGCAGACTCTGAGAGAAAACTAAAGAGAGCAAAATCAGAATTATGTGAAATCCTAGAAGATATTCAAGTTCAGAAGGATGCATGTGACAAACATCGTGCTCGCTTAGAAGTTTTGCTAAAAGAACAAAAATCAATCAATGATCAGGTTATTGCAGCATCTCAACGGGAAATTGACATTTCAAGCTTAGAATCTCAAAAATCGGTTGCCATGAAGGCACTTAGAACCGCTTCTAGCAAAAAAGTAGACCTAGAGCAAAGGGTCTCTTTGTTGACCTCTCAGGTCGAAGATTTGAGCCTTCAACTACAAACAATGGCGCCATTAGCAGATTCTTCAAGCACTAAACTGGAAGCAGTCGAGATACATAAGCGACAAATGGGCGATGTTCGAACTTTAATTGAAAAGATGGTTCGACAAGAAAAGAATCTTGAATCAAAGATTGCCCTCCTTCATGACCATGAATATGATCCTAATTGTGAATTTTGTCGTAATAACGAATTTGTAAAAGAAGCTGAGGATGCAAAGATAAAAATTCATAAACTCAGTGAAGACAAAGAAAATAAGATGGATCAGTTTGCATTAATGCAGAAAAGCTTAGATGAGTACGATGTACAATCTTTAGTCCAAGCCATTGAAGATTACGAAAACGCACTAGGTTCACACAAAACTTTAGAGTCAGATCTTAAGATGCAAAAGCTAGAGTTACAGAATGCAATTTCTTCTATTGAAATAAATACCAACAAGATTGCCAAGATCGATGGAGACATTCAGTATTACAATGACAACATCGAGGCATATGAAAATCTCAGTTCTCTTAGGGGAGATTTGACTGCCATTACAAAAACAGTCGAAATAAAAAAGGCGGAGATTGGAAAGTGTGATGACAAAGTCTTGGAGTACATGTCTGAAAAAGGTTCTGCTGCTAGAATGATCGAAGAGTGTCAAGAGAACATTGGCAAAATAAAAGAAGCTGAAAGAGATTATATTGCGTATGACATCTTCGTACAAGCGACACATCCTAACGGAATTTCTTATGAAGTCATTAAGTCAATGTTACCAGTCATCAACGGCGAGATTCAAAAGATCTTATCCTCTATTGTTGACTTCAAAGTATTCTTTGCTGACGAGGGAAGTAAACTTGAAATCTACTTGCAACATCCGAAATATGACCCACGTCCATTAACAATGGGGTCTGGAGCAGAGAAGACAATTGCCTCTATGGCAGTTAGATTAGCCTTAGTTTCTGTGTCCTCATTGCCTAAGTCTCAAGTGTTTATCTTGGATGAACCAGCGACTGCTTTAGATGCTGAGCATATGGAAGGTTTCTCTAGGCTTCTTCAAATGATTAAGTCGCAATTCAAGACAGTTCTTCTAATCACTCACCTCGATTCTCTCAAAGATGTTGTCGATACAACGATTGAAATTGACAAAATTGATGGATATGCACATGTAAATTTGTGATACGAGATACTATTTAGTTCCAAAATAGGAGTTCTATTATGGGATTAAAAGATGAATTGGCTGAAAAGCTCGCAGACATTAACTGCAAAGACAAAATTAAAGAGACTCTGAATGAACACAAAGATGACATTCAGAGAGCTCTTTATCTTGATAGAAAAGACAAAGGAGTATTTGATGCAGTTCAGGAAAAAATTATTTCTCGCAAGCTGCTTGTATTCGGTGTGGCTACTGGGCTTCTGTATTGGGGAGCTGGTCTTGATGCCGATACTTGGGGGTTGATTGCCATGACTTACATTGGTGGTCAAACTGTTATTGATTTTGCCAAGGTTTGGCGCGGTGCTTAATTGGCTTAAAGAATACTGGGAATGGGTAGCGGCAGGTGTCGTTGCCCTTTTTGCGTTCGCACTTGGTCGTCGTGGTCGGAGCATCGATCTTGAACTTGCCGAGAATAAAAATAAAGAAAATGATGTCATACAAGCATCGAGTGAAAAAGAACTTGCGGGAACAATAGCTGCTGGTGAAAAACATGTTGAAGAAATCTTAAATACTCATGCTGAGGCATTCGAAAAATTAAAACAAGCGGAAGATGATAGGAATAAACTCGTAGAAGAGTTATCCAACGACCCTGACGCTATTGATAAGAAACTAAAAGAATTAGGAATCAAGGAGGTCTAATGTTTTTTTTACTAATGTCTCTTGCTTATGGAGACCCTTTGATATCAAAGATCAAAGAGGGTGAACGAGCCCCATTTGAAGGCCGCATCTTTAACGATGAAGCTGTTGCAACTGTGTTGGCAGACTCAGAACTGGCAGTCCAACAGTGTGAAATAAAAAAAGATCTTGAATGGAAAATTGAGATGGCCGACCTTCAATACCAGCACGACATGTACAAAACAAAACATGAGTCCCTGGAATTCAAGCATACCGAACTTATGGCAATTAAAGATCAAGAGATTGACTTGCTGCTAAAACACTCTTTTCCACGTAGAACTATGTGGGTATTCTTGGGAGGTTTCACTATTGGAACAACATCCTCTCTTGCAACTTATTATGCTGTAAATCAAATATCGGAGAACTAATGAGTAAAGATCCAAACTATGCTGTAAAGGTGGAAAAAGCCATTGCCGAGAAATATGGCAAAGAAGCTGTTGTAAATCCCAAGTCTCAATGGGACGATGAGAAAGAAAAGGAGTATTTAGACGAACTTAAATCTAACTATCGACACAATAAAGCCGAAAGTGAAAGAGTCGAGTTTGATGGAGTTTTAATCTCCGAAGAACTACTTAATAGAGAATCGGAACGTTCATGTCCAACATGCAACACTTATTCGTTTAAATCAGTCGATGATTTATACATGACAAAATTTGATTGTTGCTACAAGTGTTATATCCAGTATGTGGAAGGTCGAGAAGAAAGATGGAAATCAGGTTGGAGACCAAACAAATGAAACTTAACAAAGAAACATTAAAACAAATCATCAAAGAAGAACTCGAAGCTGTCATGAATGAGTCAGATCGTTTTCAAGGACAAATTCCGCAAGAGCTGTGGTCCATAAGTGATTACGAAGATGCTCGAGACGAAGGAATGCTTAGTCGTCTTAGTAGCTACAGCGACGAAGAGCTTCAAATGAAAATTGAACAACTTAGAGAAGAGATTGCTGAAGAAGATCCGTATGACAATTATGATTCCACAATTGCTCCAAAAGAATCTTTGATCAACTTTATTCAAGACATCTTACAAGGGAGACCAAACAAATGAAACTTAACAAAGAAACACTAAAAAGAATTATCAAAGAAGAACTTGATACTATCATGAACGAAGCAGCTCAGGATCCAGAATATGACAAAGAATATGACCTTGTCGCAAATAACATTAAAACCCAACGTGGCTTTCTAGGATTCGCAATGCGAAGTTTAGAATCTAGTTATGAAAATCGTTTTTATAATCATGGAATGGGCAACATTGGAATATATCTTACACTTTTAGGTCAACATGTAAGGGATGGGCAAGACTCAAGAGGCGGCACCGTTGAAGGTCATCTCGCATCAATAGAAAGCACACTCACAAAACACGACGATCTTCTCACGCCAGCAGGACGAGGTCGACTCGACGCATTGCTAGACCACTTAAAGCAAAACTATTAATCAAGGAGCAATAAACATGAGCAACGAAAAAACATTAGAAATCATCAGAGGCTTGTCTCAAGCCGCAGCAAATGCCTACGATGGCAGTCACGATGAGAGATTTTCTCTCGACGGACAGGCAAAGCAGATCGGACTTCGAAGAGAGTCTGGATGTGCACTTATAGATAGCCGTGTGATTGACGGATTCTCTGTTAAATTTTATGGTGATTCAATGATTATTAATTACCAAAGCGATGTAAGAATGAAAGAGCTTAAAGACAATAGTTTTGAAAAAGATGTCGTAAGTACAATCAATGATGTAAAGAAGTTCTTGCAGAAAGAATACAAAGTGGTAACTGGGAACTCTATTACTTTAACGGCTAAAGGCGAGCCGAACATTCTTGTTCAGGCAACTTCCAGATATAGAACTTTTGTACAAGCCTACCAACACTACAAGATTAGCGGCCTTAAGATGGATCAAATTAATGCACCGTCAGAAGACCCAACAAGAGATATTACAAAGAACTTTTTAAAGGCTGCTAAAGCAAAGCGACCTCAAAACGAATATATTAAACCTGGGGATAACCAAAAATGAAAAATTTAAATAACGAATGTTGTGACAATTGTTGTCCGTGTTGCACATGTGCATGTTGCGAGGAATAGAAAATGAAAATTAATAAACAAACATTAAAGCAAATTATTAAAGAAGAGCTCAAAGCTGTGATGAGCGAAGCTGCTATCTATACTAAAAGCGGCGCTTATCAAATTCTAGATCCAAAGAATCCGGATGACCTTGCTATGTTTAAAAAAGTAGGCATAAGTGATCCACAGTCATCGGCGAAAAAAGCTCTAGAGCTCAGAAAGGGTACTGCACAAGCCAATAGACCTGGAGATAATTATGATTGGGTATTTTTAGCTTACGCAAATAAAAACAAAAATGCTGGTTGGAACTGGTTTGACAAATCTAATTCAATAGACGTTTTGCCTGATACCTTTTCTCGTGGCCCCGAAGCCTATGGGCAAGATCCAAAATCTCGGGCTCACATGGACAAGGTAATGAATCGCGAGTATGATAAATAATATTGAGACCTAAGTGAAACTCACCAAAAATGAAATCGTTAAAGAACTTGTAAGATGTGGAAAAGATCCTCAATACTTCATTGATAACTATTGTAAGATCTCGCATCCAATGCATGGTCAAATTCCTTTTAAGACTTATGACTATCAAAAGGAAATGCTCCAAAATTTCAACGATCATCGTTTTAACGTAATTTTAAAAGCAAGGCAGCTCGGGATCTCAACAATCTCAGCTGCTTATGTTGCGTGGTTCATGTTGTTCCACCGAGAAAAGAATGTTCTTGTAATCGCAACGAAACTATCCACGGCAGTGAATCTTGTAAAGAAGGTCAAGATGATCTTCAAGAACCTTCCGTCGTGGATGTTAATTGCAAAGATCCAAACAGACAATAAGCAATCATTCGAGTTGACAAACGGCTCTCAAGTAAAAGCTGGAACTACTTCAGGTGATGCTGGTCGTTCAGAGGCTTTGTCGCTTCTCATTATAGACGAAGCAGCGTTCGTTGACGGCCTCGAAGAGCTTTGGACGGGTCTTTACCCTACTTTGTCTACAGGGGGCCGCTGTATAGCTCTGAGCACCCCTAACGGCGTTGGAAACTGGTTTCACAAAACCTACACCGAGGCTGAAGATCAACGCAATGATTTTAACCACATTGAACTCATGTGGGACGTACACCCTGACAGAGATCAGGAATGGTTCGAGAAAGAGACTAGGAATATGTCTAAGAGACAAATTGCACAAGAGCTCGAGTGTTCCTTTAATGCTTCAGGTGAAACTGTAATTAACCCCGAGGACTTACAAAGGCTACATGAGTCTCTATCTGATCCAATCTATAGAACGGGGTATGACAGAAATTTTTGGATCTGGGAGAAGTACGAAGAAGGATTGCCCTATCTACTTGTCGCCGATGTAGCGAGAGGGGACGGAAGTGACTTCAGTTGTTTCCATGTCATAAGAATTGATACAATGACAGTTGTAGCCGAATACCAAGGAAAACCAGACTTGGATATGTATGCTGGTATTCTACAGTCAGCCGGCAAAGAGTATGGAACATGCTTGCTTGTGGTTGAAAACAACGGAATTGGCATTGCTGTTTTGGAAAAACTTAAAGACTTGGGTTATTCTAAAATTTACTATTCTTACAAATCAACCCACGAGTATGTCGAGTCCTATCTAGCAGAACACGATGAGAGAGCCATATTGGGTTTTACGACATCAACAAAGACGAGACCATTAATTGTGGCCAAATTAGAGGAGTACGTTAGAAACAAACTAATTAACATACACTCTTCTCGTGTTTTCAACGAACTGAAGACTTTTATTTGGCACAATGGTAAACCTCAAGCTATGCGATCTTATAACGATGATCTAGTAATGTCTCTTGCAATTGCCTGTTGGGTTCGGGATACTGCCCTCACAGAAAATGAAAAAGACATGGCATACAAAAAGGCGATGATCGGTGGGTTAATGAAATCTACCACAACCATGAATACTCAAATTAAAGGTCAAGACTTTTACAAGGAAACGTTTCTAGAAAAACACGAGGAGGAAATCAAAAAATCAAAAGAATTTTTTTGGATCTACAAAGGATAGAAAATGGCTCGTAACGATAGAAACCCTAATAACAATCAAAATGATTTATTTAAAACATTAACCAGAATGTTCTCTGGTCCAATGACTCAGAGAAGAACTCAGTCCGGTAGGCAGCTGCGACGACGCCACTTAGATAAATACGCCAAAAGATTCAAGACTGCATCCGGTCAACAATTTAAGAAAACCGAATACAACCC
>Ga0209535_1002218_pt1 | contig 12694 bp, 16 predicted proteins | sample LinPmetageLP28_FD_184041 | JGI IMG/M metagenome (GOLD analysis project Ga0209535, IMG submission 184041) | Marine viral communities from the Pacific Ocean - LP-28 (SPAdes) (version 2) | ecosystem: Environmental > Aquatic > Marine > Oceanic | place: Pacific Ocean | collected 2009-08-22
TCTACAGTAGGTACAGTTATCAAAGGACCAATCATTTCATTACCAAAAGCACAGGGCTTTTTAGAAAACATAGATGTATTAAAACAATCAGCAGGACAAGGTGCTATATCTGCACCAGTAGATGTAGATAACTTAGTAAGGCGTATACCTTTACTACAGCAAACAGACAATGGGTGGGTAGCTTCGTTTGGAACAGAAGTTTTAAAAATACTAGGAGGTGGTCAAACTTATCAGATTGTTACAAATCAGAATGGAATTGAACAGGTTAGAGTAAGAGGCATCCCACCCATCTCTACAGATTCATTAGGTCGTAAATATGTAAGCTGGGTAGACACACCACAAACTACATTAGATGAAATGGATGTTGCTAATAAGTTTGTGTTTGTAGGCTTTACAGCCAAGGGTATATCCCCTCAACTTGCAACACCTACCGGACTATTAGAACCTCATAAAATACAAGCAGCACTCTCTGAAAGTATGTTAATGGATACACCTCAAATACCAGACTTTAGATTGTTTGTTGAGTTATTGTTATTGTGTGTCTCAGGCTTACTGACAGCTCTTGCAATCAACTATCTTGGTATCACCAAAGGCGTAGTATCATTCTTAGGAATGTTAGCAGGTGTGGGATATCTTGAATACTACTTTGTAAGTCAAAATGTGCTTATAGATTCTACATGGAGTATGACATGTATGACACTTATTGCAACTCAACAATTCTATCTTAACTTTAGAACACAATTTAAATTAAGACAACAGATTAAGAAACAGTTTGAACATTACCTTGACCCAAGACAAGTAAAAAGATTACAAGATAATCCTGAGTTATTAAAGTTAGGTGGTGAGAGAAGAAACTGTACGTTTTTATTTACAGATGTTAGAGGCTTTACAAGTTTATCAGAGAGACTAGAGCCTGAGAAAGTTGCAGAGATAATGAACAAAGCTTTAACTATACAAGCTGATGCAGTAAAGAAACACGGAGGTATGGTTGATAAGTATATTGGTGATGCAATGATGGCTATATTCAATGCACCTATGGACTTAGCTGACCACGAAACTAAAGCAATAAAAACAGCTCTTGAAATAAAAAAGAATATGCAAGAAGCAGATTTAGGAATTGAAATTGGTATAGGAATAAATACAGGAGAAGCTGTGATAGGAAATATGGGAAGTGATACACGCTTTGATTATACTGCCATAGGTGATGCTGTTAATTTAGCAGCTAGATTAGAAAGTTCTACAAAAGAAGTTGGAGAAGATATAGTTATAGGACATAGCACAGCTATTAACTCTACTATGCCCACTATATTCTTAGACCCTATCCATGTAAAGGGTAAGGAAAAAGAAATTATAATATATACTATTGAAAGCCTTTAAGTTGTTTTTGTAAGTACTCGTGTACACTACCTAGCTTATCCTTACCATGTCTAAGTATAGTTCTTATTAATGGTCTATCATCTTGAGGTATAACATCATCTACCATATTTTCAGGTAGCATACTAAACTCTGTAACTATTTTATTATCTCTCGTTAGTAAAACTTTGAAGCTTATCAAGTTAGCTTCTTCTTTGTTAGTCATTGGGTTCCTTTAAATTTGTAAAGTTAATAGCGTCCTGTCTGCCCCTTAGTCCTGCCTTCATGTAAGTAGTAGCTCTGCCCTCAAAGAAATTCTGGTGCTCTACTCCTGTTACTTCATCAATCCAACCAAGAGGATTTTCTCTTTGGTCATAATTAGTTTTAAGTCCTAGTTGAAGTAATCTTCTATCTGCTATGTATCTGTTATATGCATACATATCTTTTTTAGTTAGTCCTTGTATGTCTCCCATATCAAACACTAAGTCTAAGAACTTATCTTCAAGCTCTACCATGTGTCTACATATTTGATATAGCTCTGCTTTAAAATCATCTGTCCATATCTCTATGTTCTCTTTAATAAATTCTCTAAACAATTTAGTCATAGCTTCAACATGCATAGACTCATCACGTATAGAGTAAGTAACTATCTGTCCCATGCCCTTCATCTTACCAAACCTAGGAAAGTTAAGTAGAATAGCAAAGCTACTAAAGAGTTGTAGTCCTTCTGTAAAAGCTGAGTAAACTGCTAGGGTTTTAGCAATAGTTTTTTTATCAGATTTAAGAGGTTTAAACTCTCCAACATAATCGTGTTTGTCTGCCATTTCTTCGTACTCTGAGAAAGCTTTGTATTCTATTTCAGGCATACCAACTGTATCAAGTAACAAGCTATAAGCATGTTGATGTATTGATTCCATGTTTGCAAAAGAACCCATCATCATTCTAGCTTCGGGTTTTTTAAAGATAGGCATATACTTATCTATGTACCCAGAAGCTACATCTACATCTGACTGAGTAAACAATCTAAATATTTGTGTAAGTAAATTCTTTTCTATAGGTGTAAGCTCTTGCCAATCCTTTACATCTGTGTGCATAGGTACAGACTCAGGCATCCAGTGCATTTGGTTTTGTAGTACATAGTAATCAAACATCCAAGGATATTCAAACGGTTTGTAGTAATCTCTAGTTTTTAGTAAACTCATAAAAATCTCCTTTTAATATTGATAATAATTCTGTAGCTTCAGCATATTCTTTTAACAAACCATCTACTGTTCCTACTATATCAGGATGGTCAGCTACACCTACTTGCATTTCAAATAGTATATTTAAATTTACTTTAGCCTCTTGTTGTTTTGCTTTATATTTTAAACTTAAAGCTTTATATATTTCTTCTTTCATATGTTATCCTTCACATGCGATACATTCTGTATCTTCTAAATTTATTCTTGGTACTTTAACATTGACGTTCTCTACTGTACGAGCAGCATTAGAACGGAAATAGTAAAGCGATTTAAGTTTGTTCATACCATACCAGTGTACATCATTAACATACTGCATGTAATCATCGTGTACGTCTTGAGGCTCTGTAGCCTTTGGTAAAGTAAAGAACAGATTAACTGATTGTGCTTGACACACAAACTTCTGTCTTTGATGAGCATGTTCTACTATCCATATTTGATTTATTTCGTTAGCAGTTTTAAATATTTCTTTCTCATCATCGTTAAGTATATCTAAGTGTTGTACCGAACCATCACTACCTGATATATCTTTCCATATAAGTTCTAATTCTTTTCCTTTTAAACCTTTAGTTTTTAAAAGCTTTTCTAAGTATTTATTCTTAACTTGGTAACTTCCGGATAGAGTTTTGTGAGTATAGCAGTTAGCCCTGTAAGGCTCAATACTAGGAGAAGTCCCACTACAGATGATACCACTACTAGCATTAGGAGCAATAGCAAGGAGGTTAGCATTCCTCCTACCACTCCCATGAATATCAGGAGCCTCACCCCTTTCAACAGCCAACTCTTTAGTTGCGTTGTCTGCTCTGGACTTGATGTAAGTAAACGCTTTGTGGTTGAAACCAGTTGCAAAAATACCTTCGAAAGGTATGCTCCTAGATTGTAAATAAGCATGAAAACCCATAGCACCAAGACCGAGACTGCGTTCCCTATACGCTGAATAGGCAGATTTTGTATACCCCTCTTGACCTTCTTTAACATATTTTTGAAAGCGTTTAAAATTTGCACTATATTCTCCTAACTGTGTTGTGTCTATTGCGTTGTCAATGTAGTGTTGTAATACATTATCAAGCATTGTTATTAAATCTTGTATGAAGTTATCGTCCTTTGACCAACTATCAAAGTGTTCTAAGTTGACAGAAGATAAACAACATACTGCTGTTCGTTCTTCGTCTGTAGGTAGTGTTATCTCAGAGCATAAATTACTTTGTCTGATTTTTAACCCTAAATCTTTTTGTCCTTTTGGTAATGCTTCGTTACATTTATCTATGTTTACCATGTAAGGCTCACCTGTCTCTGCCCTAGCATTTATTATCTGCCACCATAAATCTCTTGCATTAACTACGCGAACAGCTTCGTTAGTCTTAGGGTCTATTAGTCTCCAGTCTTCATCGTTTTCTACAGCCTGTAAGAATGAGTTAGTTATATTGACACCGTTATGAAGATTAAGATTCTTCCTGTTAATATCTCCACCTGATTCTTTACGCATGTTAATAAACTCTTCTATCTCTGGGTGACTGATGTCCATGTAAGCAGCATAGCTTCCTCGTCTTGTAGTGCCTTGGTTGAAGGCTAACATCTGAGAATCAACTACATGCATGAAAGGAATACTTCCAGTAGAACGACTGCCATGAGCAGTAGATATACCGTTACTTCTAATATCTCCCCAATATCCACCAATGCCTCCACCTGAACTTGCCAACCATATATTCTCGTCATAATGAGCAGATAACCCACTCCTACTGTCAGGAACATAATTAAGAAAACAACTGATAGGAAGCCCACGGCTTGTTCCTCCGTTACTAAGTATAGGAGTGCTAAACATGAACCAACGAGAGGAACTGTAGTCATAAAGTCTTTGAGCAAGTTCAAAGTTTGTCTCACCTTTGAAGGTGGCTCCGAAGACGGAGGCTCTTGCGAGGGCTTCTTGTGCATGTGTTTCATTCTCCCAAAAGTATCTATCTTTTAATGTATCAATACTAAATTTATCAAACTGTTTCTCTTTATTATAATCTATTACAATTCCTAAGTAAGGTTTTTTCCCTATCTTATCTTCAACCATTGTTTTTCTCCTCATCTAACACGTACATAGTTATGATAGCGTAGTGTATTATTTTCATTAATTCTTTTTTCTTATTATCTTTCTTTCCAAACCTCATAGCATATTTCATAATGTTACCAATACCAAAACTCTCTCCGTGTCCTGCATCTATAATCATATCTGTTGCTTGATATTTACCGTTACCGTAATGGGCTTCATAAGTTCTATCTACATAAGTTCTTATTTCTCTTAACACTTGGTCTTCGTTAAATTTATATTTCATGTCCTCCATTCCTTTGGTAATGTTTCTTCACTATACCATATAAAGTTATTAGTATCTGCCCATTCAGCATGTGTTCTTTTAGTTCCGTCTTTTCTTTTCTTAGCCTGTGGCATGGGAGACAAAGGTTTCTGAAATAAAAATACTAACTCATAGTTTTCAGGTAGTGCTTCTCTTATATGTATGTACTTACTATACTCTGCATAGTCCCAGAATCTACCCTTAGCTTCTAGTAATATTGTTTTATCATCTATAACCTTAACAAAGTCAGGCTCATACTTATGCTTAACCACATAACTTATGTTATCCCAATGATGTTTCCATTGTTGTAGTATTGTGTCGTGTAAAACATATTCCCATAAGCTGTCATACCCTTTTGGGACATTTGTCTTCTTTGGTCTAGGCTTTCTTGGTACTCTTCTAGCCACTTATTTCTTCCAGAGTTATATCAGGATTTCTTTTCACCTGTTTATAAAACCATCGAAGACTGTAAGCACTTATCATAAACTTATTGTTAGCAAAGATATGTGTTTGTTCAGGTAAGAACTCTTGTAGATTTTTCTTACTAATCTTAGTAGCATCTTCACCTTCAGGAACCATAGTTCTTATCCACTCTATTAACAAAGCTTCTGCTTTTCTTCTTAACTGTTTAGACTTTCTCTGGTGCATAATTTTTTACAAGTTTCCAATAATTTAAAATACTATTAAACATTTCTCTATGTTTAGTTTGAGATTCTTTATCCCATACATGACAAGCTATAAGCTCTGTGTCTTCTCTATCAACAAAGATAGATACTCTTTCTACATCATCAAAGCCACAGCCTTGTGCATAAGCAGACAACTGCATACCATGTTCATCATATACTAATTTAGATGGGTCTTTACCTTCTAAGTTGTCTTTAGTTTTAAAGTCTACAAAGATACCGGACTTAGAATATAAATCTATTTTACCACCATAACCTAAGTCAGCACAGAAAGAAGCTTCAGCTATCCACTCTTCGTCAGGAAACATTTCATCTAAATAGTTTTGGATAACACAATATGTTTCTGTCTTTTCTTCACCAAGAAAACCACGTTCAATCATAGCGTGAATCTTTGTACCTTTTTCTGCTGCTTCTTGACCTATTCTTTTAGAGTCTTGCTTACATCTATATGCAAATTCTTCTACTGATTCTAAGTCGTTCTTCTCTAAAGTAAGAGCAGAGTTAAGTGCTTGATTGATTTTCCAATTCTCTAGTTGAGGTTTGGCTATCATACTAAGAATAGTAGTTACTGAAGGTACTAGGTTTTCTTTCCTTGCATCTCTAAGAGTAGTGTTTCTTTCTTTACCGTTAGCACCAACGATAGTATACATTGGTTCACCTTCTTGCGTATACCAATGACCAGATTCCGACTTAAATTTATTAGCCGACAGTTTATTATATACTTCTTGACTAGAACTGTCAAGTGTTTTTTCATTTTTTTCCATTTTCTTTTCCATCTTCTGAGTCCTTAAATGCTTTTATTACATCTGATGAGAATAATTTCTGTAGATTTACAAGGAACATTTTACTTGCGTTATGGTCTCCACCTGATACAGTTTTAAAAGTATCAAGTTTATCCACTATAGTTCTTAGTACATCTGTTTTAAATACAAGAGTACAAAACTCATTGTCTCCTACACATAAGTTGTGAAACCAATAGTCTGATTCAGTTGCTCTGATACCAGATGGTTTGTTCCATGACTCATACTCTATACATATGTTACCTGTCTTCATCCACATTCCACGTTCTGATTTAACTTCTATCTTCTTTCCTTCTAACATGTCTCTAACTTTATCTTCCCTTATTTCACCATACTGTAAGTCAAGGTCAAATTTCTTTTGGTCTTTCTTAGTGGGTTTCATTATAACTCCTCTTGAGGTCTAAAGTATTTTGTAATAAAATTTTCTATGCTACTTGCTTGATAAAATTTTTCATTCGGAGTTCCGTCAGAATTTATACTTCTCCATTTTCCTTCACCTATAATATATTCATAAGAGTATCTTCTTTTATTACCTTTACCATCTTTTCTAGTTTTAATTTTAGTAGTTAAAAGAGCTATGTCTTTGTTTATTTTATATTCTATTAATTCTTTTTTTAATATTTTTTCTACTTCTTTTTTGGTTTCTTTTCCTGATTTAAATGTATATGCAGCTAGTAAAAATCTATTATAAAAATCTTTTATTCCTTTAGATGTGTAATGTTTTGAAGGATATTTACCTTTATTAAAAGGTGCCCATCTTCCAGTAGTTGAGTAATAAGCATATTTATTATATTTAAAATATATCCAAAACATAGTTGAATTAGCTGCTTCTGTTAGTTCATATTTAATATTTTCATTTTCTAAAAACTCTATTACATAATCAACGCTTTCATCTGTAGTGTGTTTAAATAAAGTTTCTCCTTTAGAGTTTATTTTATTAAAATTCCAGTTATATTTTTTTTCTTTAATGGGTTTCACTCCAGTTATCTCCTATCTTGTATTCGCCATCAAGGGGACAACGAAGATTAAAATGTTCACCTGATTCTATTATAGAGGTAACAGCTAGGCTACCTACACGCATTGCTCTACACTCAGGAACTTCTATCTGCCACTCATCGTGAATGTTAGCTACAAATTTATGAGGTACAGTTCCTAAAGTTAATCTCTCTGAAAGAATAACTAATGCTTGTTTCATTATAATAGCACCTGCTCCCTGAAGCAAGGTGTTCAAAGCTGAATGTTGATTACGAACATAAAGCTTTCTACCGTCTAGTCCTTTGAGATAACCTTTTGAAGATGCTCTTTGTACTCTGTCTCTAAGAGATTTGAATGTAGGTTTATTATCAAAGAAATATTGTCTAGCTCTTTTACCATCTGCTGTAGTTCCTCCAACCACGTTCCCAAGTTTTTCATCTCCTGCTCCGTACATGAGTGCATAGATGAATGTCTTTGCCTTATCTCTAGATTCAAGCTTTGCAAGTTCTTGATTAGAGGTGTGTATATCTCCGTTAATGATTTCATTAGTGTACTCCTCGTCATTCATATAATGAGCTAACATTCTAATCTCAAGACCAGAAGCATCAACTCCAAGTAAAACATTACCATCCTCAACAGTCCAACAAGCTCGGCATTCTTTACCATAAGGATTGTGAGAGCTAGGAACTTGTGCCATGTTAGGATTTCTATGAGTCATCCTGCCTGTGATAGCACCGTTAGGTATAACAAAGCCATGCACCCTTCCATCTTCTTCAGTAGCATCAATCCAAGAATCAATCTGGGCTATGCGTTTTTGTAGTAAAAGAAACTGTGCTATTAAGTTAGCTTCGTGTATGTGTGTGATTGCAGATAAAGTTTTCTCATCTACTATTGGTTGACCTGTTGGTGTAAATCTTTCAGGCTTCCAACCAAAGTCAATAAGATATTCTCCTATTTGTTTACGACTACCTAGATTAAACTCTTGTAAAGACTGTCGCATGAAGGGGTCTGTGTTGTTAGTTGTTATACATCTATCGTACTCATCATCAGTAAGACCACGCTTAGATAGTTCACCATCTTTCTTTATATAAGGTGTAACTAACTTATCATCAACCCACTTAGGTTTAAATGTGTTATGCACCTCATCTTCTATTGCTTGTTTCTTTTCTCTAAGTTCAGCAAGTAACAGTAAAGCATGTTGAGTATCAAACTTAAATCCGTTGACCTCTTGTTGTTTAATTATCTCTGCAACCTTTTGCTCTAGTTGTATACAACCTTTATCAAACCCTTTACTTTCTTTTCTTAACTCCTTAAAAACTTCTAAGTTAAGTTCAACATCACGGATACAATAGTCCATCATGTCTTGTGAATAATTAAGATAGTCTGAGAAATCTATTTTGTGATAGCCAAGTTTGTATCCCCACTTCTCTAAGCTATGTCCTCCTTCTCTTGCCGGATTAAATAACCTAGATAAAACAAGCGTATCTATTACTGGAATTTTAGAGAGGTCTACATTACTGAACTTGTGTACCATAGGTATATCAAATCCAATAATGTTATGACCTATCAAAGTATCTGCTGTTGCTAGAAACTCGTAACCTGCCTGTAAGTTATCAGGGGAAAATGTAAAAACCTCCTGAGTGTCTACATCTTTAGCAACTATACAATGTATTAGTGTTGCCTTCAGGTCATCTGTTTCTATATCAAATACTAACTGCACTAAAAAGCCTCATCTAAACTACCATCAAATTCAATATCATTATCAGAGAGTTCAGAGAGTCTTCCGGTTTCAGCATCATATATAACTCTACATGCCATGCCTACGTCACCTGTGTATCTTGATTTAAGTATACGAAGTTTGGTTGTTCTAGCTTCGTCTTCATCATCTGATTGTTGATTTCTTTCTAATGCTATAACACAATCAGATAGTTGTCCAATACTATTTGAGCCACGAAGATGAGATAAAGAAACCTCTATACCATTCTCGTGTCCTTTGTTACCGTCAACTCTACGCAAGTGTGAAACTAAAATGATACCTGCACCTGTCTCTTCTACCAAACTTCTAAGTCTAGTCATAATAGAATCAATGGCTCGTCTCTCATCTCCTTCATGTACAGCACTAACTAACATGTGTAGATGGTCTACTACTACCCACTTACAATCACATCCTATAATCATAAATCTAAGTTTAGTAAAGATATCATCAATGTCATTCGTTCCAAAGTGTGAATGCACCCATACTCTATTACGATTGTCTCCGTCATAAAGTATATCAAACATCTTATCAAGTTCTTCTTTAGAAAACTTGTCGCGTTCTTGGTCAACATATAGTCTAGCGTTAGCTTCAATAGATAAGATACCATCAATGGTTCGTCTCCAATCTTCTTCTAAAGCTATGATACCTACGTTATCGTTGGTACTTTTAATAAGATGATGTTCAAGTTCTCTAGTTACACTAGACTTTCCAAGCCCTGTACCACCTGTAAGTGTTACAAGTTCTCCTTGTCTAAGTCCGTATAGCTTCTTGTTTAATCCTTCATAAGGATAAGGGACACTCTCTTTTCTTTCTCTGTTGTGGAACTTCTCTCGTTGTTCTGAAACATTTATAACACCAGAAGGTGTATAAACTTTTGATGCCCACCAAGCTTCAACAAATTCTTTATGTCTGTTGGAACGGAGCATATCGTTAGGGTCTTTGTAACCGTGTGGTAGTGTCAGTATCTTAGCCTTACTAGGTTTAAATAACCTAGCAACTTTAATAGATGCTTCTTTACCTGCCTTGTCATTATCAAATGCAATGATTACATTCTCAAACTCTTCAAAGAACTCAAGGCTTTCTTTTACATCACGTACTGCACCTTGTGCCCCACGCTTTATGGACACTACTGCCCACTTAGAACCCAAGAGTTCATAAGCAGACATAGCATCACATTCCCCTTCTACAATGGTAACATACTTACCACCTTTGAATAACTGTTGACCAAACAAACCTGTATCGTTGTAAGTTCCAGAGACAAAGAAGTCTTTATCTTTTACGTTACGATATTTGGTAGCTGATAACTCATGCCCATTATAATATGGGTACAAATGCTTAACTACATTTCCTTGTAGGTCATGTACGCATTTAACTCCATACTTAGTAGCAGTTGCTTGAGATATTTTCCTATCTGTAAGAGCAGAAAATTGTCCTTCATCTACCATATCAGGTTTCTTGGTCGGTGTTACTGTTGCTGTTTGCATATCCTTTCCTCCACATGCATTGGTATAACTTGGCATGAACTCACCACAACTGAAACACTTTGCTGAATCATCTTCGTTGATTCCAACAGCATCACTACTGTTACAAAGTGGACAAGGTTGATGTAGTTTATCCCACGTCTTATCCATGTTAGCCCTCATTTATGCTATTAGGATTCTTCTGTTGAATCTTCTTCAGCTACTTCTTCTGTATCTCCTTCAGACTCATCGCCTTCTGGTGTTTCTACTACAGCTTCTTCAGCATTTTGTAGTAGTTGTTCAAGATTGTTTTGATGTGTACCTGAAGCAAAGTTAAGTGCTTCAACAAGAACATTCAACGTACCTATCTTGCTGATAGACATGTTAGCATTAGCTCTTGCGTTCTCATCTTCAATCATAGTAGTGTCATACACTACCTGTCCGTCTTCTCTAGTAATAGTAATAATCATTATTAAAATTCCTCGTTATCATCTGAGCTACTCTCAGAGTATTCAATTAAATTAGATACCTTTACTGCTATTAACTCAGCAAACGTACCATACTTTCCTGTGTAAGGTTTAATCTTCACAGTAACTTCAGAGCCGTTACCAACACTAACATCCATATCATTACCTTCACCGTCAAGTAATTTAGGAGCAGAGTTAGTTGTCCCATCATGCTTCTCTACTTTTCTAGAGAAAGAGAATGCCGGTTCATCATACTTGGCTTGACCATCTCTGGTTCTAACCCTTGATAATCCAAGACCCTCTAGTCTACTAGCAGTATCTTCATCAGTCAACACCACAATTCCATACTTATGTGGTTCAAACTTAGTGTTTGGTGTGCTGACATTAGCCCACATAGCTTTTCCTTCTACATACTCATACATATTGGTTTCCTCCATAGGTTGTATTAAGTTTAAAGATTATACCACGCCTACTTTTTAGAAGCAAGTCTTTTCTCTCTGCGTCTTGCGTTGTTTCTATCGCGTGTAAATTGTATAGCACCTTGCAAGTCTTCCCATAACTCATCAAGTGCTTGTTGTTTTTGTTCTTTGTTAAGTCTTGTAATGATTTTTATATCAGACTTCTTAGGTGTCCACGTATCCCAGTAAGCTTTGTCCATGTCTTTCCATGTCCAAGCTATCTCTTTGTCTAGTGTTGTTGATTTAAAATATAGATTCATTGATAACCCTCGTGTTAAAAGAGGCACTTTAAAGTGATGCCTAGCACTTGAAGGTCTAGTAGTTTAGAGTCACTTCTTGGGATAACCTTCTCGCACCCAATGGCTGACTGTGTTCAAGGTGCTTTCCTCCAAGAACATGACTACGCTACCTAGCAGTCCGTAAGCCTAGTGATACAGTAAGGGTAGCTTTCTCCTTACCAACTCTAGGATTTAAATTACAAGGGAAGGTAATCGGTTTAGTTCTCATCCCATTTCATCTACAACTTCTTCAAGGCGACCTAATCGTTCCAGAGAAGTTTTTACAGTAGCTCGAACACCTTGTAAAACTTAGTCTAGTTTTTGTGGCACGAGACTAGAAACTCGCACGATTAAATCGTATGTCTTAGGTTCAGGAAGGTTAGTTGAGGGCTACACCTATGAACATACCTTTGAAAACATGTGGCTATTAAACCACCACTAGCCCTAACTGTCAAGTAATATCTCATCAAAAGATACTAAACTTTCATCTAACAATTTCACATAAAAGTATTGGTCTTTACCCCACCTTGTCTCGTATGCAATCTTGTTATCATATAATGCTTGGTTGTTTTTAGCAACCCATATATCAAACATTCTATATTCATCAGGCGTTAGCCTTCTGAAATTTTCTTTATCTATTACTGTTTCTTTCATCAAACTTTTTCTCGCTATCTATCAGTAGTAACACTACTCCAATTATACAGAAGGTCATAAAAGAACCTATAACTATAAAGGTTATTATATCTGGTGTCATACTATACCTCTATTGCAAATGGAATACTACAGTTTGTTGTATTGTTTGTAGTATCTATAGAGTTGTCTAAGTAATTGGTAACAGCTTTAGTTAATCTGCTACTTAATCTTTTAGAGAAAACTACATTAGTAAT
>Ga0209535_1002220_pt1 | contig 12689 bp, 9 predicted proteins | sample LinPmetageLP28_FD_184041 | JGI IMG/M metagenome (GOLD analysis project Ga0209535, IMG submission 184041) | Marine viral communities from the Pacific Ocean - LP-28 (SPAdes) (version 2) | ecosystem: Environmental > Aquatic > Marine > Oceanic | place: Pacific Ocean | collected 2009-08-22
TAGAAACACGAAGGTCTAATTTGGCAACGGGCGCAGAAGTTGCTATCCCAACATTTCCCGAGCTATCGATTCGTAGGCGCTCTGCTGAAAGTGTTTCAAACGCTAACGAATCTCCGGTATGCCTGTAAACTATTTTGCCTCTTCCTGAAGTTCCATCTGAGAAAAGTATTTGTTGTGTTGCAGATGAATCAGTGGATTTAATTTCAACATTGCCATCATTGTCAACAGTGACAATTTCTGCGCTGTTATCGGCTTTTCTGATTTGGACTCCGTTAGTTCCACCATAGAAATATGTTCTGGTGGCATCTACCTGGAGTACGTTATGCCCACCACCTTTTATGTAACTATTTACGTTAGGTAAATTGATATTTCCTGCAACTGTAAGTTTATCACTAGGCGACGATGTACCAATCCCAACATTTCCCGCGCTGGTGATTCGCATGCGCTCGGTGCCACCATTAACATGCAAAGTTAAAGCATTAGTACTATGAGCGTATTGAATAGATCCAGTACTGTTAGAATTAGCATCGCCAAAATAGATGCAATTACTCTGATCGTTAGGAGATAAAAACTGTAATCCAGCAGTCCCGTTAGATTCAAGTGATGCGATTGAGCCAGCCCCTAGACCTCCGCTGTAACCGCTAGATCCACTTTTAACGTCCAAGCTTACTCTTGGGCTTGACTCACCAATGCCGACGCGACCCGAGCTGTCGATTCGTAGGCGCTCGGAGGAGTTCACATAAAAAGTTAAATTGTTACTGCTGTGATGATACTGAATAATCCCCTTTGTTTCATTAGCCCCAGTTCCATCAGAGAAGTTGATTGATCCAGCATCACTTGTACCAGAAACAATGGTCATTCCATTATCGCCAGAAGTAGTGCCAATAACTAAATTATCTGCATAAGATATTGCGTTGTCTGAAGTCGTCGTACCAACCAACAGCCTGCCCGAGCTGTCGATTCTCATTCGCTCGACGGCGTCGGTGCGGAAATGCATGTGGTTAGTGGAATGGGCATACGCAATCATTCCACGATATGAGTTCACATCAGAAGATGTGCTATCACTAAATGAAATACCACCAAAACCACTGGTTGAAGATCGAATTTCTATACCCGCAGAAGAAAGAGACGTATCACCAACAGTTAGTTGTCGGTCGGCATTACCTGAAGGTGAGGACGTAGCAATCAAAACCTTGCCCGAGCTATCGATTCGCATTCTCTCCCCCGAGCCGTCAACAAACCGAAACGCTCCAGTGCCTCCTGTTTGGAACGTAAAATTACCGTTAGATCCATTCGTGCATTCAATATAATGTCTGCGAGTAGTGCCTCCAGTGAATTGAATGCTGCTAACGTTTGAGCTGCTGTCGGTAGAACTAATTGAAATACCTGCGTTTCCAGTTTCATTGACAACTAAATTACTGGCATAAGAGCTATAACTGCCTGGCGACGCCGTTCCAATCCCAACATTTCCCGAGCTGTCGATTCTGAGTCTTTCCGCACCAGCTGTATCAACAGAAAATGTATCAGCAGCAGGGAACCTAATAAACGTATTAGTGTCACCGCTATGAATGATCTTATCTGGAATGGTTAGATCACCAGTCAGCGTGCCACCAGCCTTCGGCAACGCCGCATTGGCCAAGTCAAAAGATGTCTTGACTGAATTTGGAGTTGCAGCAGTTGTAGTGCTAGTGCTTGAAGTCGAATTAGTAAGAAGAGCACTGCCCAGGCTGGTTGCATCTAAAACTTTTGTCCCATTGATTCGATATTCTTTAGCGTTGGCAATATTAATGTGCTCGCTAAGTGTCCACGCTCCAGTGCTATTTACCCAAGCAATTGTCTTATCAGTTGCGCCCTTAAGCGTAATTCCACCGCCATCAGCAGTAGTGTTGCTAGGTGATGCAACACTGCCAAGCTCAAGGTTTTTATCGTCGATCGTGACAGTTGTGCTTTCAACCGTTGTCGTTGCACCCTGAACCGTCAGGTCACCAGAAATTACGACGTTACCGCTGGCATCAACCGTGACACGTTGCGTTCCACCAGTCGTAATCCCAACGGTATCCGTGCCAGCAAGATAAATACCGTTTGCCTGGTCTGAGCTAAACGCCAATGCTGGTGCGGCTGCTGTTCCATCAGGCAGCGTGCGGAACAAGTTGGTCGATGTGATCTTCTTCGTTTCATCCGTGCTTATGTCAACAACAGGCAGCACATCATTTGCCGCTAGAGAGCTAGCAGCATTCAGTTCGGTGATCTTGATATTGGCCATGGTAATTACGTTTTGATGACGTACATCATTGCAACGTTACGTGGACGCGCCTCCGTGCCGCCATTGCTGCTAGTCGTAGCCGAAAAAGTGTGATTATGACTGGCGTCCATGTTGACTTGACGGCCATTGTTATCATCATGACCTTGAAGTGTGCCAGTCGCGCCTCCGTCCGAAAATACGCCGGTTGGATTAATCTGAAAGTTGGCCCCTGGCCGAAAAGAACCTGTCAAGCTAGCCGTGCTTGTGGTCCCACTCGCGCTGTGATTGTGCTGCTTGTTTTCGTCTGCCTGTGACGTACCAAAATTGCGCCCACTATCTACGCCACGACTATCGTCCCAGCCGCGCACAAACTCACCACGTAAATCTGGAACGTTGAACGTGCTGCTGCCATTACCAGCTCCATGCGTTGTGCCGATAATCGTGAACAAACCCGAATACGTCGTTCGGCTAATTGCAGCACCGTTGCATTTCAAATAACCACTTGGGGCGGTGGTCGTTGCCATCATGTGGACCGAACCAGTCGGCACGGCCTGAGGCAAAGCAACAAAGCTCAGGTTGCCGCTGCCATCTGATTGCAGTACATCGCTTGCATTGCCATCACTGCTTGGCAAAGTCAGCGTGACATCGTTGGCTACATTCGATGGAGCCTGAATTGCAATAAAATTGCTGTTGCTGGTGTCGCGTAGCCTCAGTGCTTTGCGATCCCGAATCGTGATGCCGTTGCTGTCGAAGTGAGCACGTCGCGTCCCACCAGTAACGATGCTGAAATCGTCCGCACTGTTCTTGAAGAATCCAGTGTTCGTGTCTCCGGTAAAGCTGATCGGCAGACTGCTTACCGTTCCAGCAGGTATGGCAACATTGCCAGTAAACGTAGGACTAGCCTTTCCTGCAAGACCTAAGTTTGCTTCAGAAAGCGTGCCAACAGTAATAAAAGCAGAGTCAGCAGCGTTGCGGATCTTCAGCGCATTATTGCTCGTGTCCGCAAACCACATAAACGCTGAGGTTACGGCTGGTTCTGACGCTCCAGAGTTATTGCTAAAAAGCGCATCCAAATTATTGTTCAGGTCAGCACGGACACTGCTTCCCGAGGCGTTTTGTATCTGCTGGTCAGATTGTGCCATTAACCTCGTCCAAACCCGACAGCGTTCCAGCGCACCGCTTTGACGATCCGGCTGTTACTTGAATTGTAGACGGAGATGTCAAAACCAGAACCACTGCTGTCGTTTGAAATGATGTAGTAGTCAGAGGTGTTGGTTGCGTCAAAGATAATTCCGATAGACGGCTTCACGTAGAACTGGTTGCCTGTCCCAAAGCTAACGGTTGTTCCTCCACTGGCGCTAGTCGTAACTGCACCTGACAGGCTGCGATAAGGCATCAGTGCCTTAACACGCAGCTGATCAACCGAAACTTGAGCGGTATTATCGCCAGTATCAAGCTCGGCTTTCAGCTCAAACGCACGGCATTTGATCTCTGCATTGTTGAAGTGACGCCAAGACGTAAAGTTTGCGTCAACGTAACCACTGCCTGGTGGTGCAAGTTCCGTCGTGCGAACGTATAGCTTCACATCACAGGTGGTTGGAGTCGTGCCATCAAAATCTGCGATGGAGTCAAAGTCAGCAGCGTCGTCAATTAGGTCAGTAGCTGGGAAGTAAGACCGAGCGCGAAGGGTGCTTTCAAGTCGCAAACTACCAACGTGCGTCAACGTAAACGGATTGCCATTGAACGCATATTCACCAGTTGTATGGAGCACTGATCCATTTGCTGCCATTTCTAGTTCTTCGTCTGAGCTGTCAACACTGAGATTTGTCTTTGTACCAGGGAATGTCGGATCTTCTGTTGCCGACAACGCTGAAACTTCTTCTGTGCTTTCAAGCTCAGGTTTGGTGTATTCAATCAATGCAAAATTCTGACTTTCACGACCGCCAGAGTCAATGAACTTCATTGAATACGTTCCAGACTTCAGGTCTGCGTAGGCTTCTGTTGCAGATCCTGCAATTTCTTCAGAAATACTGGTTGAGTTGCTCCAAGTAACATTTGAAGTATTTGGGGAATGGCGCAATCTGACGTGACCACCATTCCGCACATCAAGATCAAGTGATTGACGCCAAGTCAGCTTGGCTTGCCCATTAACGGGAATCATGTCAAAACTAATGTAACCAGGATTCACTCCGCCACCTGACAATGTTTCGTTAGTCTCAAGTTGAGGTGGAGCTGTTTTCCCTTGAATTGAAAAACTTTCGGTTGAGACGATACTGCCGCGATTCAAATAATTTCTTGCTTGTATTTGAACCCGAAGAGTGCCCGCACGAATATCGCGAATGGTTACTGAAGGAGAGGAAGTGACTAAAGTCTCAAAGTTATCGTCATCTATGCGGTATTGAACGCGAAACTCACTAATATTTATTCGATCATGCTGCCAACTAATCGACGTGCCAACAAACACACCTTGACCTGTTTCGTATAAAAACTCTTCAGATGAAATTGTCCCGACTGGATTTGGAATGGCAGATAGATTCGTAATGTCTCGATTGGTTAGCTCGTTGTCAGATTCAATAGCGTTATAAATTGTGGCGTTATAGGCAACAGCACTTACTCCATAGACACCCTTTCCTGATTCAACGACAGAAAGAACCCTAAATTGCTGAGACAAAATATCTGATGTTTGTACTAAAAACACTGAACCAGCCGCTGGAGCTTGGCTAAATGCAGCCGTAACATCAATAGTTGCTGTTCCGTTTGTTTGAGGCTGAATGCCACCGGCAGGGATGCTCCGCGTTTCAGCAATACCACTTGCCAGCATTACCGATAGTTTTGGATCGTTAGTGCTGCTTGCCGTACTAACCGCAAGGTTCGTGCTGCTGTCTACGACCACTTGAGTAGCTGTTGCAGAACGGACTCGACCACTACGTCTGACGCCAGATCGAACTGGATCGGCAATGTCTATGACGTGACCTGGGCGCAGAATAATACCGCTATCTAAGCCAACTGCAAACTGGCACGTTTCTGTCAAATTCTGCTCAGATAGTAATGTCCATTTGCCAATTCTGTGCGCTTGGCCTTGGCTATAGCAACCAATAGCTTTGATGTTTTTATTGATAATCCCGTACTTAGCGACGGCCTCATGATCCTCTACATACTCATATTCTGTATCGCCTTGAGTGTCGTAGTTTTGATAAGCAACCGTTGCAACAGTGTGACGGGCCTTCTGAGCCGTCCCAGAGTATTCAAAGTTGCCGTTAATTACGTTTGACGGACCAAAGGCGTAAATAGCATCTGTTGGCCTGTCTTGGCCAAGAACTAATGAGCCAGCGCCGTAATAAGCAATGCCACGAAAAATAGCTGTCATTTCTTGAATGACGTTATAAACTTCATTACGAGTATTGATCAACATATTTAGGCTAAAGCGAGGTTCTTGTCCTCCCTTGCCGTCATCAACTAAAGCGTTGCAATACTGGCTGATAGAGAAAAAATCGTACTTATCAAGCGAAGATTCGGGCACGGAACACCCGTACCTAGTGTCCGTAAGAAGATCGTATAAGCACCAAGCTGGGTCGTTTGTCCAAGTTGCCGCCTGAAACGTTCCATCCCAAATTCCCGAATAGGAAATCCTTCCAAGATGCGTAGTTGTATCTACCGTCGCATTACTTGGAATCTTGATCTTGATGCCTCGAATCAAATACTTGCGAGACGGAATATTGCTAAACTCGCGGGAATCAAATCTAAGCGCAACAAGCGCAGAGTTTGGATAGCTAAATTTGTCCTCAATAATTTCAGTAAAACTTTGAAAAATAGTTGTGCTGGCACGTTTTGTACTTGTTTCGTCAGCACTGACTCGCACCATGCGAACTTGCACGTTGGTGCTACTTGTCAAGCTAATCATGTAATCACGCTGATACCTATTGCTGCTTTTGCCGCTAATTGTGTCTGTAATTACGTCGTTAAATCCACCGCCATTATATTGAATTTGTATTTTTATTTGGACGCTATGCCCGACAATGTCGCCATCATCTTCAACTTTTTGTAGCCCAGGAATCGTAAGAGTTATACGAAGGCGATCAACTCCTAATGCAATAACATTACGAGTGACCGGGGTGCTGTTGGTTACTTCAACGCTGACGCCTCTTTCGACTTGCGTTGAAGCAAAATCTCCTGGGATATGGTTTTGCGCTTGAGTGCCGTTGCGTGTAGTAACGCTGTAGCCACTGAAGTTATTGCTGCCATCTGCATTTTGGACTGGCGTACTATCTAGAAATATACTTTTATTGCCATCGTCTAAACCCTGAATTTCGCCTTCGCTAATTAAATCCAAGACATTTGCAAACTGGATCGACTGCAAAGTGTCATCCGCTTCAGTAGGCGTGCCACCACCACCGCCGCCTTTGCCGCCACCGCCGCCAGCGCCAGCAATGTATTTAGTCTGTGTCATGCTTGTTTCTGGTCAACGTCAAGGCTGCTAGACAGCACTGCTGCTCCAGCAAACACTCTCCCATAGGCTATCGGCACTGGCAGCCCTTGCTTTGAGGTATTCACAACATTGGAGAATGTAAACGACTCAAGTTGAGCTGACTCATCAAGACTGGTTGGCTCAGGCTGGGGCGAAAGCACTTGAGCAACGCCTAAAAGCACCAAACCGATACCGATGTTGCCTGCCAATACAGCCAAGCTACTGGCTAACGCAAAACCTGGAGCGGCAACCATGGTCGCAGCAGCGCCTGTTGCTGTAAAGCCACCAGCTGATAGCGCAAAACCAGCCCCAGGAGCAAGAATTGCAAGCGTGATCAATCCAATACCAAGGGCAATCGTGCCAAAGCCTCTGCCTGCACCTGCAATAACAGGCGTAATACTAAAAACTTCTTTATCGCTCCAAGGCATCACTAACGGGCTCAAGTCATCAATAACGCGCTCCTTCCCAATAGTTACTCGATAACCAACGCCATCTTTTTCGCTATCCATCAACCATCTTTCAAGCCCAGGAAAGTTGACGCATAAAGCTTTCAACGCTTGTGCTGGTGTCGCTACGTCAAATTCAAATCGACACTGACCTAGCCGTTTTCTAAGTGCGCCGTAGACCTTAACGACTTTCATGCCTCAAGGCGCAAGCAGTGCTCTTCCCATAGTAACCGCCATAAAGATCCCTGCTAGACAACCTGCCTTGCACATGATGCAAGATTTGCTGATCCCCCAAGTAAATCGCAGCATGGTTTGGCAATGGCGAAACCAGTTGCATTAACAACAGGTCGCCGCGTTGCACGTCTTCAACTGGAATCTTGCGGAACCCTTCTGCTGCAAAATTGTCTAGATACAGATTTTCGCCGCGATTCCAAAACTTGTCACGCCTTTCATAATCCCGTAAGTCCAAATCCCACTCTCTTTTGTACCAGTCACGCACCAGCGTGTAGCAATCAACAACGCCAAAGACAAATTCACGCCCCACGTAAGGCAGTTCAAAGCCAGCTGGCTCGCAGCCTCCCCAAGCCTCAGTATTGGGGTTAACAATGAACCAGGGCAGTTCTGATTTTTCGCACGCAACCTTGTCAGCCACTGATGGCTCCGGCTTGGTTTTTGGATGACTATGCACAATTGCAACCACCTCTCCTTGGTCTTCAACAACGTTCCAGCCGCTAAGAACAAAATGCTCGTCAGGCGTTTCAGCGATGTTTTGACATTGAAAATACTTGCGTCGTCCTTTGACTACAGCAACCAATCCGCAACACTCACGCGGAAACTCCTCTTTTGCGTGCTGAAGGATTTCAGCCTTTAGTGCGGCTGTCAGCTTTATCACTTGGTTAAACCAGCTCCAGGGAACGATCCAAACGGAAGTTCTGCATTATCACCAAAACGGCACTTACAACTGGCAACTCGTTTACCGCATACATCCTCAGCATCATTCGTTACGCCCTCATTGTTTACATCAAACCGGGTGTAGGTAATACCATCAATCTGTTTACCTGGCCCGACAGCGGGATTGTAACTGCACTCTGATGACTTGTAGATCCACTGACAAACGTTCGCGATGATCTGACGTTTTGGTAGTTTTTGCCCCGCTAGGTCGAACTTGCTGGCTAGCTCAAACGTTACTGAGTTACGCGACTCGTTTGCTTTGCGATCAATAAACCATCGCTCTTGCGGAAACTCAGCGTGAGGATCAGCTACCCCGCTCGGATTATTAAGCCGACTGAAATTAAAGGTATCTCCAGCTTGCGTTATTAACGTGTTTCCGTCTTGCGTAATAGCGGTGTCGTCAAACCGAAAGTTGGCGTCATCGAGGTATTTCTTTAGAGTGCGAATCCTGCGAACCTCAGCCCCACCAAGGTCATTGCCTGGCGTCGTTGCATTCACCAATGCAAGCAAAATAGTCATTGTGCCGTCTAAATTACTGACGGTTAATGTTGGACGCGGCAACGTTCCAGTGTTGGAATATTCAAAACCATCTGCTGCGATTGGCAGCCTGACATACTCCAAAGAGTTAAAAACTACATTCGCTTGTATTTTGTTATTGGACATACCGTTGTGAAAACGATATATGTCTGAACTGCCATGCAGACTGTTATCTAGACGTAATTCAAAGAGTTCAATGACTGCACTTGGAGCAAGTTTTAACAGCTCTTCGTAAACGCTGCTTATTGCAGTCCATGTCGCACTGCCGTCCACAACGGTGCTGCCTACATCTGTTGGCCAACTGGGTTCAGTGCTGGCAGATGTTCCAGCAGCCGCACATTGAAAGAACAAGCCGGTTGCTTGCTCTGTTGTGGCGCGGCGAATGTCACCAACAGAAAATGCGGTACTAGCAGCCCAAGCAGCAACAGCCATTACGGTTCAAATACTTCGCGGAACGTTGTCTGAATTGTGGCGCGGTTTAGGTACGGAATTGACTTGTTCCACTGCTCACAAACGAATTTAGAACTACTGCCCTCGCCGGGTGGTGTGAAATCAAAGCTTGCATTATCAACAGCCCGTGCATCTAAGAACGTTTCAATAGTGTCGGCATCAGTCTCAGACACTTCAAACGTTAGGTTGAAAACCTTGGGGTTTTGATTCAGTCCAAACGTCAATCTGGCTTCATAGCCATCAGAGAACTGCACTTTCCGCACCACAGGGGCACTGTTTTTTTGTGTGCCGTAAGTTGGTGTGATTGAGGGGAATACAGCCATTAGCGGGTCAACAAGCCTCCAGGTCGTTTTTGCTTGATTAGCTCTTGTTGAACCGCAATACCGATTGCCTTGCCAAGTTGTCCGGCTTGATCGTTATCACCTTCAACATTAGAACCAGAAGCATCGACGTTTACGGTCACGTTAGCGCCACCGCCTAGTGATCCATTTGGCGCGATGCTGCCGCTACGACCTGGACTGAATAGTTCGGGGCCGCGTTCCCCAACCATGTAAGACGTGCCGCTCTTTACGGTGCCGCCAGAAGCTCTCCCGCCGCCGAACAGCATTGAAAGGATTCCACCAGCCGGTCCCATGCTGCCAGCCACGCTAAACAGTTGGTTGATCCCTGAGCGCAATAACTGATTGGCAAGGTTCTTCAAGATATCCATGGCAGATTCACCAAGAGACTTAGTCCCTTCAATTGCAGCAACAATCGAATCAGTGACGTTGCTCTTGATTGAGTCGCCAACCTGTTTGTATTTTTCTTTCAGATCATCTGCTGCTTTTTGCTGTGCGTCGGCAGCCGTTTTTGCAGCTTTTGCACCATCTTCAATCGTTTTGTTATATTCAGCAGCCGATAGCGTTTTGTCATCAAGAGCAATTCTTGCCGCAATTTGCGCGTTTACATCTTCAATTGCAAACCCGTTAGCGTTCCTTGTGATTTCGGCTAAATCAATGTTTAGCTGAACACTGCGCTTTTCTTCTTCATTAAGAGCGGCAGCTAAAGAAGTCTGATCTCTTAAAGACTGAACACGATCTCTTGATAAATTTGCTAGATCTTGGACCTTTCCCCCTTCAGAACCTTCCCCTTTTGGCGCAGACCCTCCTTTTGAGCCGCCAGACAGATCTTTCAAGAGTTCCTCTACACGTTTCCTTAGCGCCAAGACTTCAGGGCTTTCAGTTGTTAAATTGGTTGTCGTGCCAGCGGCAGCTTTTGCCGGTCCACTGATTGCCCCCTTAATCTTTGGCTCATTGCGAAGCAACTGAAGGAATTTTTTATCACGATCGTTATCGTTGCTAAATGGATTAGTTAGGCCGCCAAACCCTGCCTTTTCCTGCAACTCTTTGCGTCGATCTTGGCCAATTATTTCGTCAATGCCCGAAAGGCCGCGACCAAACCCCCCTCTTAAGTCCCCACTCTTAATTACGTCGATTGCAATTTGCTTGTCTTTTGACATGCTAAACATCATGCTTAGCGTTGTAATCGCAGCACTTGCGGCATCAATTACGCCACCAATCAACACAAGAATACCGTTTATTGCTGGGCCTAACGCTACGTCTAATTTTCTTACTAAGCTGCTAATTTTGTTTGTTATTTTGACAACTGACTTTGACACCGTGTCGCCCATTGTCTCTGCTGCTTTGGCAGATTGTCCTGATTTTGTTCTTTGATTGTCTAGGTTTTTATTAAAGGTTTTCATGTTGCCGCTAGCAATCGGCAAGATTGCTCCAACAGCCTCAACGCTGCCAAACAGCGTAGTCATTGCTGTCGTGCTTCCTCCTGTCTTTTGCTTTATTTCGTCGATTACGCCGCCGAATCCTTTCGTTTTTAGCCCAGCTGCGTTGAACTCAATGCCAAGCGCCTTGGCAAGCTTTTCAGCCTCACTCGATGGTTTTAAGATTGAAGCAATGCCTTGACGTAGGCCAGCAAACGTTGATTCGACAGGCACGCCTGAAGCAGTTGTTGTGGCAATCGCAGCATTTAGTTCGTCAATACCAATCCCTGCTGCCGATGCAATTGGTGCAAGCCGACCAATCTGGACTGCATACTGTCCAACAATAATTTTGCCATCGTTCTGCGTTTGGATAAAGCCATCAACCAGCTTTGCTGCCTTGTCTGCACTTAACCCATATGAGTTCAATACGGACGTTGCTGCATCAGAAACAGTCGCAACGTCTGACATGCCGCCGATAGCGCCTTTCAAAGACGCTTCGAGAATTTTGGCATTATCACTAGCGTCACTAAAACCAGCGGAAGCAACGTCATAAGCAGCCGCCATTAGCTGCGTTGTACTCGCTAACCCGTCACTTCTTTTTGCAACCCCTTCAAGCTGTTTTTGTAGTTCTTTGGCATTAACGCCAAGAGTCTTAACGGCAGCGGCTGCCCTGTCTGCTTCTTGAAACCCTTGAAAGATTTTACTGACAACAGCAAAGCCTGCTAAGGGCAAAAGTGCAGCCTTAAGTGCCACTCCTAATGCGTTTACACCTTTAGCCGCCCCACGGGCTCCAACGCCTACGCCAATAAATTTTCCCTTTGAATCTCTAAGCCGACCGTTTGTATCACGGGTTGCACCCTCTAATTTCTCTGTTTCTTTCGTAACCTTTTTTAGTGGCCCAACTGCGCCTGAAGCGTCAACAAGCAGCTTAATAGTAGATTCCGCCACGACCGCACCAGCACTCGCTTAATCCTACCGCCGACTGGACTTGGCGCGATCCATTGCTTCCTTTTCTTTCTCGCCCTTCAATTCGTAGTAAGCAGCAAAATGAACAAACTCCGCATCGGTTAATTCCGTGCGAAGTCTGCTCACTGTCATGCCTAGCTCGCAGGCCAGATGGAACTCAAAGAAGAGCCAACTATCCTGCGCTAGTCGTTTTTTGCTTCTTTAAGATCCTCGTCGCCCCCGAGGCCAAACAAGAACAGCTCAACTTCATTCAGTACTGACTCAGGCAACTGGCGTTGCAACTTCGGAGCATCAGCAGAGGCAAACGCCTTGGTGCCATCCTCAAGTTCTGCCTTTTGGCAAAGCATGTAAGTGCTGATGTCTAGAGCTTCATCGCTTTGCGCCATTGTCTGGGCAACCTTGCGATCCGCTCTTGTGATCGGGCTGAAATACAAGTCAACGACAGAATCACCTGACGCATTCTTCAAAGCAAATTTACGGCGTTGGTTGAGGTCAAATGCCCCAACCAACAAATCAACCGTGCGAGTCTTTGACGCTGACATTCAGCAAACAAAACATGTATGCCCTAAAGCATAATGCAAGCTGCTCAATTATTGAAGGTTTCCTGCAATTGCGCCGCTAGTCACAAAGCTGCAACTAACAACAACAAGATCGCCAACGGTAGAACCGATTTCCATGTCAGTAATGATGCCCGCAAAACTTACGGAATCGCTGCCAGCAGTGGTGCCAGTGGTAAACAGCTCAAAAGTGGCGTCCGCAGGATCCGCAGTAGTCAACACGTCTTCTAGGAATCCGGCTTGACCAGTTGCGTCAGGGTCGTAGACCAGCTCAACGGTGCCAGAACCTGAAATCATGGTGCCAATAAAACTACGGAAA
>Ga0209535_1002222_pt1 | contig 12688 bp, 11 predicted proteins | sample LinPmetageLP28_FD_184041 | JGI IMG/M metagenome (GOLD analysis project Ga0209535, IMG submission 184041) | Marine viral communities from the Pacific Ocean - LP-28 (SPAdes) (version 2) | ecosystem: Environmental > Aquatic > Marine > Oceanic | place: Pacific Ocean | collected 2009-08-22
ATTATTTATACTAGAGATAAATATTTTACATGCCTCAGCAAGATAATATGTATTATATGGGTAATAAAAACTTACCTAACGTTAATTGGAAGGGTGAATATACTAAAGAACAGGTAAAATCGCTTTCTAAAGCTCATAAAAATATTTTATATTTCGCAGAGAATTTTTTCTTTATTGTCAATTTAGATAGGGGTCGTGAAAAGATCGAGTTATACAAGGCACAAAAAAGGGCTCTTAGAAAAATGAGAGATAATAGATTCTTCATTCAATTAGCTTCTCGACAGATAGGTAAATCGACTATGATGACTATCTATATCCTCTGGCAGGCTATCTTTAATAGTGATCAAAGGATATTATTAGTAGCTAACAAAGAGGCCACAGCAATAGAAATCTTCCAACGTATTAGAATGGCTTATGAGGAACTACCCAACTGGTTAAAATCTCCAGTTAAGGAATATGCTAAGACATCTATGACGTTAGAGAATGGATCACGTATTGGTATTACAACTACAACCGGTACAGCCGCTCGTGGTCAATCCGTTAACTGCCTTGTTATTGATGAGATGGCTTTTATTGAACCTCACTTAGTAGAAGAGTTTTGGAAGTCGGTCTTTCCTGTTATTACCTCTTCTAAAAAATCTAAAGTCTTTGTCTGTTCTACTGCAAACGGTACTGATAATCTCTTTTATAAGTTATATTCTGGTGCTGAGTCTGGTGAAAATGGTTGGGCTTATGATAGAATTTTATGGGATGAGGTTCCGGGTAGAGATGAAATATGGGCAAATAATACTAAGCAAGCAATTGGTTCTCGTGAGGCTTGGCTACAGGAATTTTGCTGCGAGTTTATAAATTCTGGTGAATCCTCTATCGATGATGAGTTATTCGAAAAGATGCAAACGCAGGTTTGCGAGCCAAAAATAGTTCTAGATGACGGTCATTATAAAATTTGGGAAGAGGCGGATCCATCTAGAGTATACGCTGCTGGAGTGGATACAGCAGAAGGTGTAGGTGTTGATTCTTCTGTAATTCAAATATTTGATATTACAGATTTGAGAGATATTAAACAAGTCGCGTGTTATACTAATAATAAGATACCTCCTGCAGAATATACTAATAAAGTCTATTCTATTTTACGCAACTATGGATCTCCACTAGCTTTAATAGAGAGAAATGGTCCTGGGGCACAAGTGGTAGATAGGTTAGCAAACGATTACGGGTACGAAAAGCTAGTATCATATGGAAATGCTAAAGCTCATAGGAAACAGGTAATGCAAGGTATGATAGCACATACAAATACTAAATATAAAGGTGTTCTTAATATGCGGTATTATATTAATGAGGCACGTTCGGTTACTATTCGGGATGCAGAAACGCTCAAAGAATTAAAATCGTTTGTTAGATACCCTAATGGTACTTGGAAAGCAAGGCAAGGGTATCATGATGATAAGGTAATGGCCACATTATATTCTTTATTCATATTAGAAAAAGAGATTACAGAGCGTTTCTTTGAAATAATAGAATTAGACGATATGGGTAAACCTCTTGTATTAGAGCCTATGGATTACGGCATTCAATACTTTGAAGATGCAACTTCCATATATTCAGATAATGAAGTTGTAGGATCAAATAATATGTTACCGCCAGTTGTATTTGGTATGGGTGAAAGCCAAGCAGAGGACGATATGGCGGAATTAGAAATGAACGGGTTTACTCATCTTCAGTAATAAATATAGATATGGCAAGAAACGCTACACAGCAATCTCTTCTTAATAAATCAAGAGCAGATAAATTTCTTTTAATTTTTGACGTACCTCCAATTTTAAAAGAATTTAGCTCTAAGTTTAAGAATGACAACAAAACTATAGTACCAGATTCTGTACAATTTTCAATATATGGTACTGCTGTACCTGAAATAGTTGTACCTGCTGTAGAAAATAGATACGCTGGTAATACACTATATCTCTCATCTCATTCAAAAAACTCTTATCCTCCGGTAAGTGTTAAATTTAAAATAGATAATGAGTATAAAAACTACTGGGTTTTATATAATTGGTTAAACCTTTTACACGATCAAAAAGAAGGTAGATATAATGCTAGAGAAATTAATGTTGATAAAAACTTTGCTGATTATCAAACGAATCTTACAATAAAAGGTAAAGATGAATTTAATAATGATAGAATTAAGTTTACATATACAAAGGCGTTTCCAACGTCCGTTGATTCAATAGATTACGATTATCAAAATACAGACGAGTTGGTTTCCGGATTTACCTTTGTTTATTCACAACTTCACACTGAAATTGTAGATTTTTGAGTTTTTTGGGCCGAATTTAAATAAATAATTTTATGGCCACAAAGAAAATCACCTCACCAGGTGTTGAAATAAGAGAATCGGACTTGTCTCTTATTGCACCACAGAATACAGGTACAAATTTTTATATTACAGGATTTGCTCAGCAAGGTCCTTTGGATGAAGTTTTAAAAATTACTACTAAACAAGAGTTGGACCGTGTATTTGGTACTCCAACCAATTCAGCGGAAAGATATTTTTACTACTCTGTAAGCGAATTACTCAATTCTCCAGGTAATGTTTACGCTTCTAGACTGCCATATGGCCCCGGTACGGGTGATGGATTTGGATCCAAATATTCTGCTTTGGTGTATCCAGTAAGAACGGTTACCAATGCTGACGGTGCTGGTCTTTTAAGTGCTTATGAGGTATCGCTTAATTTTAGTGCAACGCAAGCAATGTCAGCACTTAAAGATGCTAGCTTTAGTTTTAAAACAGGTAACGGTGCTTTATCGTCAGTAGGCTTTACTATTGGCGGAGTAGCGCCAGGTTACAGCACCACGCCAAGTGTTAATGTAGCTGTTTCTTTTAATCAAACTCCAGCGCAAGTCGCTACTGCTATCAGAAACGCAATCAACACAGCCGCAACCGCTGCTGGTGGCGCCGCGGCCGGTATGGGTACGAGTCCAGCTCCCACGGGTAACACAGTAACAATAGTGCTAACAGGAGGAAGTAATATAGGTAGCGGAGCAACTGCAACTTCTCCTAGTATAATAGCACCTTTTAGTAATAAGGTTAGCAATTCATTTACGATTAATCCGCAATCTAATCAATTAGTTACTACTGACTTAAGTGTCTTATCAGGAACATATGTATTAGGAGAGCCTACGCACCTTGAACTTACTGAAAGTCAATATCTTAGTGCGACAGAAGGTTCCGGCTGGGATTGGACGGACACTGCCGGCGCGAAAGATTCTTTTACTGATGTAAGTACTATTGGAGGAGCTGGATTAGTTATACTTAATAAGGCTCAAACTACTATTAATAGCCAGTTTGAAGGATACTACTTAGGTATTGCTGATAATACTAACATTAATCCAGACTCTAATTTCGATTCTATTTTAGATGTTAAGACAGTTAATGCTGCAGCAGCTAATACGCTTACTGGATACACAACCATACCAAGAGGGGTTCTACAATTTAGTTTATCTGCAACTCCACGCGGTACTGCCAACACAGTATCGGAGATAATGGAAAATCTTACTGATTATAACATTGATGGTAGGGAAGATGATGATGTTCTGAATGTTGGAGTATTTAAACTTCGTAAATCGATATATGCTAACGAAGCATTCAAGCTCGATTATGTTCTTGAAGAAGGTATTGTAGGATCTGCTAACTACTATAGACAGCAACTTAATCCTACCGGTGGGCCTAATAATCCATTCTTCCTTGAAACAAGAGATAGTCATTCAAGAAACGTTAGATTACTAGTTAATCCTAATATTTCAAATTACTTTAATGGCTCTACCGCTATGGTAGATGGTAAGCCTACTAAGAAGTTAAGAGTTAATACTACACAGCTAGAGGGTGTTGCTTCTAATATATCAGGAATTGATTCTGCTAAATTTACAGAGCTTAACGCGCAGTTAGGTAAAGCTGAAAATCTTTACGCCGCTGGTGCATTTGTTGATAGTAAAATTACAAATAAGACTATAGGTGATGTACCTGCAAAACTTGATAGAGCATTAGATGGAATTAGCAACGATGAAATATACGAAATTGATGTTGTTGTGGAAGGTGGCTTAGGCACTATTCATGCAGCTGGTACCGCTAGCGGAAAGACTTACTATGATGAGTATAATACAGATGACGTTCTATTAACTGCTGTTAATGGACTACGAACTAGCGGAGATATAAGCGTTACTGCCCTTACTTTAAGAAACAACTACTCTACAATCTTTAATAAGTTTGAAAGGTTCTGTACACCACCATTCCTTGGAGGTCAGAGAGGTGATTGTATCTTTGTAGCGGATGTATTACGTCAGATTCTCGTAACGGGTGAAAATACCAGAGTTCTTGATAACAAGTTAAGAAACTTCCAAACAGATGTTTACTGGCCAATCCGCCACCAGTTTGAGAATGAAAATACTTCATATGCAGCAGTTTATGCACAATGGCCATTAATTTATGATAATTATTCAGGTAGACAGGTGTTCATTCCGTTCTCAGGCTTTGGAGGAGCTGCAATGGCAAGAACAGATGCTGCAACCTTCCCATGGTTTGCTCCAGCTGGATTTACTAGAGGGTTAATTCAATTCGCTAACGATCTTGCAGTTAATCCTAACCAGAAGCAAAGAGATGAGCTTTATAAGGCTAACATTAACCCAGTAGCTAACTTCCCTAATCAGGGGCAAGTTATATTCGGTCAAAAGACACTTAGTAAGAAACCAAGTGCATTTGATAGAATTAACGTTAGAAGGTTGTTCTTAGCACTAGAAAGACCTACTAAGAAAGCTTCTAGATTCTTCGTATTTGAACAAAATTCAGAGTTTACTAGACAGAGACTTATTAATACTTTAACCCCACTATTCGAAAAAGCGAAAAACAACGAAGGTATTTACGATTACTTGATTGTTTGTGATGAAAGAAATAACACAGCAGAGGTTATTGACGCAAATGAATTGGTAGTAGATATCTACATTAAGCCAGTTAGAACTGCTGAGTTTATCTTAGTTAACTTCTACGCTACAAGAACTGACGCTAACTTCGAAGAAATCATCGGTTAATACAAAATAACAATTAAATAATATTATGGCAACTACAATTCAAAACTTCTTCTCAAGGGCAGCCGAAAAGCAATTTGCAAGAGACTTTTTATTCAGGGTTAAACAAATTAACGTTGAAGGAGTATCCTTCGACGGTGATTCAGATTTAGTTTACGCTAGATCAGCTCAACTACCTGGTAGAAATATTGAAAACAAGACAGTTTCTTACTACGGTCAGCAGTTTAATGTTCCTGGTAAGTCTACCTATCCAGGTTCAGAAGCTTATTCTATTGAGTTCTTTCATGATGAGAATAATGAATTAAGAACTAAATTTGAAGCAGCTTCACGAGCCGTGTTTAATAATGAAACTTCAACCGGTCAGTACGGACTGCCTGGTGACGGTGATCTTATTACTTTAGATGTAATCAATAAGGATCTAGCCCCTGTTCAAACCATACAACTTGTAGGTGCGTCTATTAGAGATATTAGTCCAATTGATTATTCTATAGCTGACGGTACCGGAGAAATTTTAAATACTACTGTTACTTTCGCATATCATTTCTATAGAGACTTTAGTTAGACCATAAATATATTATATGGCCAACGAAGCTAAAGCTTTTCTTGACGCGTTTAGTACGGATCCTAACTTTTTCGTATCACATCCCTTTCTTTGGAAGGTGAGTATAGATACAAATGTTAATGAAGCTATTAATGCTGCAATTAGTAAGGCCAATGAAAATTGGAAAGCTAAAGTAAATCCGGAGGATTTAACAAGAAGCGGTACTTTACTAGTTGCTAGGCAGTTTACTATACCTCAAGAATCAAGTGAGTTTACCCCTATAGGAGTAGAAAATCGTGGCGGATTCTTACCTGGTTATGGGTTAGTTCAAAGAACTGACTTTCTCTCTAGGTCATTTAGTTTAAATGTTTTAGAAACAGGTGAAGATATAGAACATGGATTCTTTAGACCGTGGCTTATAGCGCTAGGTATTGACGGATTAACAAATTTTAAATTAAAATCGGATATTACGGTTACTCAATACAATAACGATGGTTCGAAGCGTAAAGGTTATGTGTTTGAAGCTGCTTTCCCTACTGCTGTAGAAGGTTATAATTTAAATTACGGTGATGGAGATTTTATTGAAAAATCAATTACTTTCGCTTGTAAAAATTACAGACCGTTGTAATTAATATATGTTAGGATTAGTTCTTCCTACCTCTAAATCAGTTCTATTAAAAACTTTTACAATAGAGAACTGTAAGGAGCTTCACTGTATAATAGATAATAAAGAAGCGATTTTATCGTATTTAGATAATCTCTTTATTACTCCTGATCTTAATATATTAGAGAAGTTTTTTTGTCTTTTACATATTAGAGACTTGTGTGTTGGAAACATTATCGAGTTGAGAGATTATAGTTTTGATATAATACAAATACAAAACGAATTATTAGAGATTGTTGATATAAAGGAGGTATTTAAATTTGATAATAATATTATTACTCTTAACTACCCTAGGACCTTTCCACTAACTACATTATATGAAGGTAACTTTATAGAAACTATAATATTAGATGGAGAGACTATAGACTTTTGTAATTTAAGTTATACAGAGCAAGATTTAATTTTTAATTATCTTCCTTTAGAAATACAAACAAAGATAAAAGAATTTTATAAACAGCATATATCAAAACTTAAAATAAGCTTTATGTTGAAAGGTGATAAAATAGACTTAAGCTTAAACGATTGTTATATAGTACATTTCCTAGCTACAATACTAAGTCCTATAGATATTCGTACTTATAGAGACTATATTTTTATTTTAAGTGAACGTATACATGATGTTACATTTTTGCAAAAAAGTACATACTTAGATATAAAAGATTATATGGAGCTATATATTAAAGAAAACAAAGAGAGAAAATCAGAGTTGAAAACATAGAGTATTGCAATAAATAAATTTATGTCACAAATTTCAAGCGACCTTCTTAAAAAGTTAAAAGATATTGAGAACAATTTAAAACTTCCTATTACATCAGGAGAGGTGGTTCTAAAAACTTTAACTCTAAAACAGCAGAAAAATTTGCTTAGTACGGCCGTAACTGGTATTAAAGGAGCCATTGAATTTAAAAAAGTTTTAAATAATATTATTTTAGAGAATGCTGATACAGATAATATTTTTACAGTTGATAGGTCTAAAATAGTTTTACATTTAAGAAGACAATCACTTGGTAGTGAAGTTAGTATTGATGGTGATGTTTATAATATTGATAAATATATCGATAAGATAGACGAAGTTAAAAAGGCATTTAACATGAAAGGTAATGCGAAGGAGGGCAAAGTCGAACTTAAGTTTAAAATACCAACGCTAAAGGCAGAAAATAGTATTATTAGTAAGTGCTTAGCAGAGCTAGATAAGGGTAAAGACGACCCGGCGCCGGATAAAGCTTTTGGATTAATCTATATATACGAGTTAATAAAGTATATTGAATCGGTAACAGTGGGTGATGAAACGGCATTATTCGACGATCTTAAAATAACCGAAAGGGTAGATATAATTGAAAATTTACCGCTTACTGTATATAGACAGTTGGCTACCTTTTTTAAAGCATTCGCGTCATACGAAACTGAAATATTAACTTTCGATGAAAAAACTATAGCTATAGATCCTGCCTTTTTTGATACATCCAATTAAATATTGTGGATGGCGGGTATTGTTAGTAAGTTATTTAGCGATAACGAGGAATCAGGATCTGAAAAAGTATCTAAAAATATTATTGAGTCTGATTCTTCCTCGTTTGATAGAAAAAAGCGTGTAAAGCCTACCCTATCATCCCAAGAACGAAAAAGAACTACTAACATAGCAGATATTATAGCTGATGTATTTTTCGGTAAAGAAAAAGAGCAGAAAAAAGATACCTCACTAACAACAAAAGTATCAGAAGAAACACCAGCCGGAGCCGCGCGCGAATCTGTTAAGGCGAATACAGGTAAAAAATCTAAAAAAGGAGGGCTTTTAAGTGGTCTAAAAGGTATTGGTGGAGCTGTTGCAGGTATAGCTGCTGCAGCTGCAGCATTAGCGCTTCTGGTAGGTGTAGGTCCAATACCCGGAGTGCTTCCAAACTTAGCTAATATAGACTGGGGTATGATTACAAAGGCTTTTGTGATTCTTGGAGGTTTAGCATTAGTAGGTAAGTTAATGGGTGCGGGTGGGATGGGTATGCTTTCTGCCGCGGCTGCATTAGGTATTCTAGTTGGTATTGGACCAATACCAGGCGTACTTGAAAATATGGTTAACATAGACTGGATGATGATGACCAAAGCTTTTGCACTATTAGGAGGCCTAGCATTAGTTGGTAAGTTAATGGGTAAAGGCTCATATGGTATGCTAGCAGCTGCTGGTGCTTTAGTCCTACTCGTGGGTATTGGACCAATACCAGGCGCGCTTCAAAACCTGGCCAATATAGACTGGGGAACTGTTGGTAAGGCATTAATAATATTAGGTGGGATAGCGCTTGCAGGTAAGTTAATGAAAACAGGAGCAGTAGGTTTGCTGCTCGGAGCCGCTGCGCTAACATTAATGGTCCGTGGTGCCTTAGTACCTCTACAGGAAATAGAATGGAGTACGATAGGTAAAGCTATAGTAGGTATACTAGCATTAGGCGCAGTAGGAGCTCTTGCAGGGTTAGTGGCGGCGCCCATAGCGTTAGGAGCACTTGCTCTAGGGTTATTAGGTCTAGCTTTAATTCCCTTAACTTACTCTATGCTGCAATTTCAGGAGCTAGAATGGAGTACAATAGGTAAAGCTTTTGTAGGTTTACTAGTATTAGGCGTTGTAGGAGCTATATTTGCTATAGCATCACCTCTGATTTTTGTGGGTGCACTTGCTCTTGGTGCATTAGGGCTAGCTCTACTGCCTTTAGCCGCTGCTTTTAGAATAGCAGCCCCTGGATTTAAATCTTTCACACCCTTGCTAGAAAAAGTTGCTGAGATAGACGCAGTTAACCTAGCTCTCTTAGGACCCGGTCTTGTTGGTCTTGCCGCTGGTCTTCTTGCGCTAACCGGAGGAGAATTTATCGGTAAACTTGCAGATGGTATTGGCTTCTTCCTCGGCGATGGACCACTTGAAAAACTTATAGAGTTGGGTAAAGTTGCTAAACCTATCTCCGAGCTTAAAAGCGGGTTAGATGCATTAGGTAGAATTGATTTAGCTGATTTAGAAATTACTGGTGATCCTGATGTTGCTGTAGATGGTATAGAAAAAATAACAGTAGCTGTATATGGACTATTAGGAGCTCAAAGGAAATCAGTTGGATATTTTAAGGAGATGTATAATCCAGGTATGTCTGGTAGTAATGATTTCTTTGGTTCAATTAATAAGACATTAGGAAAATTCTTCGGTATTACTAATGATAAATCACAATTCGGAGAATTTACACAAAACCGAAAAACTGGTGTAGTTAGTCTTAAAACTAAGCCCGATCTTCCGGAACCTCCTAAAAAAGATCCATTTAAAAGGTTAACAACTATTATGGAGACTATAAGGATACAATTGGATACATTAACTACCTATAGTAAGCTTACTGAAGATAATACTGGAAACACAGTCAAAGCTATAAAAAATATAAAAATTGGTAATAGTTCAGTAGTGCCGTTAGCAGGAAATGCTGGTCAAGAAGCTGTTAACAGTGCAGAGTCTTTATTAAATTCTAGAGCAGATTATTCTTTATCTCCTTATAGTATAAACGTACCAAGTCTGTAACTATAAATATATACGTATGAGGAATATTATGAAAGAAGGTGCATGGACTTCGTTACCTGCTGGATCACAATTAAGAAACGAAACTCCAAGAGTGGTGGTAATCCCTTACAAATTAAAGTCTACGCAGCTTGCTGCATCAATAAAAGGATTCGCTTCTGTAGCAAAGTTGGGTACAGAAAAATATTATAACGGATTATACCCCACTGAGGACGGGCCGGGTAGGTACGTTTTTCCTTACTTTAATAATGATTTTAGAAGTTTTACCACAGAGTTTGCTGATACCCTATCCAATATAACAGATAGAGGTACAGTTTCTATTGGTGAAGTAGTAAATAAGATTGGTAGTGAATTAGCAGGAGCTGCAGGACAGGTTAGCGAGTTTATAAACAATATTAAGGAAGCCAAAACCGGCGGTGGTGGTCCTAGCACCGGTACCTATATTGAAACCCCTAAATTCTACCAATTCGCAAATACTGACTCTCCACTTACTGTCTCTTTTCCGCTTTTAAATACTATAAACGAAGGTGATGCGGAGAAAAATCAGAGATTTATTAAAGAGTTTACTAAACTAAATAGACCGACAAGGAAAAATTCCATTACTATGGACTTTCCACATATATATAAGATTAAATTAAAGGGTTTAAGATTTATAAGATGGGCTTATTGTGATAGTTTAAGTTTTAGTATGGTAGGTCAAAGAAGACTAATAGGCGGTAAAATGATACCTGAAGGGTATATCTGCTCGATGTCGTTTAAATCACTTACTGTTGAAGTTGCAAACTTTATGGATCACAAATCAGTATAACATGAAATCTATTACAGGAAAATTAGGTGACTATCAAGATAATATCCCAGCACTATCGAGTCTAGATATTGTCGACTATGAGAGAATTTTTAAAGTTCATACAGCTTCTAATAACGGTAAACAATTTTATTTTTATAATATTTTAAATAAAATAGAGTTTCCGGATAATATAGATTCTGATATTCTGGGATTGTATACTGCTGAATCTAAAGAACCTTTAACTACAACATCTTATAAATTATACGATGATATAAAAAGTTGGTGGATAATCTATCTACTAAATAAGAAAATACTTAAAACGCAGTTTTTTGTGGAAGGCGGGCAACAGCTTAAATATATATTACCGGATTTTAGAAGTTTTATTTATTCGCAAATAACTACTTCCACGGTATTTGACAACCAACACTTTTAATGTCTGAGATATTTATAATAAACGGAGCTCCTTACGAATGTGAATTTCAACTAAAGGATGATAAGGGTGAAGTTAAAGCAGATTTTACTAAATCAGCTATTAAGCTATTAGATTTAAGTGAGAATTTTTTAGAGCCTTTTACTAATGGTACTATTGTTATTAACAATCCATATGATTTTATTGAAAATCTTATAATAACTAGAGGTGATGGAAGAGATGTTTTTACGTTTTCCCTGAAGCTAGAAGGTGGGAAGAAAAAATTAGAGTATAATTTTGTGTTAAATGATGAAAATAATAGTGTTGGTAATAAGGACAGGGCTGGTAACTATAAAATATTCACATTACTAGATGAAAACTTTTTTAAGCTTAATGAAAATATACCGTATGGTAAGAGATTTAGAGGCGCTACAGGTGATATTATAAAGAGTATTCTTAAAGACATAATAAGTGAGGAAGTAGTTGATGAGGATAATTTTGAGCCGGGGGATCATGTAATAGATATATTTCCGGAGCATATAATACCATCTGACTCTTTTAGATATTCTGATCTAATAAAATACTTACTACGAATATCTTATAAAAAGGAAAAGGGGTTAAATGTAAGATCCTTTCTAACTTTTAATAGAACTACGAAAAAATATAGTTTGCAAACTCTATCTAAACTCTACGAAAAAAATAAAGACGAGGTAACAGAGGCTTTTGCTGCTAATGATTTAGTAGATAAAATAAAGTCAAATAAAAATAATCCACCTCCTGATGCAGATGTAAATCCTTATACAACACAACTACCACAAACAAACTTTACAACACCAATGTTAGATTATAGTAATGAGTTTTTTATTAACTATAAAGCTGTGGGGTATGATCCGATTTTAGGTGAGCATGCAATACGTGAAAAGAGAATTAAAGATATTAAAGAGCTGTGGAAGAAGAATTTTGTTGATGTGTTTAAAAGTGAGGGTGGTAAACCTAAACCTTTTTTACCTCTTAATAAACAGAAAAAAGAAAACTTATTTAGAACTATTAGCACACCTTTCTCGGTAGAGAAAACTTCAAATATTGCAGAAGCAGAAATGTCATCAAATTTAATATTTTATAACTTATGCTTATCTATTGATGTTGTAGGAGATACAAAACGGCAAGCTGGTAAGTTTATAGATATATATAGAACTGCTGAACAAGTAGATTCGGATAAAAAATTATTAGGGCGCTGGTTAGTTACTAAATGTAGGCATAGATTCTATGGTGACACCTATAAGAATTATATACAATGTGTTAAAACGTACGTCGGACCTGATGTTAACTTAGATGATAATATTGACTAATGGATACTGAAATTACAAAGAAGGTAGAGCTACTTAGAGCGCTTTTAAGAACAAAAAATCAATTTGATGAATTAATTGATACCGGCGCTAATGATGAGTTTACTGATAAGGATAAGGAGTTCATGGAAGAATTTAAAAAGATTTATTATTCTGGTCTCAAGCAATTAGAAAAATTTATTAATAAGATAGACGAAGAGGGTAAAGAGATTAGTATAGAGTCAATAGAGTATTATAAGAGTTTACTCTTTAACGGGCCTTTAGCTGGTAATACTTTACTGTTAGCAAAACCTCCTAGTGGTGTAAAGAAGTTCTTTAAAGATACTACTG
>Ga0209535_1002223_pt1 | contig 12686 bp, 18 predicted proteins | sample LinPmetageLP28_FD_184041 | JGI IMG/M metagenome (GOLD analysis project Ga0209535, IMG submission 184041) | Marine viral communities from the Pacific Ocean - LP-28 (SPAdes) (version 2) | ecosystem: Environmental > Aquatic > Marine > Oceanic | place: Pacific Ocean | collected 2009-08-22
CTTGAGCATCTTCACCTGTTACTTCTTCACCAAGTGAATTCACAACTTTTCGTGTGCCGTCTTTAAAGGCATAAATAATTACGCCACTATCAAGAATGCTACTTGATTGAACTTCTGCTGTGTCTTCACTTGTGCCACCTTTACTGTCAGTCCAACCTTCTGGCGGCACAGAATTCCAACCTTGGGTTTCAAACAATTTTGCATCATCTGGGTTTTTAACAACAACAGGATCAAACCCACTTTTGAAAAATTTACGTTCTTTGAATGTGTTTGTACTTGTGCTTGGTTTTTCATAAGGAGAAACAACTTTACCATCAGCTTTTGCTTTTTTTACTTCTGCGTCTGTCAGAACCATTGCTACGCCATCTACCATTACGTTATTGTAATCAACACTAACCGTTGGTGGTTTTAGACTAGGCGCAAGAGACAACGCAGTTTGCATTCTTGCCTGATCTGTTTCGCGCTTTTCTTTTTTCTTGGCAGCAAGATAATCGGCTGGTGCTTGCATAGCGCCTACAGCAGATCCTAATACAGTAGCTCCGGGCTTTGACGCTCCTTGACCCATAGCCAAGAAGAATTGCAGAGCAGCCTCATAAGGATCGGCCTTTTCAACTGCTGGATATAGCTGCTGGGCAAAATCAATAGCCATTTGTCCACGATCTTTGTTACCAGCCAATTGACCAAGAATTGGCCTAAGAGCGCCCATATTACCTAAATCATTTGGGCTGCTTCCTGTAGCTCCAAGTCGTGTTTTGTCTACTACCATAACCTACCCTTTATTAACTATTTGCCATTTTATAGGCACTGTAGCCAGCACCAATGCCACTAATAAGCTGTCCATATACTGATGGGTTAGCAGAGTAACTAGATCCTAGCTCATAGCTACGGCTTCTTGTGCTGTATGGTGTACCAGACAATGCACCAAGTGCGAAGTTGACCATTTCCATTGGGTACTGCTTTTGATCCATGTAATCTGCGTATGCCAAATCAAGCGCACGTTGATCCAAAGTACGCTGTGCTTCTCCAGAAGAAATAAGACCAGCCGCTGCACGATTTTGAAGATCCTGAACCATTGGACCTAAGTTTTGATAAGCATTCATTTGTGCTATGCGAGCTGCTTCATCTGTCTCAAACCCAGTTCGAGCAGCATCTTCTGCGCCAAAACGAGCTGCACGTTGATCACCATAACGACCATATCTAGCGTCTTCTAGGCCAAATCTACCAGCACGATCTTCCATAAACTGACCACGCATGACATCTTCTGCGCCAAATCTAGCTTCACGATCAGTGTCAAACCTATCAGCCGCAAAACTTAACCCTTCACGCGCTGCTTGTGCGCGGAGATCGCCAGCCGCTTCTGCGCCTTCTCCAGCCGCTGTTCCTTCAAGTATACCTAATCTAGATCCACCAAATGCACCACTTCTAGCTGCGCTTTCACGCGCTTGATTTTGCGCTCTAATTGTTTGCTCTTCGATTTCTCGAATAGCTGGGTCCATAGATTGCTGATAAATATCCATATATTCTTGAGCATTTTCCACTGAAAATGGACCACCAAGAAGCTCTTCTCGCGTTGCACCTTGATATTGACCCATGAGATTAGCATCTGATGATGCTTGAAATTCATCTCCAAGAAGTTCTTGACGGCTCATAGAATCGTAACCACCGCCTAGCGTATTTGCTACATCTGCTGCACGATTGATATAAGGAAGATAGTCTTGAGAACCCTCACGCAACATTTGCATACCAAGACGCTCATCTTCTGTTAAAGTGCTGCCACCAAAAGTTGCTGTTCTTTCGCCTTGGTAAATTGGATAGTCAGAATCTGCTACTTCAGCCGCTCTTGAAAAAAGAGTCCTACCAGCATCAGCAACCCATTGAGGTATTTCTGTGCCTGAAACAATTTCTGTAGATTCAGGTAATTTTTCATATGATGGTGTGCAAAAACCGCCCATTTACGCCTCCATATAGAGCGAACCAACTTTGGATAATCCAAGACGCTCATAAAATTTATCTTTTCGCTCGCCATCTCCCGAATAGACATGACCTAATTTGATTTTAATTTCTGCTTCTCTTGCGATTTGCATAAAACTTTTTATCAACTTTGCCGCGATATTTGACTTTCTATGTTCTTTATAGACAAAAAACCACATATCAGCCAAATATTTTTCACTAGACCACCAGTCAGTGCTTTCTACACCAGCTATAGATCCAGCAATTTTACCGTTTACATCAAACACTATAACAACACCTCTATGCAAAGCATTGCTGATTGCTGATGTTAGTTTCTCAGAATCAATTGGAGAAGTACAGTCGATGGTTTCTGAATGCATGACGTTTAACATCATAAATATTTCAGAAAGATCTTCGACTGTCGCCAATCTTATCATTATGACATACCGCCTAACGCACCCATTTGTGGGTTAGATTGTGTTTGTGCTGTTTTCGGTGGCTGTGTTGGTGGTGGTCCTGCCTGACCAGAACCAGCAATTGCTTCCATTAACGCCCCAAGTTCAGGCAACAACAAAAGAAGTGCCTTTGCCGCCTCTGGGCTAATTGCACGATCTAACTGTGCTAATTGCTCTTCTGTCATCGCTCCAAGGCGTGAAACTAAAACTGCTGCCAACTGTGAAGATGGACGCATAATGTTTTTCTTTGCCTGATTGATTGTTTTGTCATCAGGTAAGCCTCGCTGTTCGCTTGGCATATTTGCCCCAGCCATGTCTGGCATTTCTGGGCGTTGGTTCATTTGTGGTTGTCGTGCCATTTTTTATTTCCTTTTAAAAAAGTTTAGACAAGAACCCGACAATCGGGCCAGAGCCGGGAATAATTGCGTTTGCGAGATATGAAAGAACAGCAGTTTTACCAGCGTCTTTAGCAGCATCCATTGGATCTGCTCCCAAAGCCACCTGAGTAATAAAGTCAGCACCAGCAGCATATCCAGTGACTTTAAGATTGGCTGCGCCAGCTTCTGTGCCAAAATTAAGACGGTTCATAACTCTGCCGCCGTAAGTATCTGCTGGACCCATTGGACCTACAAATGCTGGATTTGGTCTAGCATTAACTCCACTAGACATTATATTTCTACCAGTTTGCACAGCTTGTTGTGGTACATTATTTTTATTTAAAAAATTAAGTGGGTTTACTGCTCCAAAACCAGCTTTTGCTGCATTTTCTACAGTGGCTCCACCAACAAGAGCAGAACCAAATGCACCACCAGCCGCTGCTCCTGCTGCCCCTGCTACTTTTTGAGATGCACGTTCCAACTGTGCTTGCAAAGCAGACTCTGGGCTTACTCCAAACTCTTCTCCAAATTCTTTTCGAATCTTATCCATTTCTTCAGCAGTCATGTTCAAGTCTTCAGAAGGATCATAAGTCATTGTGCCTGTTTGTTGCATTTCAATAAACTGGAACATTGGCATGTATTTTGTGCCATAGATCTTTTGCATCACACCCATATCAAGGCCGGGATCTCTTGATGCTAATTCAATAGTTGGCAAGGTGATTGTGCCGTCTTCATTGGTAACTGGCTTATCGATTACTGAAGTACCTACATTAGCTAAAGCCCCAATATTTGGCGATAGATTAGGGATCAGACCTGAATTAAGTACATTTGACGTAGCAATAAGTCGCCCATCATCTCCTACAACTACAGCCATTTAGGTTACCTCCAAAAAACTTGCCACAACGTGCAACCGATTTGCTGTTGCTGCTGTAACTTTTATAATTTCGTTCTCTTGTATAACAAGAGGATTAGTTAAAAGCTCATCTGTAGCATTAGCAGATATTGCTTTAGTTTTAAAGACACTAAAAATTGAGCTACTAGAATCCGTTATTGTGACTGTAATAGTATCTGCATTTCCACTGTCTTCAGATACTAAAAAAGATTTAAAAATAGCAGTTGTAGCGCCCGGACAAGTATACAAAGTTGTGGCATCTGTACTTGTTAAATCTACTTTTGCGTTTTTATAATTGTTTGCCATTATGAAATAAACCACGCTGTAGCTTCAGCTTGCTCAACTGCATTTGTAAGACCAATCGATGCAGCAAAATAAGTAGATTGCTTTTCAAGTTCAAGCGTATTGGTTAAGCGAGCCATGTATCCCTGATTATAATCTTCAGGTGGACTTGGTAATCTTAAAACGCCTAAACCAGTTCCTGTTGTACTCATCGCATACCATCCGCTCTTGTATTTATTCTAAAATCACCAAGTGACCAATCATCTTCTGTTCCTGTTGTTTCAAACTTAACGCTGATTTGTCTGCCTTTTGCTCTTACACTAAGTTTTTCTGTAGAGCTGGTCATAGCAAACGGGCCTTTTACAGTTTCAGGCGCAGATGGATATTTGCGTGTGTTTAGATAAAGATCCATAGATGTATTAGTAGACATTGTGACGTTTGGCACAATTTTATCGATCATGTACAAGTTTTCGCCTTCAGCCGTTAGTTCGCGTGGCGAGCCTTCTATGAAGCAATTCATTGCTGCGCCTGCTGCACTTGTGCCTATTTCATGGTCATATAGATTGCCATTTGGATCAAATGCGAATGGTTCATTACGAGATCCAAATGTATCGTGCCAAGTTGTTCTGTCCATTGTGCCTATCGACCAAGCGCCTTCAACATAGTTATATGTAACGTAACTATCATTTTCTGGATTTACTGTGCCTGCTGTATTGTCGTTGCTAACATACCACCAAGTAATTTCTTTGAATTTTTTGTTGTGACCAACAACAACCTTATCAATATATCGATCTTGCATTCGATCAAATACATAATACTTAACAGGACAAGGTAGTTCTTTTACAATACCGTCATATGAGAAGAAGTTTCGTTTACCCATCCAAAAGACGTTACCATCGATGCTGATCATTGTGTTTAGACCAGCCGCTCCAGCATCTGTGGCAAGCAATCGGAATGAAAAGATAAACGGCGCACCAACAAATGTCATACCATATATGGCTTCATCTGTAGATATGATGGTTTCTTCACGCGCTGAAACCATTGCAACGATTTTTGTTCCAACTTGCAAACGCTGGTCGCCAGCAGTATTTAAAGAAGTCGGGCCAAACTTGGTAAAGTCTTCTTGAGTTGACCATCGCACAAGCATGTCATCAACATCACCACCTCCACTAGCAGAATATGCTTGACAGCCAGCCGCAATAAAATGTCGATCTGGAAATGATACTGTGGTTACACGCGCAACAGATGGAACGCTATCAGCTCCAGTTATAGAAGATACAAGAACAGCGCGGTTTACAATGCCTCCTGACGTATCCCAATAATAAATTCCACCATTACGAACTGTAGCTATGAGATCTTCGCCCCATAAGTTTAAATTCCATGAGCTGCTGTCGAGAGCAACATCTGCTGCTGTAATTGATCTTGGTTTGTTCCAACCCGGTCCACCAACAGCTCCACCCCAACCACCAACGCCCCAACCAAGTGCTGGATCTGAGCTTTGCGATCCAAGGCCATCCGCTATGCCGATTAAGTATGCGATTGCTGCACTTGTGCCACCGCCTGCTGAAACTGTTGATGTCGCTTCTGTCGATACGGTTATTGTGTAAGTATCAGTCGTTAAAACTGTTATTTGATAACCATAGTAATCATTAATTTCATTTGCTGGTATGCCACCAGTTGCTGTAGCTCCGCTTATCGCTACCCAATCACCAGTTGATGCACCATGCGCTACGTCTGTAATTGTAATTACTTTACTACCAGATGTTGTGGCTATTGGGTTTATTAAAATTTGAGTTACAACAGCGCCATTTGCGTGTGTTGCAGCAGCAGTGCTATTTGTTCCTCTTGTACAGCCAGTAAGTTGGTTTGAGTTTTTTCCTGTGTAAGTTATAATTTCAGAATCTATTTTTATTATTCCAGCAGTTTTAAAATTTGTTCCGCTTACAAGATCAATTTCAGTCTCGCTGGCATCTAGATCTTCAGCAGTTGTAGTTGCATCATTAGATTTGTCTCTAAGAGGTGTAATGTCATACAGCGCACCATTTAATAAAATATACAAATGATTATGAGTGCCGATTGCCATGTAATCTTCACCGTCTGTCAATGCCCTCCAAAACGCTGTTTTTCTCGCTATACCTGTGATAGTAGTAGAAGTTGCCGTAACATTTGAACTAGCGTCTAGCCTTAAAATTGTTTCTTCTTGCCATCCTCCTATTTTAGTTGGATAGCCATTACGAAAACGAACCAGATCACCATCTACCCAAAACGGTCCGTTTTTTCCAGCAGCATATTCTGTTATATCTTTAACAATACCGGGATCATATTTAAGAAGCTGCAAAGGCATTTGTTATTTTACCCACTCATATACTTTTTTAGTTTCTTTTATGCGATGATCTAAACCTGTATAACCACCGTTAATTCTTTTAGTCAGACGCTTTATTACATCATCATTAACACCTTCGTCACATATTTTCCATAAATTGTTTTTTCTAAAGAACCATATGGCCGTATCCATAGCATAATCTTCTTCTAACAATGTTGGATTGCTTAAAACATCTGGAAGGCGCATATCTGACGCAAACGATCTGACGTTGTTATACCCGGTTAATTGTAAAAATCCGCGCCCTATGTATAGACTGGCTTTTTCTTTGGAATCATTTCCAAGTTTGTAGTTTTTGCCACGATTTTCGTCTAAGTACACCAGCTCTGCTAGTGCCTTTGGATTTCTAGAATATGGCTTTGCGCTTTCTTCTGTTGGAAATCTTTTTGGCCAAACACGCATCATGGCTTCTACAGAGTAGTTTAAGTTTTCGCGTGTAAGTTTAAAAGATCCACTTTCGTGGATAACTTGGCCTATCAAATGGGCGCCACGTTCTGGCGACAGTTCATAATGTTTTACGATTCCGCGAGCCGTATTAGGGCCGAATGAACCATCTGGCGTACATCCACATTTTTCTTGAAGAATTTTTAAAGCATTACTCATTTTATTTTCGCTTTCATATAAAGCACTAAACCGTAAACAACTAAACCAAACACAGTAGCAGCACCTATATCCACTAAATGCTCTCGCATGTGATAGATAAACTCTATGCCTGCTTGCAGATCACCTTGCGTAGCAGTGTTTATTTCTACGTTTTTAGTACCATTAAAGGTTTCAATAGTTTGCTCCATTATCGTGCATCCGAATGTATGGGAGATCGTGTAAGATACTCCAACGTGCTTTCTAAGGTTTTGATACGCGCCTGAATTTTAATTATTTCCATCATATGAGAAGCCATGCCTCCTACATCTTCCCAGATCATTTCAGTTTCATCCCAAATTTCATTATCAGAATCTTCCATGTCTTCATAAAATTCTGAGAGAATATCAATCATTTCATCAATTTTTTCTGAATTTTGTTGTACGTCACGAATTAAATTTGTTTTATCTGCTTGATTGTTTTGGATAGTCAATCTTTCTACTTCAGAACTAAGTCCTTCTATAACTGATGCTTGATTGCTGGCATACCAAATACCCCCACCAATGGCACTTACGATTGCTATAACCATTGTTCCAGCAGTCAGTATATTTACCTTTGGCAACTTGTCAGACATCTTTTTTTCTCTTTGCTAAAAGATCATCAAGATTTTTTTCTTTAGTGCCTCCATCGTAAGACCAAGCATAACCTTCGTTGACCATAATCTCATTTATAGAAATTTCATCTTCTTCTGTTTTATATAACCAACCAAGCATACGGCCATACTTGCCTTCTTTCTCAGTTTTTACAGTAAGCTTTGATGCTTTCATAAGATGGATTTCAAGAAATTCTTTGGCTTCATAACCTAATTTTTTCTCTTCAAGATTTTTAGTTCTGCTTTCTGGTGTATCTATACCAGCAAGTCTAACGCGCTCTTTTTTCGTAAGATCAAAACCAAGATCAATGCTTATGTCTACAGTGTCACCGTCAACAACTCTGTCCATTGATTTTACAAAGTAAGTATACATCACTTTTTACTATCCGTTTTGTTGAGCTTATCGAATGATCTTGCGCCAGCCATTCCAAGCATTCCTAACAAAAGAGGCATCATCACTGACATATCTGCTTGAGGTATACTAAAACCAAAGCCCATAGCTATTGGCGAAACCATGTAATTTATGCCTAACGATATACCGCCGATCCAGCCAATTAGGGGTCGCCACGACGATTGGAACCAGTTGCCTTGAGCATCCATTTTTAATATTTCTAACTGAGCCATTACTTGCTCTTGGGCGTGCTTTTCGCCCATAGTTGCAATCTCATGCGCCAACTGTGCAGCTTGATCCTTATCTTTTATAACTTTACCAAGCAGGCCACTTACTGGCCCTATAAGTTTATCTATCATTTTTCACCCTCCATACTCATGGACATTTTTTTATCCGCTTTTGCAGAATAAGCATTAAACCCCATAAATGCAGCAACGACACCTGAAGCAGCAATTACATAAACAGATGCAATATCCGTTATTAAGCTTGCCGCTTTATCAAAACCTAAAACACTAGCCAGTAATATAATAAACGGATAAATTAGCATCCCTGCGAGTGCGAAGCCTGTAAATTTTCTTTCAGCATTTCGCTTTAAATCACGGTCTACCATCTCTAACCGCCTATCTTCCAAGGCTATTTTATTCCATTCGGTTTTTTCAATGACACCATTTCCATTAGTGTCAGCTTTGTCGAACTCTGTCATTTGCGTAATCCTGTACTATCCTTCGATCATATCCTAATATAATTAGCTTACCATAATTATCATATGCTGCAAACTTCTTGCCACGCTCTACTATTGTTGGCTGTTTACTTCTAGACAAGTCACCTTCATTGAGTTGTGCGTTACCATTATTTTTGCCTTTTCTGCTTCTTCTAGGCATTGCTGTTTGTCCGAATAAGTTCCTATTTGGTAATAATATAATCGATCTGTACTGATAAAATGTAGAAAAACTAAAATATAAACCATTACCACTGACCTCTACCTTTGCCTATAAAGTATATCACTGTTCCAAATATAACAAATGCAACTAAAACAATACAAATCCCAACACCCCAGTTTATAAGATTATCTATTTTTTCTTGTCTTTTATATACCGCTTCTTTTTGAAGTTTTCTCTGTTCAGCCTCAATAGCCACAATACTTTTCCATGCGGATGGCCCATAATATAGACTAATATAGGATTTTAGCTCCTCACGCATTTCCTTTGCCTTGTTTTGTGCCGCCCATATTTCTATAGCGGAGGTGTCAAATCCGGGCTTGACCCTTCGCCACAGTGGAGGATCTTTAGCTTTATTACCAAGATAATCTAAATCAGAAACAGCTCTTCCGAACCTAGAAAGATCATTTCCAAGTTCACTTATTTCCTTACCAACGGAAACCGCTTTTTTTATGCCATTAAAAGCGAGAGTACAGGCTGCGATTGCGCTTGCTGGATCGATCATGTTTCACGAAATCTCCTTAGACAATAAGAGTCAGGATCAACTCGACAACATTATCGCTCCATTAGACGATCTATTTTTTCTTCAATTCTATCAAATCTCGCAACAATTTGATTCATAACTGTAGAGCTATCAGTTTTAGTGACATACTCTTTTGCCATCTCTTCTCTTGTTTTATTTAAGAGAATTTGAACACGCCCAAGTTCACTGTGTTGAGATTTTAACCACCAACCCAAACCGCCTATTGCAGCAGTTAATCCTATATTTATGAGCGCGTTCATTTCCATTAAGATGCTTTTTCTGTTTTTTCTGCTTCTTCGACAACTTCTTTAAAAGACTCTAGAAGTTCTTTTTGAAAACTATCCGCTGCTCGTTGGACTTGATCTAAGTCGGCTCGCAACTTACTAGCTTTACCAGACAAATCTTTTAGCTGTGCGATAAGATACTTTTGTTGATTATTAAGATCAGCTTCAGCATAACCTTTGCCATCTATATTTAATACATTTTCATCAGCCATTGTGATCTCCTTTCGGGATTGGGGTTAAAATTACTCAGCAGCCCACGGCATACCTGTAGAGTTTGCTGCGGCAGCTATCTTGTTAGTGATGTTAGACATTATAAGAGCTTCTGCTTTAGCACCTACACCGTCAGCCTTACACCAAGCTAATACGTCTGCCTCAGTTAAGTCTGTGTATGCCTTAAAGTCTGATGCTGTGTGGTCAGGTGTAGCTGGTTTATCAAAAGTTTTTCCGTCTTCTGTAACAGATTCTGTATGCAGGTATGACCCTGATCGACTGTGACTTACCTTAGTGTCGGCATCTACGCCAGAGCAAGACCACTCAACCTTATATACTGCACCTGTTTTAGTGACTTTGTGCATATCGTTAACAGACCATGTGAGTGTAATTGCCATATCTTATCCTTCCAATACTGCGATACGAGCGAGTGCTGCATCTAGTTTAGTTGATAGTTCTTGCACTGCTTTGATCAAAGCCCACTGAGTATTTTCTATTTTTACATTTTTTGTACCATCTGGCAATTCTATAACATCATTAGGAAATACTGCTTCTAATTCTTGTGCTATGACACCAGTTTTAACTCCTGACTTATTAAGAACATTTAAACCTTTGCCATCGTTTAATGCTTTAACATTGTCATCTAATTCATCAAAAGTACGATACTCAAAATTTCGTATTTTAACTTGGAGTATTTCTGCAAGTCCTTTAGGACTATCAACTATATTTTTCTTAATACGTTCATCTGAAACTGTGTTAAATGTAGAAGAATTATCGCCATTAATTAATGCACCAGTACTACCGCCATATAAAAAAACAGGGTCATTTCCAAGAGCAGCTGCTGATCTAGCAATATAAAGTTGATCATTTGTTGTTGATACTTGGTTAGCACCTGCATCATGCCCAATAAAAATGCAATCAATAGCACTCGTTGCAGTTTCTCCTGCACCGTGACCAATAGCAGTATTTCCACTTCCTGTAGAAACAAGAAGTGCATTTTGACCTACTGCTGTATTTTGATCCTGTGCATTAGCACCTAGTGCATTAACTCCAACTGCTGTGTTGCCATTACCATCATTACAATCATCACCTGCCAACGCACCTATATAGGTATTGGCTGTTCCTGTTGATACAGTTCCACCTGCAAAATATCCAACTGCTGTGTTATTGGTTTGAGTTTCTGAAGTAAAGTTTTGAGTAGTTAAAGCACCGAATCCTATAGCAACCGAAAACTTACCTTTAGTGTCAGAACCTAATGCAGCGTAATTAGACCCACCACCTACGGCTACATTGGCAAAACCATCTGTCATAGAGTCCCCGACAAAATTGCCAATAAGGGTGTTGCTTATGCTTGTTGAGATTGATTCCCCTGCGTGGGCTCCCAACATCGTGTTGCCATCGCCAGTAGAGATAGCCGTTCCCGCCTCATCGCCCACACAGACGTTGTAATTACCGCCAGAGGCTATTGAATCTCCTGCGTTTACACCAAGTCTTACGTTAGAGGTTCCTGCTGTGGGTGTGGATATTGCACCGTCTGCTGCAATAGTCATGCGAATAGTATCGTTCGTACTAAAGTGCATATTGTTATTTTCACGGTTAATAATAAACGCACTTCCTTGATAGCTTGCAATATCAAGCCCATCATTATTACCGCTGCCAGATGTGTTGTCAGTGAGCTTTAATCCACCGCCGTTTCCTGCCCCATGAACGTGCAAGTTTCTAGCCCAACCCGGATTTCCCGGTGCAACTCCTCCAATCGAAACGTCACCACCATTTACGATTCTCATCCTCTCACTTGCGGAATTAGCACCATCGGCTGTAGTATTAAAAACCAGTCTTCCGGGCATATCATTTGCACCGGGAGTGCCATCTACCGCAGCAAAGATGGATGCACCTGTTTCAAGGTCTGCACCATCCATACCTTGAAATTCTATTCTACCTAACAAATCTCCATCTTGTACAATAGTAGTAGAACCAAGAGAGGTTCCTCTACTTTTACCAAATATCAATGGTCCAACATCAGAATCATTAGAGTTTTGAACTATACCAATCCCTGCATATGGAGCAGTTCCTGCTGCTTCTATCTGCATAATTATTTCAGCACCAAAGGCGTCATATTGGTGAGTAGTGCCGTGTCCTATAAACACTTTGTCTTCAGCAGCATCAACAAATAGCATATTGGCAAGATTGTTTGACTCAACACGGAAGTCTAAGTCCATAGAGTCATTATTAAGAACAGTTTCTGTAGCATTTGACATAAAACGGCTTCTATTAGAACCTGCCAATCTAACATCTAAATCAAAAAGACCATCTTCAGCACCATCTGTTGGGTCAAGAAGCTGACTGAACATACTGACATAACTTATAGAGTTGTCAGCAGCATCTTCTCCCATAAATCTTATTTGCCCTAGAAAATCATTAGCTGCGGGACTTGCTGAGTTTCTGGTTATATCAAGTCTTGGGGCAGTGCCAGCACCAGCCTCTGTACTTACAAGATTAAGAATTGTGTCAGTAGTATCAATGGTAATCGTAGAAGCAGCATTACTAGCAAACCCACCGTTAAACACAGTCGCAGCCGTGGTGGTTAGGACGCCTGTTACGCCAAGAGTACCACCAACAGTCATGTCATCCGTAACCGTCAGATCGTCTTGAACCTTGAGGTCAACAACAGACAAAGAGGCAAAGGCGTCTACAACAGCAGCACCAGATCCTGCACCATCTAAATAGACAGCTTTAGTATCTCCTGCTGGAATTGTTATTGTTGCACCAGAGC
>Ga0209535_1002224_pt1 | contig 12686 bp, 8 predicted proteins | sample LinPmetageLP28_FD_184041 | JGI IMG/M metagenome (GOLD analysis project Ga0209535, IMG submission 184041) | Marine viral communities from the Pacific Ocean - LP-28 (SPAdes) (version 2) | ecosystem: Environmental > Aquatic > Marine > Oceanic | place: Pacific Ocean | collected 2009-08-22
TGGATTTGTCGGTACAGGAACAAGTTTGAGTGTAGGCAATAACGAACGTATAGTTGCAGGTGCCCCAGCAAGTGATAGCAACAAAGGATATGCAGTTGGTATAAGACGAAATAGTTCAAACGGCGAGTACACACAGACTCAATTGTTTAACACAGGTACAGCCAATGCTGATAAATTTGGACAAAGTGTTGCGGTAAGTGATGATGAGCGTTGGTTATACATAAGTGCTTCGACTGCAACAACTGATAAAAATTACATTCACGTATATAACCAAGTACAAGTTCAATCTCAAACACTTAATTTTACAGGCGACGGTACAACTAAAGATTATATTATCACTGGCACAATTGTTGTCAGTGGTACGAACGGAACTGCACAAACACAACTTGGCGTAACAAGAAATAATGTGTCACAGACTGCGGGCGTTGCATATACTGTAGAAACAAGCGGAACTAATCAAGTTGTGCGTTTTACTAGTGCTCCAAACGAAAACGACAAGATTAGGATTACACGTAAGCAAGGTGTAACTTATCTGCCTAGTGGACCAACAACTGCTTTTAGTACTGCTACAGTATTTTCTGTAACAGATATCTATAGTTTTGCAGTTTACTACAATGGTGCGTTATTACGCCCAATACATGATTATACCTTTGCCGGAACTACTGTAACATTACTATCAAGTATAAATTCAGGTACACTTTTAATTGATGCAAAAACATATTGGGATTTCAACCAGGTTATTAACATTGCCGCAGGCAGTGTAGGTGACTTAATTGGCCAAAGCATAGCAACAACCACTGATGGTAGACAACTTATAATTGGTGCACCTGGTTCAGAAGTGACCATTGGATCAACTACAACAACTGACGCTGGTAAAGTATACATTTATGACAGAAGCGTAGAACGTTTTCAAGTTACCACTGCGTCAACTACAACACAAAATTTTACAACAACTGATACACCACTTGGGGCAGTAACAGTTACAGTCAATGGAACTTACCTAATACCAACTGAACAAAACAACAACGCACAATTTAGTTTCAGTGGAACTACAACAACAATTGGTACTACAACAAATCCGTATACATTGAATATTGGTGATATTGTAGAAATTGAAACAAATACATTTAGACAATCACAAATTATTAATTCTCCAACTGTTGGTGAAGCATATAACTTTGGTCAAGTTGTTGATATGTGTAGCACAAATTGCAGTTTGTATATTGCAGAACCAAACGATAGTACAATTACTGAACAAGGCGGAAGCGTTGATAGATGGTTAAACCAAAGCAGACTGTTTGGAACTATAACAGGTACTACAACTAATCCTGTGTTAACTGCAACAGATAGCATTCGAATAAACAACTATTATGTAACACTAAGTGGAACAACTGTTACAAGTTTAGTTACAGACATAACTAATCAAAATATACCAAATATTACTGCCACTGAAGTCAGTGGTGCGTTACAACTTACACTAACAGATGTACAAGCAGGCGAAAAGTATATTAAGCTACAGGTAGCACCTGGTGCGGGCACTGCATTTTCAGATCTAGGACTAGCTCCAATGGTGCATGCACAAACAATTGTACCGCCTATACCACAACAGTTTGGACACTTTGGACAAAGCGTAAAAATTGATAGTACTGCTACAACTTTGGTTGTTGGTGCTCCAGATGCAACTGCTAACTTGCCGACTACATTTGATACCAATACAACTTACTTTGATAGTAAGAGTACCAATTTAATTGACGCTCTTAATGAATCAGGAGTAGCATATACCTACAACTACTTAAATGCCGCGAATGCAAGTGCAACAAATCCAGGACAGTTTGCATTTGGACAACAAATTTTTGATACTAGCATGGTGAGCTTTGATAAGTTTGGATCAGCAGTTGACTTCTTTGATGGAGTACTCCTAGTTGGAGCACCAAATGATGATCTCAACGATAGTTCAGGCAATTTTGGAAGAGTAACACAACTTGTAAATGCCAACAAAGAAAGTGCTTGGAAGAAAATTTATAACCAACAACCGATGGTAAACAGTGCATTATTAAACAGTGTCTTTACATATGACAAAGTGACTAATCAAGTTAATACCTACTTAGATTTTATTGATCCTCTACAAGGCAAAATACTTGGAGCGGCAAGTGCAAACATAAATTACCAAGGTGGTATTGACCCTGCTGCCTATAACGTCGGAACTGTAAACAATTATGGTTCACAATGGCGAGATGAGTATCTTGGACAGTTTTGGTGGGATCTGTCAACAGTAAGGTTTATCGACTACCATCAAGACACTATAGAATATAAGGCACGACGTTGGGGACAACTGTTTCCAGGTTCATCAGTTGATGTATATCAATGGACAAAAAACAGTGTTGCACCTGCTGATTATACAGGCGAAGGATCTGTGTATACGACTGACAGTTACGTTTTAACTAGCGAACTCGACAGTGCCGGTACGTTTGTAACAAATTATTATTACTGGGTAAAAGGCTTAAGTGCCGTTCCAACAGGTAAAACACTAAGTTCAAATGCTATGACGCAATACATATCTGATCCAAGATCAAGTGGCGTATCATACAGTGCGGCATTAAGTCAAAGTACAATTGGTTTGTACAATGTGCGTACACAATTGGTTGCAACTGATACAATACTACACGTAGAGTTTGATAAGATTGAAAACACAGATGCAGTACATAGTGAATATGATTTAATTACAAGTAATGATGCTAATAGTTTTCTTGGTACAGGACTTTATAGAAAGTTTCTTGACAGTTACTGTGGTGTTGATACATTAGGTAATAATGTACCAGATCCAACATTAAGTCCAGCTGACAAATATGGTGTTAGTTTTCGTCCAAGGCAAAGTTTTTTTATAGATAGGTTTCTTGCACTTGAAAATTATATGACCCGTGCAAACAGAATTTTGAAACTTTACCCAATATCAGAGGACAAGAGTTTTAAACTATTAAACAGCGAAGATCCAGAACCAACAAGTGTTAGCGGTTTATGGAACAAACGTGTTTTAACTTATGCAGAACTTACATACCAAGACCTGAGACAAGTACCGGTTGGGTACAACTACTTGGTATCAAGCGATAGTACACAAGATGGATTGTGGACGATTTATACTGTAATTGCAGGTCCAGAACTACAACTTGCAAGGGTACAAAACTATGACACAAAGTTATATTGGAGCTATGTAGATTGGTATGGCATAAACATTGACGGATCAACTTATAGTAGTGCAAATGCAAGTGCATACGAAGTGGCAGTATATAGTAATCTACTAGCACTTGAAAATGTTACTAACGAACAATGGGCTACGGTGTTATCAAACAGTTTTGGAAAGAAAGAAGTATATCAGTATAGCACAACAACCACAGAGTGGACAAGAGTGTACCTAGAAGATGGTACCATTGCAGTCGATACAACAGTTTGGGATTATTCAGTTGGGAACTTTGGATTTGACGTTGAAGCATTTGATGCACAAAGGTTTGCACAAGCACCTGACGTTGAGACAAGACAAATACTTAAAGCACTTAACGAAGAAATTTTTGTCAACGAACTAAAAATATTTAGGAACGAACTTTTATTACTCACGTTTGAATTTATAATGAGTGAACAATCAGCACCAGACTGGTTAATAAAAACATCTCTTATAGATGTCAATCATAAGATACGTGACCTAATAGAATATCCAATTTTTAGAAGAGATAATCAAGATTTTGTGAGTCAATACATAGAAGAAGTAAAACCCTATCATGTACAGGTAAGAGAATTTAATTTAAGATACGAAGGTGAGGATACCTACAACGGAAGCGTTACAGACTTTGATCTGCCGGCATACTATGATGCAACATTGAATCAATTTGTTTCTCCTATACTAGATGACACTACATACCCTAAATCACTAAGTGCAGTGCCTAGCACAAGCAGTATATGGGCAACATTTCCGTGGAGCCAATGGTTTAATAATTACAAACTTGCAGTAAAAAGTGTAACAGTAATAAATGGTGGTAGCGGATATACAGTGGCGCCGCAGGTTATTGTGACAGGCGATGCAGTGACACAAGCAACATTTAAGGCAACAGTAAACACTGCTGGCGTAGTAACAGGAATTACTGTACTAACTTTAGGAAGTGGATATGCTACAACCCCAACACTTACAGTTTCAGGCGGTAACGGCACTGGAGCTACTGCGGTTGTGGTATTAGAACCTCAACAGGTAAGAGACTTCACAACAAAAATTAAATATGATAGAATTACATATACTAGTCAAGTTAAGGATTGGACTGCTAATACAGCATTTATTGCTGGTGAACTAGTTAGATATCCGGTGCCAACAGTTGGAGTCGTAAATGTAAGTTTGCCTGAAGTGTATAATGTTACCGCTAACTTTACAAGTGGTGCTAACTTTGACCCAGATAATTTTACCAAAGTCGATCAATCCACACTTGATGGAGCAGATAGAACAATAGGCTTGTACACTCCAGAACCAAATGAACCTGGCAGAGAACTTGCACAAGTAATGACAGGAATTGATTATCCTGGAGTACAAGTTGATGCACCAGATTTTAACGAAGATACAGGTTATGACATTGGTAATTTTGATATCACTCCATATGATAATATCGACTTTGGCCCTGAAGGTTTACCAACATACGATCCAAGCATTCTTGATGTAATATATGAAAGTTCATTCACAGATACCTACTTAGGCACACGCTCTACAGACATAAACGTAGTTGGTGGTGCATTTATTGACACTTATAGTTCACATGCTCCTGAGGAACTTCTTCCAGGAAGTGAATTTGACACACTGGATTTACGTGTGTACACACGTCCAGGAAGCGATTGGAATGCAGATGGGCATGGTTTTGATATAGCCACAATAAATGTTGTATACAACGGAGCAGGCACAACATTGAATTTTTCTAGTGCAATGTTACATTCAGTTGGTATACAAGTAATTGATATTACCACTGGTATCAGTATAAGCACCAGTGCATATACTGTAGATTGGTACAACAAAATTGTAACACTAGGTGTTACCATGCCATCAGCAGTTGGTAACAGCATAGCAATCAAAATATATGGTATTGGTGGCGGCTCACAGATATACAAAGAAAGCATAGCTGGTAGTGAACTAGTTTCTAACGCAACAATTATACCTGTTGTGTTTACACAGATTTCAGAAATGGTTATATTCACTGACGGCAATATAGTGACAAATTATAGTTTTGCCGCTAGTGGCAGTTTTGCAACTGCAATTACATTTACAGGCACTTTATCAGATACTGCCTGGATTACAATTGTAGCTCTTGGAGCAACTACACCTGTACAGTATTCATGGAGCACTCCGCTAGTACAGTCTATGACATATGATGGATCAAGTACTTTAGATAATCTTACTAACAGTCTACAAGGCACAAATGAAGCAAATTTAATTGTAACACGTGAAGGACAAAGACTACGTCCGCCAGAAGGTATAGAGTATACAGGCGACGGATCAAGTGCTGGACCATACTATATAAGCACAACAGGAATAAGCAATCAAGGATTAGTAGCGGATAATGATTTGCTTGTTTATATTGATAATGTTGAACAAAATCTTGCAGTAGATTATAACCTAAGTGCATGGGATGGTTCAAGTGATAGATTTGTAGAATTTACTCCTGCAAGTATGCCGCCAGCAAATTCAGATATTAAAATTTTTACAACCACTGAAGCTGATTATATATTACTCGGAGATCAAATTGATTTACGTGTAAGTGCAGCGGCCAATGCAGAATTTACAGTTACAACATTTAATGACACTGCACAACAGAATGCCCTTACAAAAGTGTTCCTTGGGCCAACTACAACTGGTGTGACTACTGGAGAAGCTTTTGATGAAGTGCCTTTTGACAGTGGTGAATTTGATAAAACAGTAGGAACTACAATTGACACTAACAATTTTGCATTAGGTAGACTTGTAACAAGTCCTGAAAGACTAATTGTTACTCTAAATGGATCTTTTATAAGTCAATCAGAATATAGTCTATCGACAGATACTAATAACAAAACAACTCTTGTACTAGATAGGAATGTTATTAATGCCTCTGATGTATTAGCAGTTACAATGTTTACAAATACAGTAGTGCCTAATAGTCTTAACTTTAGAATTTTCCAAGACATGTTAGGCAATCAAAAGTTGTTAAGAATGAACACTAAGAACACAACGGCACTTGCACAAGATCTTGCTATAGGTGCTAGTGAGATTCATGTTGCTGATGCTAGTAAACTAAGTGAACCGAATTTAGAAGCAAATATATTTGGACAACTTATGGTTGGAGCAGAAAGGATTACATACAGAATAAGAGATGTATCCAATAATACAGTAAGTGACCTTAGAAGAGGAACTGCTGGTACTGGAGTTTATGCACATTCTACTGGAGATGCGGTAACAGATGTCGGCCCTGGTGAGCAGTTGCCTAGTACGTATCAACAGAAAACTACAACTGATAAAACAAATGTTGGTGACGGTACTAAAACAAGATTTACAACGTCAATAATCGTACCAACTGGCTTAGATAGTACTGAACTAAGTGAATCAATTACTGTTACAGTTGCTGGGACAGTTTTGGTACCAGAAACAGATTACACTGTAACTGGTACAGATACTACATTTACTGAAGTAACACTTACTACTCCGCCACTTTTAAATGTAGAAGTTTGGTTTAGCCAGGTTACTGCTAAGGTAATGTATGCACAAGGAAATGGTACCGCAAGTAATGGAATTGCATTACAAGATCAGACTACTTCGGCAGTCACATTCTTAAAGAGTTAAACTGGTAGTTAATGAATAAGGTAAATACAGTATGGAACAAGAAACAAACAATGAGGCCATAGTGGATCAAGAAGACGAAAAACGTCCTAACGAAGCAGGACAACTTGCTATCAGTGGACACATAAAAATATTTGATCCTAATAGCGGTGAAGTTATTGTTGATAAACGCAATGCAATTCACTACGAAAATATAAGTCAAAGCATAGCGAACAGTTTAGCAAATAAAACTGTTGGTCAAATTTACAGTATGAGTTTTGGCAACGGCGGTAGCAGTGTAGACCCTACTGGTGTTATTACATACTTGCCACCAAACACCACTGGACAGAATGCTAACTTGTACAATCCAACCTACTCAAAAGTTGTAGACGATAATAGTGCAAGTAATACTGATGCTAGTAGTAATAACCTTACCGTGACACATACCACTGGCAAAGTTTATTCTGATATACTAGTAAGTTGCTTGTTAGATTACGGTGAGCCATCAGGGCAACAGGCTTTTGATAATTCAACTGATTTTAACGGTGATTATGTATTTGATGAACTAGGACTTAAAACTTGGAACGGAAGTGCAGCCGATCTTAGATTGATAACACATGTTATCTTTCACCCTGTTCAAAAATCACTTAACAGACAGATACAAATTGATTATACAGTACGTATACAAACATTAACTAATCTTAGTGCAACATAAATACACTTAAGAAACGGAGTAAAATAAAATGTCATATACCATTAACCTAACAGATGGTACAATTTTTGCAGTAGTTGCGGATGGTACTATTAATAGCGATTCTAGCCAAGTACTAGTTGGAAAAAACTACGCTGGTTACGGTGAATTCTTAAATGAGAACTTTATAAAGTCTCTTGAGAATGCCGCTAATACATCTGCACCAGGAGCGCCATTAACAGGGCAACTTTGGTACGATAAAACAAATAATATAATAAAAGTTTATAACGGAACACTATTCAAGAGCATATCAGGTGCTATTGCGTCTACTAGCACACCAACTTCAAACGTTGCTGGTGACTTATGGATGGATACCACAAACGATCAGTTAAAAGTATACAATGGTTCAAGTTTTATTACAATTGGCCCTGCTTTTACAAGTGGTGAAGGAACATCAGGTGCTATTGTTACCACTATTACTGACAACGTTGCAAGTGACCATGTAGTAGTGCAAATGTTTGTGAACAATACTATAGTCTCGATATTCTCAAAAGATGCAACGTTTACTCCGGCATCAGCAATATCAGGATTTGCTACTATTGGTCCAGGTTTGAACATGAGTACAACAGTATCAAACGCAGTGTTTAACGGAACTGCAACAAATGCTGACACGCTTGATACATTAAATTCAACCTCATTTATGAGATCAGATGCAGCCACAAGTAACAACACAAGTATTAGTGTTCTCGCAGACACAGGATTATTTGTTGGTGCAGATAGTGATGCTAAAATTTCAGTTTCAGGAACTGATGTCACTATAGCGAACCAAACATCAGACGGGGATATGATTTTCACAGTGAACGACGGCGGTGTAACTACAGAGGTAGTAAAACTTGACGGACCCACTGGTACTGTAGGCGTAAGAGACATTACAAACTTACAAGCAGACGGTGTTGGAAACATTGGTAGTGCTAGTTTATCATTTAATACAGTTCATGCTAAGGCAACATCAGCACAATATGCTGATATGGCAGAAAGATTTGAAGCAGATGCAGAATACAAAGCAGGATCTGTTGTTGAATTAGGCGGTGAAAAAGAGATTACACTTTGTATCGACGATTTAAGTGCAAAAGTATTTGGTGTTGTATCAACACAACCAGCATACCTTATGAATGGTAGTGCAGGAACTGATGCTACTCACCCACCAATTGCAATGAGTGGAAGAGTACCAGTAAATGTAATGGGTTTTATAACAAAAGGTGACAGACTTGTAAGTGCCGGAAATGGTTACGCAAGGGCTGCAACTTTAGACGAAGTAACAAGTTTAAACGTAATAGGTCGTGCTCTAGAGAGCAAAGCAGACGAGGATTATGGCACTATAGAAGCTATCGTCAAAATTGTTTAATATTATAAATATGTTAGACATCCAGCTAATGGTATAATTATTAGCGTATAGACATATACTAATACAAAGGAAAGAAATTAGAAATGACATATTCAGTAGGCTCAACCATTGTAGACGACGACTACAATATATTTGCAACGGGAAATGCCGCAGGAACCGGCGATAATTCAGTTAATAATATTAATACAATTTGGGGAACTGGTACAGGCGACAAAGGTTACGGACAAAGTACTACATTGGCAGCAGTAAGTGCAGGTGCCACAGTACAGGCGACTAGCTGGGCAAACCTAGTTGCTAGGAACGCTTCACTAGCATCACATCAAGGCACAACGATTACAGGAATAAGTGCGCCAAGTGCTGGTGATACTGTTGCAGTATATTCTGCATTAAGTTCAAACGTTACCGCAGTAAACACAAACAGAAACAATGCAGCCGCAGAAGGCTCTGATGGTTCTGTATCAAGTACATCAACTGCAGGATGGAACAACAGTTCAACACTATCAAAAACATTTACTTTTGCAAGTGCAAACCAATTGAGATACTTTTTTAACGCAGGCGGTCAGATACGTATATCATGGAGTAGATCAGGTGGTACTGCAAGTACACAGAACACAACATGGACAAACCTACTTACTGCTTGTGGTACTTTAGTGCTTACAGGTGCAGCCGCAAGTAAAACCATAAACGGCGTTGCATACACAGGATTAACAAAAATAGGTGGATCAGGCTCACCAACTACACTTACAACAACTGAAGGTGCATTTGCATTAGACGGTACACCATCACTTAACTTTAAACAAGTACCAAGTGCACCATACGGAGCAAACGAAGTTGAAGTGTCTTACAGTATATCTGGAAGTGTAATAACAATTTTTACAGACTTGTCAGATGACTATGCTCCACCAGATCCAGCATCACCAGATAACGTCGATGGCACACTAACACAGGTATCAACTATTCGTCAACCAAGCACAACTCATATTTCAGCAAGTTGGGGAACAGTTTCACAAAACTCGCCTAGTTGGTCACAATCATAATAGTTAACATTTAACACTTAACCCTAGTTTTTATTAACTAGGGTTTTTTTATGACTAAGTATTCACATGCAAGAGTTAGTCAAAAGAATACGTACAAGATTTGATCATCAACAAGCAAGACTAGTACTGAAAGAAACATATCAAGCCAAAATGATATTTGCATACAAGGGTGGTATGTGGCGTGCAGGTCCTGAACTGATAAACCTATGTAGTGTTTGTGATACAGATGTAGTATTACTAGACATTTATGATACACCAGTACTGGTAAACACTGAACTACTTAAATCACAGGCGATGCAACTTTGGCAAGAACAAATGAATGCATGGCATAGTGAATATGAAGAGATGTCCAAAGAAAGATGACAGGTGCATTACTATACGCATTTGATAGTGATATAAAATATACAAAAATTGCCGTTGAATGTGCAAAACGTATTCATCAATATTTGGATATTCCTGTCAGTCTAGTTACTGATGAAACTATCAATGAAACAGTTTTTGATCAAGTACTAGTAGTTGGCAAACCAGCGACAAAAAATTACAGATACTGGCAAGATACTGACACAACAACAGAATGGTACAATAGTGGACGCAGTGGAGCACTTGATGTTTCACCTTACGATAAAACCTTGCTTGTTGATATTGATTACATGATCAACAGTAGTGTACTTGGAAATTTATTAACCAGTAAACAAAGTTTTTTTGCACATAAAGCTGTTATGCCTATTACCAAAAAGGTAAAAACAGAAATGCTTGGACAAAACAAAATAGACATGTGGTGGGCAACTGTGGTTGTGTTTGATCGCAGTCAGTTCACACAAGATGTTTTTGCACTATGGAAAATGGTTGAACAAAATTATCAACATTATGCAAACGTGTTTCAATTTGATTCACGTAAGTTTCGTAATGACTTTGCATTAAGTATTGCTCTCTTAGTAGCAAATGGAAATAAACAACCAGAACACTGCAATATTCCGTGGCCATTGATTAACGTTGATCCAGCAGTGTCAGTGAATTTAAAAGGTGACAAATGGACCATTGATAAAAAATTTTACACAGTGAATCAGGATTTACACATAATGGGTAAAAGTTATTTGGAGCGTCTTTATGCAGTATGAAGCAGAAAGAGGATATTTGATTTTAGGCACCAAACCATATATAGAATGTGCAGAAACACTAGCTCTCAGTTTACGGCATTGGCATTCTGATGTAAAAATATGTTTGCTGACAGACATTGAACACAAAAATACCATATTTGATTTTGTCAAACAATTGCCATGGGGCAATACAGGTGGATGGTCAAATGATTGGCAGGTATATCATGCTAGTCCGTTTCATGAAACAATCAAAATAGAAGCAGATATGATCGTTAGCGGTCCTGTGGACCATTGGTGGTCACACTTTCGCAAGTTACCAGTTTGGATAAGCACAGGTTGCAGTAATCAATATGGCAAGTCCTCTCCAGCAAGATACTATAGACAGATATTTGACAAAAACAATTTACAAGACACTTACAATGCCATTACCTATTGGCGAGTTAGCCAACAAGCACAAGAATTTTTTCGTAATGTACGTAAGTGTTTTGACAACTGGAATGAAATCAAAACAGAGATACATGGGTCACAAGAAGAACCTGCTAATACAGATCTAATTTACGCTTTACTAGGTGAAAACTATGTCACACCAGGATATGGTCCGCAAATTGTACACATGAAACAACACATACTAGGCACAACTACTGAACAGTGGGACGACGAATTAGTTTGGGAAATTGATAATGGAGTATTACGAATTAATGGACATAGCCAATCTGGTTTTGTACACTATCAACGAAAACAATTAGCAAAAGAGTTTGGAAAATATTATGCTTGATGCAGAATTTATGAAATTGATAAATGCAAGTGTACAAATTGCAAACAAACCGGTTGACTTTACCTACAGATTGTACTATAATAAGGATACTGGTGAACCTATTGCATACAGTATGGAAGAACTAAAAGGTGATTTTGTCACAGTCACAAAAGAGCAGTATACGGTAGGTAGATACGATGTTATTGTTAAAGATGACCGTCTTGTAAGTAAAGCTAGTATAAACTATCTAAGAAAATTAGTACCCAGTGCTAATGGTATAGCATGTTGTAAAACAAATGTTTTAATCTTAGACGAAACAAGTTCTACTAAGTGGAAACTTAAGACAAAGGAATTATTATGAAGTACATTAATACATTTACAACAGGATTAATATATCCTGCATTACTAGTTGCTATGTTTATAGCATTGTACATAGTACCTGCATTTGCTGAAGACACTCCTAATCCAGTTCCAAGACCTGAAGGACCGCCAACGCAGTTATTGCTTAATATGACTGTTCCGTGTAGCGATGATGGTATAGCATTTATAAGCGAAACAGTGAATCAATTTCACGAACAAGAATTTGCATCTGGTGTCGCAACTATAAAGCCATTGATGAAACCGTTACTAGAAACTGTTGATTTGTTGATATATGTATCGCCCGATAAAAGAACATACAGTATTTTTACACTACAACAAGTAGGAGAGTACGAAGTTGCTTGTGTTCTTGCCGCTGGACATAGTTTTAAACCATTTGATGGTGAGTACCGATCCAAATGATTGATGTCGCTGACCTTGACTGCATCTATCTTAGTTATGATGAACCAAAAAAAGAAGAGTTCTGGGTAAAAATACGTAATATGGTGCCATGGGCAAAACGTGTTGACG
>Ga0209535_1002225_pt1 | contig 12685 bp, 13 predicted proteins | sample LinPmetageLP28_FD_184041 | JGI IMG/M metagenome (GOLD analysis project Ga0209535, IMG submission 184041) | Marine viral communities from the Pacific Ocean - LP-28 (SPAdes) (version 2) | ecosystem: Environmental > Aquatic > Marine > Oceanic | place: Pacific Ocean | collected 2009-08-22
CAAACAACATATTAACTATTTGTTTTGGTATATTTGTTTTTCCTATCATACCATAATATACAATGAACAAATGACAATGTCAAGCTTTTTATTATAAAACTTCAATAAAACTTCTAAAACTATATCATATTTACCATACACTTTTTTTAGTTTTGTTATATTTATTACTGAGTTAAATTATAGGAGAAATAAAGTGGCATTTTTAGACCCAAACGAAATATTTTTTACACCATTTGAACCTAAGATGAAAAATAGGTTTATTATGGAAATAGACGGAATTCCAGCATACCTTATCAAAACAATGGCAAGACCACAGGTATCATTTGAAGCAGTGACTCTTGACCATATCAACACAAAAAGATATGTAAAAGGAAAAGCAACTTGGTCAACATTGGAAATTACTCTATATGACCCAATCGTTCCATCAGGAGCACAAGCAGTCAATGAGTGGGTAAGACTTCATCACGAAGCAGCAACCGGTGTAGACGGATACTCATCTGAATACAAGAAAGATATTACTTTCAATGTATTGAGTCCTAATGGAGAAAGAGTAGAACAATGGGTTCTAAAAGGTGCATTTATTACAACAGCAAATTGGAACGGATTAGATTATTCTTCCAATGAAGTAGTCGATATCAACTTAACAATGCAATACGACTACGCAATATTAGAGTTTTAGGAGATAAGTTATGTGGGCAATTTTTAAAGATGAAAACGACTATAATGAAAAATCAATAATTGGATTTGCGTCATTCGCAGTAATGACTCTATTCGCAATCGTTGATTTATCAACAGGAATAGTCGGAAAAGATTTGGTCATTAATGATATGGTATACAATTCATTTGTATTCATAACATTAGGTTCTTTCGGTATCGCAGGTGCTGAAAAGATTATGGGCAAAAAATAGTTATTAATTCTTAATTAATCAAGGAGTAAAAAAATGGCTGAAAGTCAGTATGGTTTTCCTACTGAAGTTCTATCTTTACCATCAAACGGATTACTATATCCGGAAGATAGTCCTATGCGTAGTGGAAACATAGATGTCAAATATATGACAGCAAAAGAAGAAGACATTTTAACATCTCAAAATTTAATTGAACAAGGTGTAGTGATTACTAAATTATTAGAAAGTGTAATTGCGAACTCAAAAATTAAATTAGATGATATGTTAATCGGTGACAAAAATGCACTTATGATTGGGACACGAATATTAGGATATGGTGCAAACTATAACATAATGTTAACAGACCCCGATACACAAGAAAGAGTAGAACACACCGTAGACTTGTCTAAACTAAATAATAAAACAATAGATGAGAGTTTATTAAAAAATGGAAATCTTTTTTCATTCGAATTACCTAATTCTAAACGAGTTGTAGAATTTAAATTACTAACTCACGGAGATGAAAAGGCAATAGAAGAAATTTTAAAAGATTACAAAAAGGTCGAAGAACTCACGGGAGTATCTCAAGAGATTACCACAAGACTAAAATATCAAATACAATCAGTAGATGGAAATAAAGAGCAAAAAGATATTGACAACTTTGTCGATAACGAATTCTTAGCACTTGACGCTAGAGCATATAGAAAGTATGTTTCTGACTTAACGCCTGATACAGATTTGTCATTTGAATACACAAGTCAAAAAGGTAAAAAACACAAACTTGATATTCCTTTAGGGATAGAATTTTTTTGGCCAGCCGCCGAGTAATAGGGCGGCCATACACGAAGAACTCTTTAACATTGCCTATTATGGTAATGGATTCAATCACAACGAACTCTACAATATGCCAGTTCCATTGAGACGTTTCTATGCTCAAAAGTTAATTGATGCTAAAAAGAAAGAAGCAGATGAAATTAAAAAATCATCACAACAAAATGATTCACAAATCTCTCGTCCAACATTCCAAAAATCTTAAAACTTGATATTTATTAATAGGAAAAAACTATGAATAGAAAATTTGTAAAAGAAAACAAGCAAGTAATACGAGAGTTTATCGGAAAACTTTTAGTTAATATATTGACTAAAAGAAATAAAAAAGCTCTCGATAAGGTTATTGCTGCCGACCCAACTTTAAAAGGAAAAAAACAAGATATGCTTAGACTTAGAAAAAGCATTGAATCAAGATTAGACAAGTTGGACAAAAGTAATCCTGAATTGATTTCAAATTTACGAAAAGCATACTTATAAGTTTTTTTTAATCATTAACTAAATCACATATGGCAGAAAACACAACAGAACAAATAAAAGCGCAAAAAACTATTTCAGAACTTCTATCTGAAATCGGTAAAAAAGCTTTAGCAATTCAAGAAACTTTTAAAAAACAAAGAGATGCTGCAGCAGATGTTGCGAGTATGATTGAAGCTCAAAAAACCAAAATGGAAGCTTTTGAAAAAACAAGAGACGCTTCCATAAAGGTTATGGTAAGTGCTCAAAAAGCAGATAAAGAAGCTCAAGAGTTTTTAGAGGAAGCCAGAAGAGATGGTGACAAAGAGATTATAGATTTTGCCAAAAAGCAGGCATTTGAAAAGAAAAAAGAATTTAATGAAGCAAAAAGAGTTAACAGGATAACACAAGATGGTGTTGATTTAGCACGAACAAAATTAGAAGTTCAAGAATCCATAGGAAAACGAGTTCAAGGTCAAGCAGACTCTGCTAAAAAACTCGGAGATAATATTAATTCATTTTTCAATGCATTACCAGGTGGTTCATTTTTAACAAAAGCATTAGGAATGGATACTTTGGGAAATGACTTATCAAAAGGTGTTATTGATAATTTAGACGAAGCTGATAAGGGTAGTTCAGCTTTGGGAACATCTATGGGTGGTATGTTTAATGGATTAGTAGCTGGACTTGGTAGACTTAAAGCAGCATTTATGGCAAATCCAATTTTATTCCTCGCTGGTATAGCTCTCGCAATAACACAAGCAATCTTTAGTTTTAGAAAGGAAGTTAGAGATACTGCAACTGATTTAGAAATTAGTGCAAAAGCAGCAAAAGCTTTAACATTAGAATTAAAAGCTGCAGAAATGCAACTGAAGTTTCAAGGTTTTGATGCGGAAAAACTAAAAACCACATTAACAGAAATATCATCTGAGTTCGGAACAATGGAAATGATTACCGTTAAAAATGCTAAAAACATTGAAATGATGGCTCAAGAAATGGGTGTGGCCGGAACTGAAGTCGTTAAGTTCAACAAAGTAATGATGGACTTAACAGGAGCTTCTTTTGATGTGGCCACCAATATAGCACAATCCGTAGCAGATTTAGCAGACTCTGAAGGTGTTGCTATCGGTAGAGTGATGAAAGATGTATCAACCAACGCTGAAGAATTTGCAAAATTCTCAATGGACGGAGCAGAAGGATTAGCTCGAGCAGCAGTAGAAGCAGCCAAGATTGGTGGTAGTTTAAAAACCGTATTAGAAGTTGCAGATAATGTATTGAAATTAGAAACAAGTTTAAGTAACCAATTTAAAGCACAAGTCATAACTGGTAAACAAATCAACCTTGAAAAGGCAAGACAATTAGCACTTGACGGGGATATCGCCGGATTAACTGAAGAAATACAATCTATTGTTAGTGATTTCGGAGATATTCAAGCTATGAATGTTATTGAAAGACAATCCTTAGCAGATTCCATTGGTATATCAGTTAGAGAATTACAAAGAATTTCTCGTGGAGAAGCAGCGAAAGAACAAGAAAGTGTTCAAGACAAAATAACCATAACTAATAAGTTATTGGCAGCTGGTAACGAAGACCAAAAGAAACTTCAAGACATACTTGATGGTGGAATACAAACAACAGACAAAACGGTTAATTTATTTCAATAGGAATTATAAATGATAACAATAAATCCAACAAAATTAGTTCGTAATGTAAGTAAAAACGGCGAATTTATATTTCGTGGTGGATTAGCATTACAAGCAGAACTTGGTGCTCAAAATGTTAAACGATTTTCTAAATTTATAACTACACCAAGGGGAACAAGATTTCTTGCACAACAAGCATTATTACAAAAAGCAAATCCAAATAGAAAAAAAATAACAAACATTGACGGAACAGAGGTTAAAGAACAACCATATGAAACAGCAAGAGATTATAATCCATTAGCACCCTTATTAGCAAAAGGAATATCACAAGAGGGAACATTATTTAAACCAAAACGACATACTGATAGAGAAAATATATTTGGTTCTTTAAATCCATTTGCAGAAAAACCAAAAGCTAATGGAACTGGACCAGTAACATTTTTTTCAAAAGATAAAAAAGTAGACTTACAAGTTCGTTATGGTGGAGAAATAAATGTTTTAGATAGTTTTCCAAATAGACAAAATGAATTTGGTCAATCAGAAGTAAAAGATTTTATAAAATTTAGAATTAGAGATGCGGTAAACGGAAAATATATTATCTTTCCCGCACTATTATCAGGAGCGATATCAGATAATTCAACAACAACACCAACTGAATCATCATACATTGGTAGAGCAGACAAGGTTTATGTTTATGGAAGTTATTCAAGAACAATCAGTTTTACGGTAAACATTGTAGCGCTTGATAAATTAGATATTCCAATCATATGGGAAAAAGTGAATGCAGCAAAAGGATTAGTCTTACCAGAATATAAGGAGTTTGAAGATATAGGTGTTGGTAAACGACCAGTAGCACCTATCGTAAACCTAACATTAGGTGATTTATTTAATGACGCACCAGGTTTCTTTACTTCGGTTAATATGTCGATACCAGAAGGTTCTACTTGGTCATTGACAGACGGAACTCAAGTTCCACATTTATGTTCATTGGCATTTGAATTTACATACATTGGTAAAGAAAATCCATCAATGAGGTCAATGCATTATGACAATATACAAAAAGAATTTCCGAAAGTTGTAGATGAAAGACGAAAACAAGAGCAAGAAGATTTAGATAATATGACATTTAATGAAGCTTTTAAGAAAAAAAGAAGTGAATTAGGTCCAGGTAAAACATTTACTTGGAATGGTAATAGTTATTCAACCAATACGGCAGAAGACAATGGCTAACAGATATAATAAATCAAGAATATTTAAAGACGAAAACGGAACAAGATATTTAAATCGTGTAGAGTATCCACCGATTCCAATTCGTGATACGGATATTTTTATTCGTGGTATTTTCGGTCAAACATTTATGAATTTAGCAAATAAATACTACGGAGATAAAGACTTGTGGTGGATAGTCGCTAGAGCAAATCACCAAGCAGAATCAATCTATATGATACCAGGTAAAGAATATCGTGTTCCACAAAGTGTAGCTTTAATATTACAAGAATACGAAGAACTTAACCGATAATGATTAAGCAAGAACATATAGACGGAAGAGTTCAAAAAGCTTTCAATGATAAAACAAAAAGCTTAAAAAAATTAAACCCAACAACAGATAAAAACTTTTTTACAGGAACGGCACTTGATGTAAGTAGTGTAAATCCAATGGACCAAGAATTTTATCGTATGCCATTTGCAAAAGTTAGTATAGCAGTTCCAGATATAAAAGCATCTGATAAAAATGGTATTGTAAGACAACCAATCAGTATATCAAGTTATATGAATGACCAAGGAGATAATGAAATACTTGGTGTCACAGATAAAGAAAACAATAAACCACTCGCATTTATTCAAGGATACAATGAAAGTGAAACCAATAGATTTCGTGGACACACCGGTATAAAATCTATCAAATCAACACAACAAGAATATTATACTTCTCAATATACAATTGATTGGGAATGTCCAGACCCAGTTTATTTTGAACAAGTGTTTGAACCTGCATTTTTAAAACTTGGTGGTTCAGTTACTTTAGAGTTCGGATATGGTAATGCATTAACTGATATAAAAATACCACCAATTACCATTGAAGATATGAAACGATATGTAAATGACCAAGAACTTACCACGGAAGTTGATAATGAAGCAACGAAAGAAGATAAAACAGACAAAAGACCAGAAACAATTCGTGAAAGAAATATGAGAGCACCTGGAACATACTTTTGTGATATCGGAATAATAGATAATTTTGATTACAAAGTAACTGAGGGTGGTGGTTATACTGGCACTATACGAATTGTCAGTATGGGAACAAGTCCATTATTAGAAAAAAAGGAACCAGGAGATGAGTCAGATAATTCAAATGACTTAAGAAGAAGTTTAGATAGTTTAACAAAGTTTGATAAAAAAAGTAGAGAGTTGTTTGGTTCAACAGGAGTATTAGATGATGAACAAAAAGCAGAAGTTTTTAAAAACATTATACAATCATCATCTGATATAAAAACTTTATTGGAAGCTGGTGTTACATTTAATGCAGTTATAAAAAACTTAGATAAAGTTCTTGAAAAATATCTTAATGATAAAAAAGTAAGTATTGAACAATATTCAATCCCTTCCTATTATACTGATAAAAGTGTTGGAAGTGCAAATGAATCAACATTTCTTGGAGTCAAACAAAGTTATGGTTTGGGTAATGAAGCTCCAATTCTAAAACAAAGATTTAAAGATGGAATATTGTATTTTGATTTTGAAGTCGGAACAACCTTTGGTAATGTGAGAAGTATATTTCCAGACTGGATGAGACCTTTTAACAAAGAAACAGAGGAGATGAGTAGTTTTAATGATGAGTATGAAGGTAATTCAAAATTACAAAAAAGATATTTTATGTCTTGGGGATTTTTTGAAGACATTATATTGGGTAGTTTTTTTGAATTAAAAGCTGATATGACAGATGATTCAGACGGAAATTATATCCAAAGAATTAGAAGCATAGATAAAAATAAACGACCAAACAAATGTATCAAGTCAGACTTTTTATATTCATTAGGTTTGGATAAAGTTATGCTACCAGGTAAAGCACACCCATTACTTAAAGACCCTTTAAAAAAATTAACCGAAGAAGAACAAGGATTGGTAAGAGGTATTTATTCACCAAAACAATTAAGGTCTTTGGAAGTTATAAGAACCATATATAATTTATTTGATGAAAAGTATCGTGATTGGACAGGAAGTAATTCTGCAGTTGGTGGAAAAGGAATGACCATAACAAAAACCAATCCTACTCACGGACAAATAAGAGATATGGTTTTTCCAAGTGAATTGTATAAAAAACATTTTGAAAACGCAACATCATTGAGACAATCTTTAACTAACTTCTGGGCAGATGTTTCAGGAATGTATGGTGGTTATTGGAGATTTGTCGTTGGTCAAAGTCAAGATGATAGTGTGTCTATTGGTATTAGTGATATGAGATTATCACCACCAAACCCAGACGAACCAACACAAAAAAGTGAATTGGAAGCTAAACGAGATGCGGAACTTGCAAAACTTAAAAAGTGTTATGTTTTTGAACTTTATTCCGAAGACTCAATAGTCAAATCATTTGATTTAAGTCTTGACTTATCATCAGAAATGGCAGTTCTTGCTCGTTACGGAAAATACAAACCAGCTGGAACAACGAGTGATATAAAATCATTATCTGATGTATCAATTGAAGCTTGGAATCTATTGTCTGAATCAAAAACAGTAAAACAGACTGAGGAAAGTAAAGCAAAATTAGAAGACTATAAGAAACTTAAAGAATTACAACCAGAGTTAATTAAAAACTTATCTTATCCTACTGATAATGGAAAAAGTAGAGCATATGTAAACTCAGATAATTATAAAAGCAAAGCTATAAGAGAACGAAATATAAATGGATTTGATTTTAATACAATACCTGAAATCAACGAAGACACTACACAAGAACTTGAAAAGATAAACAATGATTATTCATCATTATACAAAGGTATTGGAATCTATGATAAAAATGGTAATATGTCAAGTTATTTCAAACAAACAATGTTGTATTTATTAAACACAGCAAAGATAAAAGGAAGTGGTTCTTTAATAACCACACACCCAATATTAATTCCAGTATCAATCACAATGACATTAGATGGAATTGGTGGACTAAAAGTTGGTGATATATTTAAAGTTGATTATCTACCACAACAATACAGAAAACATACTTATTTTGTTGTTCAAAAGGTAGAACACTCAATAACATCTGCTGGGTGGACAACAGAAGTGGGTGCTTATATGCAAATGATACCACAAAGTTATTTTGCAGAACCGGAAAATAACATTCCAACTGCACAACAAGCTGATTTACAAAAATTATTTGAATTTAATGACATAGACTTTAATGATATTATCATTGGTTTAGGTGATACAGGTAAAACAACACTACAAGATAAACTTGAAGGTATAAAAGAACAAATTGCAAAGATTGATGACCAGAAGAATTATTTAAATAATGTGGAACAATTAGATAGAGATAGATTAAAGGTAGGTTATAAGTTATATGCATATCAGGAATGGATGATAAAAAATCTTGATAATTTGATTAATAATTTAGTTCAAGATAGACTTGAAGTTCAACAACTAATCCAAAATATTGAACCATTTAAACAAACTCTTGATGATGTAAACAGAAATGTAGACAATGCAATAATTAAAGCTAATGAGTTTAAAAACGATTACATTAAAGAATATGATTTGTTCAAAAAAGATAACTATAATAGAAAATAATTACATTTTGATGTTATAAATCAATACTTATAATAAATGGTTATAGTAAATACAGATATTCTATTAAACCAACTCAAACAACAAATACAATCTAAACCATTTGTATTAATGCAAATGTATTCAGATGTTCAAAAGCATCCACAAGAAAATCGTATAAGTTGTATATGGGTTGATTTTCAAGATGAACAATACATTGTTCCAATTCACCATACTGAAAAGTTTCGTGATATCAATAACTTAATCACAACCAAACAAACCATTTATGTAGATGACTTAAAACAACACCGACATAATGCATTAGTAATATCAGATGATATTCGTGATATGAATTGGTCTTGGTATCAACAAACAAATCAACCATATGATATGGAACAACACTTAACTAATGCACATCATCACTACAATAGATTACATTACGATAAAGAAAACATTAATGATTTGATTCCATTAGTCAAACATGCGGAATACTTTGGACCAATATCCAAAGAATTATATGAACGATACGAACAACACGACCAAACCATATTGGAAAACTTATACACAATAGAACGCAATGGACTAAAGACTTATGAAAAAATCATATACTCGGAATACAATCCATTCACATCAACCGGAAGACCAAGTAATCGTTTCGGTGGTATGAACTTCGCAGCACTAAACAAATCAGACGGAAGTAGAAAACAATTCATCAGTAGGTTTAGCAACGGAGTATTAGTGGAAATGGACTTTGATGCTTATCACTTACGATTAATCGGAGAGATAATCGGTTACGAGTTCCCACAAACATCAGTCCACGAACATATGGCAGAACTATATGGATTACCTTATGAAGAAGCAAAAGCTCTATCATTTAAGTATTTATACGGAGGCATATCAGATGAGGTTTCGGACAACCCATTCTTCTCAAAAGTAAATGATTATATTAAATTACTTTGGCAAGACTATAAAACTAACAATTTTGTCCAGTCTTATATTTATAATAGAAGAATACATAGGAAAAATCTACAAGATATGAATCCTAATAAGTTGTTTAATTATATGATACAACTTATGGAAACGGAAAACAATATCAAGATTTTAAGTAAATTGCAACCTAAATTACAACAATACAATAGTAAATTAACATTGTATAATTATGACGCATTTTTATTTGACTTTGATACAAAAGACGGATTAGAGTTTTTGGATATGGTAAAACAAACTATTGAAAGTGATGGTAAGTATCCAGTTAAAATTAGTAGAGGAGTTAACTATCACGAAATGGAAGACATAACGGAGAAATTTAAATGAAAGATTTAAAAAAATTATCAAAAATCACTACTCGTTATACCAATAAAGAAGGTATAGCACAACCGACAAATCAAAAGCATGATTTTTCAAAACCTACATTAGTTAATTTATCTAAGCAAGAATTAGAGATACTTTATACATCAGGTAGAATTGAAGCTGACGGAATAACAATTACATATGAAGACTAATTTCAAAAAAATACTCAACGAGTTAAGTTATAGGGTTTCTACTGGCATTCCAGATTTACGAAACGAACAACACTTGATAAAATTGTGGGACATTTTAAAAGAACACAATTGGTCAGTTGATGCGCGTGTAGAATTACTTAAACGATTAGACGAACAAGGTAAAGAAAGACCTTGTCCTATTTGTGAATCTCAATGTCAACAAGGACAAACAACTGCTGCGACAGGTTGTGTATCCAAGTCAGGTGGTGGAAAACAAACAAGTGGTCAAGACAAACCAACTCAGTCAACCAAATCATCAGCTGAATCTGATAATATTAAATCACCACCCGAAAAAGAAACAGCTTCTCAAAGAAAGAAAAGAAGAGAGGAAAATAATAGAATAGTTGATGAAATAATTAAAGAAGCTGGTGGAGATATGGAAGTTGTAAATAAAATAATAAGTGAAAGAAGAGACCAACTATTACAATTACAAGATGTTCCAGCAGGTGGCGGTGGTTCATTACTTGGTGAAAAAGCCGGTGGAGACGCAGTCGTAGATGTTGCAAGAGACCCTGATATCACAGAAGAACAATTTGTAGATAAACAAATGAAAGAATTAAAAGACACACCACTTTATAATAAAATGGTGTTAGAGGCCAAATCAAAAGGTTCACCATACGATAAAGACCCTGAAAGATATATCAAAGAATGGTTAGAAGTATCTTTTAGAACAGGTCAAAATGAAATCAAAGCTTTAAAAGAAGAAAAAAAATATAGATATAAAGACCCACAAACTGAACCATATCCAGTTCCAGTTGTAATGGATTACAACCAAAAGCAATCAGTCATATCTACTTTTGAACAGAAATATAAAGAAGAAGCCGCTAAATGTGGTAGTGGAACAAAAGAGTCTTGTGCAAAAGCAGACCACTATAAACGACAATTAGATTATGTAAAAGAATTAGGCGATACTGACTCAGGTGTAATGTATGAAACTACTGACGGAACTGTCGGTTTCAAACATACTTCTAACAAAAAAGGTTGGGACGCACCACACAACAATACATCAATTGATGTTAAAGGACAAAAGATAAAAGCCATAATGCCAACGGTCGCAAAGTTAAATAATTTAAATGACAAACAAACAAAACAATTATCAGAAAATATCAGTAAAACAATTGAAGACGCCTCAAATATAGTTAAAGGTGCAGAAACCGTAGTATTAGATGATAGTAAAAAAATAGAAGATGTTGATGAGTTTGTTTCAAAAAATAGTATTATTGCAAAAAATGTTAATTTAGGTAATTCAAGAAGTAAAGACCAAAATTATTTAGCAGGAGCAAAAACTTCAGGAATGGTTAAGGACAAATTAGAATCAATAGGAATTGATGTTGAAAATGCTACTGATGAAGAAGTATTCAAAGCTTGTCTTGAATTAGCAAGGGAAGGTAAACGAGACGGAAAAACTGATAAAGTTCTTTTAAAAATGTCTGAATTAACAAAAAGAATAAGAAATTACAAAAAGAAAAATCCGGACATTACCAATGAAGAAATAAGAAAAAAACTTCCACAACCTTATGCAAATGAATTATCTGATGATGATTTAGGTGAATTAGTTGACGCTTGTATGGACGAGTCAATGGATATATTTGAAGATACCAACGACACCAGAAAAGAAACTATGAAAGTCGCTCATAGAAAAGTTGTTAATGATTTAAGAGAATCTGATAAAAAATTAGCAGAAGAAAATGATGAAGAATATTATCCTGACCCTGAAACTGCTAAGAACGGACCACATCAACAAGCTTATGTGGATACATTTTTAGATGATATTCATTATACAAGATATATTGATGGTAATTTAGAGGGTGTCCAATCAATTAATGTGGACGGATATGATATACAACCAAGTGATTTTAGAGGTTGTTTAAAAGACTTATCAGACTTTAAGGGAGATACCGAAACACCAGAAGGTAAAGAAGCACTTAAACAACATTTACGAGAAACAGCAAGAATTAAACCAGGAGACGAGTCTATTACATTTAATGGAAAAGAAGATGGTAAAGAGGTACAAGTCGGTAGAGAAAATTATAGAACAAAGGGTGCAGCAAAAAGTATTTTAGCACACTTGGGTAAAGATATGATTAGTTGTTTAAAGAAAAAGGTTGGAGCGTAATGAAAACTCAATTACTATGCACCTTTACTTCTAAACCAAGATTAAACGATACCTTGGACATCATTATAACTTGTAATGATGTATTGTATGAAAAAGTATATGTGTTTCAGAACGAAAAAGACTTAGGACAATTAATCTGCACATATAATGTAGAATATAAATACGACTATGAAGAAAGTATAATTGATACTATATCTTTACATAGAAAGAAACAATCTAATACATTGTATACAATCAATGCATTGAATGAAGTTATCAGAGAAAAGAACAACGGAGTTCTTGACAAATCATATATGGTGGATTGGAATGAGTTTTCCAATACACTACTACTCACAAATGAAATGGGATTACAAAAAATCCCTACCAAAATCTATCAAATCATAGATACAACTTCCTGGAAAAAATAATTAAAAAAAAGCTTGACTTTTACAATACATTGTAGTATATTAAGGTGTAAGT
>Ga0209535_1002226_pt1 | contig 12684 bp, 9 predicted proteins | sample LinPmetageLP28_FD_184041 | JGI IMG/M metagenome (GOLD analysis project Ga0209535, IMG submission 184041) | Marine viral communities from the Pacific Ocean - LP-28 (SPAdes) (version 2) | ecosystem: Environmental > Aquatic > Marine > Oceanic | place: Pacific Ocean | collected 2009-08-22
TATGCTGATCATGTTATGGAGACTTTACTTGTTAAAACTTTACCTGTTATGAAAGAAAAAACAGGTTTAGATTTATTGCCTACTTATTCGTATGCAAGAGTATATGAAAAAGGATCAATCTTAAACAAACACAAAGATAGACCTAGCTGTGAAATATCAACAACTATTAATCTAGGTGGTGATTTATGGTCTATTTATGTGGAAGGCACTAAAATTGATCTAAATCCTGGAGACATGCTAATCTATTCAGGATGTGAACTTGAACATTGGAGAGAACCTTTTCAAGGAGATTTATGCGGACAAGTATTTTTACACTATAATCATGCAAATGGACCCTTTGCAAAATCTAATTTATATGATAAAAGACCACTGTTGGGTGTACCCAAAACTCGTTGATCTACAACGCACTTTAATATAATCTGAGAGACATATGTTACAGAAAATAAACTTTCAACCCGGGTTTAATAAACAAGTTACTTCAACTGGTGGCGAAGGCCAATGGCAAGGTGGAGATAACGTTAGGTTTAGATATGGCACACCTGAAAAAATAGGTGGTTGGGCTCAATTAGGTTCTGTTGATATTACAGGTCGTAACACAGCTATTCACCATTTTATAAATACATCAGGTATCAAGTATGCAGCACTAGGAACTAATAGAATTTTATACGCATACTCTGGTGGTATTTTTTATGACATACATCCTTTAAAAGCTACAACAACTTTAACTAATGCTTTTTCTACAACTAATGGATCAGCTATTGTAACTGTAACTTTTGCATCTGATCATAATATTAGTGCTGGTGATATTATATTATTAGACAACTTTACAGCTATCACAAATTCTAATTTTAATTCTGCTAATTTTGATGATAATAAATTTCAAGTTACATCTATACCTACCTCAACAACTTTAACTTTAACTATGGCCTCTAATGAAAGTGGCTCTGGAGCAACTACCTCTGGTGGTATTAGAGTAAAACATTACTACCCTGTAGGACCAGCTCAAGAAGTTGCATCAACAGGTTGGGCTTTAGGACAATGGGGTGGAACACAATCAGGACAATTTATTTCTACATTAGCTGCAGATATTAATACATCAGTTACAAGTTTAACAATGGCTAGTGCCACGTCTTTTCCATCAACAGGAACAGTTATTATAGGATCAGAATTAATTACTTACACAGGAAAAAGTGGTAACACATTATCAGGTTTAACTAGAGGAGCATCAGGTACAACTGCTGCATCTCATTCATCAGGAGCTACAGTTACAGATGCTTCTAAGTTTGCAGGTTGGAACTCAGCTCCATCAGGAGACGTTGTAACCGATCCTGGTTTATGGACTTTAGATAATTTTGGTAATACTTTAATTGCATCTATCTTCAATGGCGAAAGTTTTTCTTGGAGTGCTAATGCAACAAACGCTACAAACACAAGAGCAACAATTATATCAGGAGCACCAACAGCTTCTAGAACTATGCTTGTATCTGCACCCGATCGTCATTTAATATTTTTTGGAACAGAAACAACTATTGGAACTAAATCTTCACAAGACGAAATGTTTGTAAGATTTTCATCTCAAGAAGATATTAATACTTACACACCTACAGCAATTAACACTGCTGGTACACAAAGACTATCTGATGGATCAAGAATAGTAGGCGCTCTTAGAGGTCGAGATGCTACATACATTTGGACTGATACAGCATTATTTATTATGAGATTTGTCGGTGCTCCTTTTACTTTTTCTTTTCAACAAGTAGGAACTAACTGTGGATTAATAGGTAAGAACGCAGCTGTAGAAGTTGATGGTTCTGCTTATTGGATGTCAGAGAATGGTTTTTTTAGATACACAGGTAAACTAGAATCATTAGAATGTTTAGTAGAAGATTTTGTTTATGATGATATTAATTTAGTACCTAAAGAACATATTAATGCAGGGTTAAATAATTTGTTTGGTGAAGTTATGTGGTTCTATCCTAACTCAGGATCAGGAATAGTAAACAGAATGGTGTCTTATAATTATATAGACTCAACTCCAAATAGATCTGTATGGACTACAGGTACATTAGCTAGAACATCTTGGCAAGACTCTGCTGTGTTTGGTACACCACATGCAACAGAATACAACTCTTCTGGTACTACACCTTCAACAAGTAAAGATCATGTCATTGGATGTACTGATGGTACATCAACATACTATGAACATGAAACAGGATTAAACCAAGTTAAAGAAGGTGCTACTACTGCCATTACTGCTAATATAGAATCAGGAGATTTTGATATTGGTCAACAAGGATTAGATGGAGATGGTGAGTACATGATGAAGATTAGAAGAATCATACCAGACTTTTTAGCACAAACAGGTGACGCAAGAATTACATTAAATTTAAGAGACTTTCCAAACGATGTATCTGTTAGTTCTTCTTTAGGACCTTTTACAATAACAAGTGGTACACAAAAAATAGATACACGTGCTAGAGCAAGATCTGTATCTTTAAAAGTAGACAACACAAGTACAAGTCAATTTTGGAGACTAGGTACATTTAGATTAGATATACAACCCGATGGAAGAAGATAATGGGAATAGATAAAATAAGAAAAAGAAAAAAGAAAACAAAAAAATATAAAACAAGAATTCCACTTTGGGCTGGCGGTGAAAGTTATGGTGGTGATCCAAGTGCAGGAGCAGACGATGGTGGTCCTGGTGGTCCTAGTGGTCCCGATGGTCCTAGTGGTCCCGATGGTCCTAGTTATGATTTTGTTGAACAACAATTTACTCCAGATCCAGCTCCAACTACTAATTTTTCTGACACTAACGAACCAGGTGTAGATACTTCTACTCCAACATCAACTGTTGATTTTTTTGACGGTCCTACTTACGATGAAGAAGTAGGTATAAATACTCCAACATCAACTGTTGATTTTTCTGACACTAACGAACCAGGTGTAAATCCTGGTTTATACAATCCACCTGCTTATACGGATGGCCCTACTTACGATGAAGAAGTTGGTATCTATAATGCACCAACTTTTAAAAATCCTGATTATGATGATAATCAAAAAGCTCTTTCATATATTGAACCAATAGAAGAACCTAAAGGTGGATTTTTTGATAGTGGTATAGGTAAATTTATTAAAAATATAGGTAAAGGTGCACTTTATACTCTTGCTCCTGCTGTAGGTTTGGGAAAAGTTGCCAAAGCGTATAAAACTTATAATACGTTAAAAACAGGACTTGGTTATGCCGATAAACTTACAAAAGGTAGATTAACAGGCTTAGCGAAAAACCTTAACCTTAATTCTAACATTAACTCTACACCAGGAACAGGCGGCACGAAACCAACTACAGGTTTTAATGATAATGATAACAATGAAGGTAATGCTTTAGTAGCTAACAATGTAATAGCTAAAAATGTACAAAAATATAGTTCAGAATATAAAAACAGAGCAATAGATTTAAGAGATAGATTACAACCGGTCAAAGACAGATTAGATGAAAAAGGCAAAATGACTTTAGCATCATTAAACAAATTAATAGAAACATTTCAGGTATAATAATGGCTAGAATAGTACAATCATTAACACAACAAGGTAGAGAGTATGATCAACAATTGCAATTGTCTTTTAGTAGAGATATAGATGGTATTGTACAAAAACTAAACACAACGTTTCAACAAGATGTAAAGGATGAAGTAGAAGCGTTTAACTTTTTTTTATCATAATGGCTAATTCTTTTGTAAATAAAAAAATAGATTTAACTAGCACAAGTGCTACTACATTATACACTGTGCCTACTGCTACGACAGCAGTTATAAAGTCTATACTAGTATCAGAAGACTCTGGTAATGCTGACACTATAACGGTCACTGTTACTGACACAAGTGATGCTGTATTTAGTTTGTTTAAAACTAAGTCCATAGCATCTAATGCAACTACAGAATTATTAACAGCGCCTCTAGTATTAGAGGAAAGTGAAGTATTAAAAGTAACAGCAGCCACCGCAAATAGACTACATGTGGTGCTTTCTGCCTTGGAAATTAAACCTCGGGACACGATAACATAGTCTTGATTTACTGGTAAAAAACTAGTAAAGTAATGTACACTCAGGTGAAATTCCTGCCTTAAAATACAATAACAGAATTTATAATTATGGCTATAAACAGAGCATTAATGAACAGACAAATGTACAATATGGGTGGACCGTCTCGACCCAGACAAATGTATGATATGGGAGGTTCTTCTTTACAAGCAGGAGCACCTGATCTTAGACTTACAGGAGACGTACGACCTACATATACTCAAGGAAGAAAAAATAGAATGGACATGGCTTTTGGTGGTATCGCAGGATTAGATGGTAGAAAAAGATATGGAATAGGTTCTTGGTTTCAAGAAAATATTATGGATCCCATTAAAGATAATCCAGTTACATCTGCAGTTATAGGCGGTGGATTATTAAATCAATTTGGTCTTCCACAAGGTGTAGCAGATTACCTAGGCACGGGAACAGGAAAAAATTTTTTAGGTGATTTAATAGGTGGTGTTACAGGCACACCAGTTGACACTGTTCTTGGTGGAAGAGTAGATGGTCAATTTAACTTAGGTGATTATTTAAAAGGTGTTACAGGAATTGGAACAAGTAATGACGTTTTAACTGGAGGAGGAATAAACCCTTCAAGCGAAGAAAATTTTGATGATCCGTTTGGTGTAGGAATGAACACTACAGACACAAGTAATTCTGTTATTAATTATTTAAAAAATCAAGCTCTTGAAGCTGCAGGTTTACAACAACCAATTAACACTTCTAATTTAACAGAAGCTCAAAGGGGTCAACTTGAATTAGAAAAATATAGAAGAGGAAATTTAAACGCAGATCTTATGAAAGCAATCGCAGGAGGAACTGCAGCAGGAGCTGCAACAAAATTATTACCAAAAGATAAATTAGCAGCAGACACAACAGGAATTAATTTTCAAACAGCACAACAAGTGTTGGACGATCCTAATCAAAGATTTAAACCACCTGTAGAAGCTACACAACTAGCAGCTAACGGTGGAAGAATAGGTTATGGTAATGGGACTCCAGATCCAATTATGCCAGAAAATTTTTTAAATAATGTTGATGAAATTATAGAAGCATATATGAAATCAGAAGAAGGTAAACAAGAATTAATGGATAAAGTAAATGAAGGTATGAGTATGGAAGACATACTAAATAAAATAAGACAAGAACTAGAAGAACAAAAAATAAAATCACAAGGTGGACAACCAAACAACATGCAAATGCAACAACCAGAGATGGCAGCTATGGGTGGAAGAATAGGTTATTCAGAAGGTAGTAAAAATTATAATGAAGATCCTGAATACAGAGGATGGAAAACAATGTACGAAAAAAATAAAAGTATAGGCGAAATGCATGACAACCATAGCGAGTATTTAAATTTTTATAACTCACAAGGTAAAGCAGAAGGTGGACTAATGGATCTTGGTGGAAATGAAATGGATTTAAGAGCTGAAGGTGGGTTTATACCTATTGGTGGCAAAGAAAAAGCAGATGACGTACCTGCTAGATTATCAAAGAATGAGTTTGTATTCACAGCAGATGCTGTTAGAAATGCAGGCGGAGGCGACATTGACGAAGGCGCACAAGTTATGGAAAGACTTATGAAAAGTTTAGAACAAGGCGGACAGGTATCAGAAGAGTCACAAGGACTTGACGGTGCTAGAGAAATGTTTGAAACATCACAAAGATTAGAAAAAAGGATTATTTAATGGCAATAACATCAGCATCATCATTACCTCAACAATATGTATCTGACTTAGGTCAAGATTACGGTCAGCAATTAGCAGGTCTAACATCTGTACCTTTAGATACATCAAGATTTGCACCGCAAGTTGCAGCACAAGATCAATTACAAACACAAGCTGCATCTTTAGCAGGATCAGGTGTTGGATCTTATCAACCATTTTTAAATCAAGCAGGAACTTTTGGAACACAAGCTGCTAACACATTAGGTGGTGTGTCTCCTTTCTTATCTGCAGCACAAACAGCTACAGGAACAGGAGCAGGAACAGGAGCAGGATCAATTGCTTCTTACATGTCTCCTTACCAACAACAAGTTATAGATTCAACATTATCAGAGTTTGATAAACAAGCTGCAATGAGACAACAAAATATATCAGACAACGCTGTCATGACAGGAAATTTTGGCGGTGGTAGAGAAGGCGTTTTACAATCAGAGTATCAATTAGGATCAGATAAAAATAGAGCATTATTAAACAATCAAATGTTAAATCAAGGTTTTGGTCAAGGGGCTGCATTAAGACAAGGAGATTTTGGAAACCAATTAAATTTAGCCGGAGCACAAGCAGGTTTATCTCAAGGACAATTAGGGCTAGGTAACTACCAAGCAGGATTAGCTAACTTAACACCACAATTAGGAAGAGGTGATATTTCAACGCTTACTGACATAGGTGGCATTCAACAAGGCCAAGCGCAAAACGTTCTTAACGCACAACAACAAGCTAATCAAATGCAAGCTATGGAACCATATCAAAGACTTGGTGTTTATGGTGAAGGTGTTAGCAGAGTAGGTCAATTACCAGGAAGCATACAACAACAAGTAACACCAGATCCGACTGCATTACAAACAGCACTAGGAACAACTTCTGTACTAGGTGGATTAATGGGACTAGGTAGTGGCTATGCTGCTCAAAACGCAGCTAATAAAGCAATAGGATAATCATAATGAGAACTTTAAAAAGACCAATGTTCAGAATGGGTGGATCAGCTAACGAAGGCATAACGTCTGGTTTAGATAAACCTAAAAGAGGTTTAGTAAATGAACCGGGTAGTTACTCACAATCTTTAGATGATATGAGACTAAAAGATTTAGGTAATAGATCTATTGGAGATCTTCAAAGAATTTCACAGATGTCAAGACCAAAGGAAACATATAAAGACAGAGATGACTTTTTAATTAATTTAGGATTAGATTTAGTATCAAGACCAGCATCAAGTAATATTATATCTACAGTTGGAGCCGCAGCTAAAGATCCATTTAAACAATTTCAAGCAGGTCAAGCTAAAAAACAACAATCACAAGCAGAAAGTGAATCTGATTTATTTAAAACATTAGTTGGTGCACAAGCAAAAATTATGGGCTCTGAAGGTGGGGGTAAACTATTCTCTAAACAACAAGCAGCTGATGCAGTATCAAGTTTGATGGGTGAATGGCAAAAGTTAAGAGACAGACAAGAAGAAATGGACCCAAGAGAATTTGAAGATGAAAAAGCTAAAATATTTGGACAAATACAACAATACCAAAAAGAAAACCCAGCTCTATCTAGTTTATTTTCAGACAAAGACTTTACAGCAAGTGTTAAATCTAAAATTAAAACAAGCTTAAAGAGTAGTCAAAAACTTATGACTGTGCCTAATCCAGAGGGAGAAGGAACAATTGAAATAACTGAAGCACAATACTATGCTGACAAAAGAAATGCAGATAAATTACAAGAAGAAATAGGAAAAAGATTTTTAGAGTATTATAACAACATGATGATGTTTGGAGCTGGAGCTGTTGCTAAAGCAGCAGAAGGTGGTCGAATAGGTTACAAACGAGGCATGGCTGTAGTACAAGATGACGAGAGAACAAACTATCAAAACGGTATGACTGCAATGCCAGCAGCCGGAGACATGATGCAAGCGACAGGTGACATGGGGCCACAAGATGATTCAGCTCCAGAAGAATTAACTAACGAACTTACTTTTGAAGAATTAAGACAGAGACTTCCACAAGAGATTGGTGATGACATTATTAATTTAATTTTATCTAGTGCAGAAGCTATGGAAGATTTTGCAACAATACAAACCGAAGATGATATATCTACTTTTAATAAAAAATATGGTGTAAATTTAGTATTACCATCGGAGGGATAACATGGCCTCAAAAGATTTAACTTATCAAAGCGATCAAGGTCCTTTTGAAGTTTACGATAAAAGAAAGTTAAAAGAACCCATCTCATCTGTAGATGAATATAAAGAAGCAGTTCTTAAAGCAATAGAAGGTTACGATAAGAAACAAGCTAAGCCTGTTCGTTTTAATTTTTTTAAAGACAACGAAGGGTTGTTAAGACTATCTAATACATTAAATCCTTTTTACAAAAGCACAGAACTTCTTGAAGAAATAACTGGTAAGAGATCTACAAAAGCACCTACTAAAAAAGAATTAGATAAAAAAATTAGTGAAAGAGATTACATAGATGGCTTTGCAGATATATCTAAAGGTATAGAATCAGGAGCGTTTGATTTTACAACAAGTATTGGTGAGCTATTATTTATGGGAACGGATTTTTTAAGTGATAAAAATTTTGCTTCTGATTTTCAAAAGATAGTAAAAGACATAGAACCAGAAAGACCAGAAACTTGGAGAGGTGATCTAGCAAAAATAATGACACAATATGGTGCACCAGGCACAGTAATTCAAAAAATTTTAACAAGAGCCACTAAAGCAGCACCGATTGTTAAGGCAGTTGCTAAAATGGGAACTAGTAAAGCTTCTAAAATTGCTCAACGTATGGGAAGTGGGGCAGTAGTTATAGGTGCTACAGATTTTATTGCATCTCCTGATCAAAGAAAAGAAGCAAATATTTTTAAATTTGCTGAACCAAAAGACACATCTAATTTATCTGGTAGAGAAAAAGCAAAAACCATGTTCATGAATAAAATTAGATATGGTGCAGAAGGCTCTTTGGTAGGTGGTTTATTTCCTTTAGCAGCAAAAACTTTACAGCAAGGAGTTAAACGTGTGGTAAAACCTATCGTCAGACCTGTGGCTGAAACAACTTTTAGAGGTATAGGAAAAGGTTTTGATATGGCAGCTACTGGGTTAAGACAAAACGTAGATTTATATAAATATATATTAACAGGAAACCCTTTAATACAATCTAAAATTTCACAAAAATTAATGGGCTCTTCAAAAAATCAAATCAAAAGATTAATATCTCCTTTAACTAGAAAAATAGCTGGTAAAGGATTACCGGATAGAGATCAATGGAGATTGTTTCAAGTAACTAGTCCAAGCAGGACAGAGAGAAATTTAAAAAGAATAGATAGTGTATTGTCTTGGTTTAGATCTTATGGAAAATTACCTAAAGATATTCAAGGAGTCTCTGAAAAAGTTCAATTATTTATAACTGAAAATGCTAGAAAAGTAGATAAGTTATTAGAAGGTGTAGAAAATCGTGCACATAATTTAGCTAAAAAATTTGAATCAAGAAACAATACAAACAAAACATCTAAAGTTTTAGAAAAACAATACTTAGATGACATTGTTGATTACTTGAGAGGAAGTAAACAACTTACTGGATTAGAAAAAGAATTTAGACCTTTGGCATTAGAATTAAAAAAAGACATTAATAAAACTTTAATAGAGTTTGGAAAAAATTTACCTAAAGGATCTAAAAACGAAGCCATTAAAGAATTAAAAGATTCTCTTTCAGGTAGAGTAGATAACTATCTTATTAAATCTTTCGCAACATTTACTAACCCTAACTACACCCCTGATGTATTAGTCAGACAAAATGCTAAAAGTTGGGTACTTAAAAATGTGGTTTCAAAAAATAGAGACTTAAGAGAAGTAGCTAAAGAAACATATGGTGGTGCTGATTACATGGAAAAATATGCAGATGATTTAATTAATAACATTTTAGCTAGAGGAAAAACTGCAAACATTCACCCTATTAAAATACTACAAAACATTGGTACTAACGAGTTACGAATGGATAAATTTAAATTTTTAAAAACAGGAGAAGAATTACCTGATGCTATTAAAAAATTGTTGGGAGAAGAAAAAGATTTAAGATCACAAGTATTATTTACGGTTACTGATGCTGTAACTACAACTGCAAATAAAAAAGGTTTTGATAGAATAGCTGAGATTGGTAGAAGAAATGGTTGGCTGTTTGATTCTGTAGATGCTGCAAAAACAAGATTTGTTAATCCGGTTAAAATAGGCGAGGTAAAAAATTTAGGTTCAATGTCTAGTGAGTTGGAAAAACTTTATACTTCTCCTGAGTTAAGAAAAATTTTAACAGACACGGGTACACCTTTAGATGTGCTAACTAAAATACCTGTTATAAGACAATTGCTTCAAGCAAAATCTACTGTTCAAGGAATGAAAACATTGTACTCACCGCAAACACAAGTAAGGAATGTTACTTCTGCTTCTATTTTCTCTTTGTGGAATGGACACGTTGGTAAAGGAGCTAATATCATTGACTCAACTAAAATGGTTATCAAAGATATATTTAAAGCGGGTAAGGGAGATCCTATTGATGAAGTATCTTTTGCAAGATACGTAGAAAAACTTGTTGGTCTTGGTGTCTATGATGAAAACATTGTTGCTCAAGAATTAAAAGCAGTTTTTAGAAATTTAAAAGATGGCAAAATAAAAACAGAACAAGAGTTGTTTGAATACTTTGCAAATTCTAAACTTACAGAAAAAGTTGCAAGAGTATATGCAGGCGGAGATAACATGTGGAAAGGATATGGTTTTGAATTTTTTAAATCAGATCTGTCTGCAGCGTTTAAAAATATAAAAGAAGTAGAAGACTTTTTTAAATTACAAAGATATTCTTTTGATAAAAAAAATCTAATGACTGGACAATTAAAAAGTTTTGATGAAGTTTTAGATGAAGCGGCTGCTTTTATGTTAAGAAATTCTTATCCAACTTACAGTAAAGTTCCACCAGTAATACAAGGCATAAGAAACATACCTGTCATAGGTAACTTCGTTTCTTTTCCAGCTGAAATATTAAGAACAGGCGCAACTTCTGTAGCTATGTCTTTAAAAAGTATTATGTCTTCACCTAACCCTAGAATAAGAGAAATGGCTTTTAAACAATTGATAGGTGGTTATATTGCAATACAAGGTTTAGGAAAAGGAGCAACTACAGTAGCTAACTATTTAACAGGTGCTACAGAGGAGCAATGGGATGCATACGGTCGTTCAGGAGCTGCACCTTGGGATCAAAACTCTAACCTAATGGGTATTGAACCATGGAAAGATGGAGAATCAGCAGCTATTAATATGTCGTACTTTAGTCCTTATGATGTTTTACAAAGACCACTTGAAGCATTTATAACAATGGCTAACAAACAAAACATAGCGCCAGAAGATATTGATGATTACGTAATGAGCCAATTTTTTTCTGAAAGAGGACCTGTGATGGAACTGTTACAACCATTTCTTTCACCAGCTATTTACTATGAAAGAATACAGGATGTTAATAGTGGTAATTTTTTATCTGCAGGACGTGGTGGTAGAACAGCAGAAGGAAACTATATTTATTCTCCTGCCGATTCTTTGGAGGATAAGTTTAATAAATCCCTTGTTCACATCATTAGGGGAGCAGAGCCTGGTCTTATATCTACAGGTAGAAAAATAAAAGATGCTTTACAAGGTAACGTTACTGGAAAAGGTAAGCTAGCAAAACTTGGAGATGAACTTATGGCTTTGTTTACAGGAACTAGAATTATTAGAATAGATGTTAAAAACGATTTAAAATTTATGGCTTCTGACACTAATAGACTTTTAAGGGCAACAGATGAAACGGAAAAATTCTACAAATCTAAAGACTATGTTAACAGACCACCTTCTGTAATGGTAGATGAGTTTGAAAAAATGCAAGATGAAGCTTTTAGAATACAAAGAGATTTGTATATGAAAATAAAAGATTTTGAAATGTTAGATCTTGATATTGATACGATAGCTGACATTTTAAAAGAAGCTAACATTAATAAAAAAATAGTTAATAATTTAGTGGATGGTGTTTTTACTCCAATAAATTATTCAAAACCTAGGTTTAAAAGTAAACTTAAAGTTTTAGAAGGAGTTACAGAACAAAAAAATAAAAATAGTAAAAATTTTATTTATTCTTTAAACGAAGATTTTGTTTTTCCACAAGATGAATTAAACGAAGTAAAAGAAAATTATGAAGATAAAGAATTTTTTCCTAATGGTTACGAACCAGCTGAAGCTAGAGCTATAAGAGATGCAAAAGGCAGAATTATATATGATGAAAGAGGTAACATTAAAAGTGAACCTAGTTTCCTAGACAAAGTTGTACCTAAAATTAAAAACTTAGTTGTGCCAGGAAGTCCATTTAGTCAAGCACCTTCTCAAACTCCTTTACCTGAAACTCCAGGTGTGGATGCACAACAATTTGTATCTAATACAAACGTGTCACCAACAGGATTAAGTGCAAGTGACAATGCTTATTTAACTAACGAAGAAAAAACAATGAGACTTAAAAACAAAGGAGTAGTGTAATGTCTAATAACGCTTTACAAAAAATAGAATCACATGAAAAACTCTGTAGAATTATGCAGAAACAAACTCATGATAAGATGCATCAACTAGAGAATCAAATTACTAGAGTAGAAAGAATATTACTGGTGTCAATGGGTGCTATTATTACAGGTATGGGTGGAGTTATAATAGTGTTATTTGAAAAACTGTAGCCGCTATACGTTAGTCCTACTTTTTCTAGGATTATATTTATTTTTATGTTGTTTGTAACTCTCTTTGGTAGGATTACCTTGGTAGGTCACCTACAAGCTTTCCCGAAGCGTCCAAGTGTCTATCAAAAATAGAGATTTGGTCGGTACTCACAACCACTTCCGGTGTC
>Ga0209535_1002227_pt1 | contig 12683 bp, 31 predicted proteins | sample LinPmetageLP28_FD_184041 | JGI IMG/M metagenome (GOLD analysis project Ga0209535, IMG submission 184041) | Marine viral communities from the Pacific Ocean - LP-28 (SPAdes) (version 2) | ecosystem: Environmental > Aquatic > Marine > Oceanic | place: Pacific Ocean | collected 2009-08-22
GAACAATCTACACACGTTCTATAGCCCATATTGAGCCTTGCTTGTGGTACTTTTACACCTGGTTTACATTTACAATACATATTTTTGTTTATTATATTATCTACGAGTAATCGTATTTAATTTGTGTTAGCCCGCTACATTTTCTTTACCACCAATAATTACATCAATGTAAAGATTTTCTATAGCACGCTTCATAACGGCGCTGTGTATAGCATTGAACTCGTCGCCATCAAAAGGCTGATCTGCTATTTGCCACTCAACAGTGTCATGTATTATTTCTTTTATGTGATCAGCAACACCTTGTGCTATCGAATCTAGTTCTTTCATTTTACTCATTTTCCATATATTTTATTTAACACTCTATCAATTATTGTTAGAGCTAAGTCACTATCATAAGCAATAAACTTTGATAATATATTAGTATAATCTATTCTATTTGCTATTGAATCACTAGTAATTAAATAAACAAGTGTTTTTATTACGTGGTTTTTATTACCATTTATCCATGTTTCTACATAGTATGTAGCTTTTTCAGTAACCATTTATTTTGTCTTTAATGTTAAGTAAAGCTAGTTGATAGCCGTAGTTTTTAGCCATTTGCATTAGTAAAAAATCATTACTTCCGTTGTTAGCTTTTGAGAAAGCTTCAAGGTATTTTTCTGTAGGCGTAGCTATTACGCCACGATCTAGTTTACTTAATTCGTTATCTATATATTCTTTCATATTATTTAAATTTAGCCGCGACTTCACGTATTTCATCTTTGTCTTCTTGATCTAACCCAGGTGTTTGCTGAGCGTACATGCGTAGTACATAGTGTACAAAAGTGCAGTCGTTATCTGTTAGTTTAAGTGTTTTCATATTATTCTGCATAGTATTTTTTTAACGTCGTAGCTAAGTGCCACTAATTCTTGTGTGTCTTTTATTAATTCTAATTCTTGTCTAGAATACTTGTCAGTAAGATCTAGTATTCTTTTTATAGCTCTTTCACGCATAGTTTTTAAGGTAATAGTTTAACATAAAGTTTAATCTAGTTATTGGTGAATGTATAAGCGCACGAGCTTTAGTCATGCCTTTTGATGTATACAACTCGCCATTTTGTCTCTGCCATACGCATCTATAATTTTGCTCGTATGTAGGATTTAGTTGATATGCTCTGTCTGCACCATTTTGCTTACGTACATAACCTGATTTGAAACAAGCTAGCCTTAGTCTTGGTAAATCTTTTGGTGATCGCCAAGGGTTACCTCGTTTTTTCCACCAATCAAGTCTTTCTTTGGTATATGCAGGCACAGGAAATTCAAACTCACGAGTTTCATTTTTAGCCTGTTTCTGTGTTGTTACTTCTCTGATTCCGTAGTCGATAAGCAAACGCTTTACGTACTGTTCTTCGAGCATAAATTGCTCAGCTTGATAATTTGTCATAGTGTTTTGATTTTATTGTTAGTATAATTCCACAGTCGGTTGTGAGTGAACTTTCTACTCTTCGCAAAGGTAGATTTTTGACGAGTAGTACATTTTTTGTACTCACTGTCGGTAAGCCCACTGCACTGACCACTGTGTTCGTGCTTGAGTCTATGCCCTCTTGCACGTAATTTTTTCTGTTGTATAGAGTATTCGCATAGCTCTTTCATATTAGTTACTACCATGGTAGCTCGGTTTTAGGTACATAGGTAAGACCTTTGTAGTTAAACCAATCAGTGATACCATCTTGATCTTTTTCTTCATTGTAGATAAAAGCAAACTTTTTAGGCATATTGCCAACGGTGTAGCCTTTGTAAGTTGTATCGCCAAGGCGTATGTGATTGTCTTTTAAGAATTTTATTTGTTGCATAGTATATTTTATTTGTTTATTATATTATCTGTAGTGTATTGTATTTATTTTGTGAAAGATATATTATTAGATTTAAAAGCTAGTTTATACTCGCGTACCATTTTAATTGCTTCATATCTAGTTTCCACTTCATCTATTACTTCTACTCCATAATTAGAGCGATATATTATTCTGTACATAGTTTACTTATTAATTTAGTTATATTATTTATTTTCTCGCTGAAAAAGCCTATAGCAAATTCACCATTTGTTCTACTTCTGTGTCTTATATAGTCATCTCTTCTGTCTCTAAGACTTTCTATTAAGATATATTGCTCTTGAGTGTTAAGTTTTTTCATAGTTAGTATATTTTTTTATCATAGTGACTCATCCACTCAATGTTACCCAGGCTAAAACCTTTGTCACATATGAATGATTCTAAGCTTTCTGTTGATTCATATTGGTCATCTTGTATTTCATATTGGTATACTTTACCTTCTGAAAAATCTAGTATTGTTATATATTTCATAGTTAATCTCCTTTATAGTTTAGTGTTTTGTAAAATTCACCTGCCGCTTTAGTAGACAGTTTGTGCTTAGTTATATATACTTGCCTGTTGTCTATCAACTCATCGATTTTATCTTTCATTTCTTGCTCTGTATTTGCAGGAAATGATATCATGTGATAAGGATAGAAGTTAAAGTATTTGCATGAGTATGATGAACATTCTTGTCCATTGTAAGCAGTCCACTCACGATACTCGTATGGTATATTTCTGTGTTTCATATTTTTAGAATATTGAGTCAAACACTGACTCGTTTACAAATTCATAGTGTTCATCGTTGAGGTAATCTACCTCTTCTTCTGTTAGTTCTCTGCCGTCTATATCTGCTGATACTAGGTAAGCGTCTACAAAGTCTGGATAGTCAGAGAAGTCTACTCCTTCGAATTCCATATTGTCTATTTGTGATAAGTTTAGTTGCATAGTTATTAATTTATTAGTTATTATTTTATTATATTATCTTACTATTTTCGTATTTAATTTGAAAGAGTAAGGGTGATTGTTTGTTTAGTGATTAAAAACAGTGGAGAGCTATTATCCTACTCCCCACTGTGTGAAGTAATTAAATTATTACTTTATCTCTCAATACTACTGGTATTGAAGTGCTACTTGTGTAGCTTTTGTACTTTTCGAAGCAAGGCATTTGCTCTAATTTACTTTTCATTATATCGTACACTTTATCATGATTATACTTTACTTGTTTTCCATTTTTGAAAGTGACTTCAATTACTTGGTTTTTTCCGATTAGTGATTTTCTTACAACGAAGCGTTTAGATTTTAGATTTTGCATAGTTAATTTATTTAAGTTATTATTATTTTTTAGTTACATTAATATTATCTGAATGGTTTCGTATTTTGTTTGACGAGTGCTATACACGCAAGCGTTTTACGGCGAAGCGAAGATGCTATACACGACGCCCTTCGGGCGCCATTGTGTTGTAGGACGGAGTCTACTCTTCCGACTCTATTTCAAAGCCAGGCTTTACTACTATGACATTAGCCTACTAAGTTATATAAGTAGCAGGCTATTGTCACACTTTTAGTAAATACTACACGAGTGTTTTGTCGCGTAGTACTACTGGTACTGAAGTACTTGAAGTATATGATTTATATTTTTCGAAGCAGTTCATTTTGTTTAGTTTATCTTTCATTACTTCGTAAGCTAAATCATGATTGTATGTAAATGTTTTTCCAGATTTAAATGTTACTTCAATGATTTGATTTTTTCCTATTAAAGATTTTCTGATTACAAATCTTTTTGATTGAATTGAATTTTGCATAGTATTTATTATTTATTAATTATTAAGTTATTTACAAATATATTATCTTAGTACTTCCGTAAAAAGCTTGACAGAATGCTATACACCCCCCAGGGGGGGGCGGCGTACAGTGGAGTATACTCTTCCGGTCTTGTCTCAGAACCAGGCTGTACTACAATAATATTATCCAGGTGTGGCCGTAAAACACTTGAGAGTAATGCTATACGCCCTGGCGGGCGGGGGCTAAAACGTGAAAAATCTATAGGTTTTATGTAAAATGGCCGGGGGCTGGGCAAAAATGTTTGACTTTGGCAAGCGGGCTATGTCAATATTTTTCTATATATAACACTTTACTTCCCTATTTCTAACAAAAAGATGACAGAAGCCTTATAAGTAGTATAAGTAACAGGCAAATGTCACGTTTAAATATAAATTTAATTAAGTGATTATAAAAAATATGGCAAAACAAAAACTTTCAACCGCAGCTAGGCGTGCAAAAGCGGCTCGTGACTTAGCATTTGCTAAAACACCTGCTAGAAGAGCAAAAAAAGCTCATTCACAGCGAGAGCGTAGAAAAAATCCTTGTCCAGAAGGCCATGATTATGATCATAAAAGACAAAAATGTGTATCTATTGGCTCAAATAGAGGAAATGAAGGAGAAGGAACAAAAAAAGAATCAGGAAAAACATATAATACAGACTAAAACATGGCAAGAATAAAAACATACGCTTTAGACAGCGAAATAAACCCGCAAGACAAGCTTATAGGCAGCGATGGTCAGCCAGGGGACAATTTTGGAAAAACTAAAAACTACACTATACAATCTTTACAGACTTTTATTGGAACTGATTTAGTAAATAAAAACATTACCTTAACAGCTGCACAAATACTTAGTCTTAACGGAGGTAATTCAATAGATATAATACCTGCTCCTGGTGCTGGAAAAATGATATTTGTAATGAATGCTCTTATACACTTAGACTTCAACACTACGGCTTATAACTTTGCAATACCTGCAGGTTCACTCACTGACGGTGTAGGATTGAGGTATGGCACAATGGACGTTCCCAACGACAACGCACTTTTTACTCAAAACTTAAATAGTGGAGTTGACACTTTTTTTATTGGTGATCCTTTAGGCTCCACCTCGGCGTCATATCCAACAAATGTTGCTCTTAATATTTATTCTACTTCAGGAGTTACAGTTTCACAGGGCGATTCGCTAGTTAAGATGTCTATATTATATAGAGAAATACTTATACCATAAAACAATACATAGTAAGTTTAATACTAACACACAATCGCGTAACTATATAAATATTAATAACCTTTAAAAACCAAAACCAATGACAGTTTATTATTCGACTAACACGTGGACTAGTCAACCACAACCAGACAAAGACCGTTTAAAACTATGGAACCATATTGCTGATAAAGCAAACTGGAGAATTGTTCAGTTACCAAACGGATATTACCAAACAGAATACCAGGACATCAGAGATGATGAACAATGGAAAGATGTTACAAGAAGAGAAACTTTAGAAGCAGCTGAGACATCAATAGATAAAACTATTGAGCATTATGAAAAAAAGCTTGAGTTTTTAAACGGACCTAAGGTAGTAAAAACATTTAAGTAATATTTAAAATTTAATTTAATGGAATTTAATAACCCTAGTCAAATTGTTAAAGATTTGACATTTGGCATCGAAGCCAACAACAAAATAATGTCAGGCGTTGAAAAATTAACTAACGCAGTAAAAAGTACTTTAGGTGCTTCTGGAAAATGCGTAATTTATGAAGACGCTCTTGGCCGACCGGTAATAACAAAAGACGGAGTAACCGTTGCAGAAAGCGTAGTCTTAATAGATCCGGTCGAAAACATTGGAGCAACCTTAATAAAGGAAGCTGCAGCAAACACAGTTAGAGAAGCAGGAGACGGTACCACAACGGCAACTGTCCTTGCTTACTCTATATTAAAAAGTATAAACGATTCAGATAATGAAGAAACGATTAGAGACATTAAAGCTGGCATTAAAAAATGCAGCGAGAAAGTTATGGTATATCTTGATAAAACCAGTATACCGGTTAAAAATAAAATGCTTAGGGAAGTTGCTAGCATTTCATGTAACAACGACGAAGAGCTTGGAGATAAAATTGGACAAGCTTATGAAAAAGTTGGAAAAGATGGAGTCGTTCTAATGGAAGAGTCTGATACAAACGAAACGTATGTTGAGTTTGTTGATGGCGTTCAGTTTGATTCAAAATTAAAATCACCACACTTAGCTACTGATAAAGAAAAATCAGTTTGTACTTTAGAAAATCCGTATGTTTTATTAATATCTTCAACAGTTACAAACATAAGAAAAATACAAAGCGTGCTTGAGTTTGTTATTAAAAACAAAAAACCTTTATTAATAGTTGCAGATCTAGAGCAACAACCTTATGCAACATTAGTAGCAAACAAAGTAAAAGGTAATATAAAAGTAAACATAGTTGAGCCACCTGGCTTTGGGCCTACAAAGCTGCAGTCTATGGAAGATTTAGCATTTTTAACAGGTGCTAAACTAATGAACGAAGAATTAGGTGATGACTTAGATTTAATAGATCCATCTGTGCTTGGTACAGCAATAAAATCCGTGACAGACAACACTAACACCGTGTTACAAGTTAATAAAGAAAGAGAAGATCTTAAAGAAAGGATAGATGGCGTTAAGTCAAAGATAAAAGAAGAGACAAACGGATTTTTTAAGAAAAAACTAGAACAACGCTTAGCTATGTTATCAGGAATAGTTGGCATCGTTAAAGTAGGCGCTAACAGTAAGGTAGAGCTTAAAGAAAAGAAAGATAGAGTTGAAGACGCTATATACGCAACTAAGGCGGCACTAAAAGAAGGTATCATTGCTGGTGGAGGTGTTGCACTGCTAAACGCGGCTCAACAAATAGAAACAAAATCATTTGGAGAAGAAGCTCTTTTAAAGGCAATAACTTCCCCTTACTTTACTATACTACAAAATGCTGGCATCGATGAATGTGGATGTCATGATGAAATAAACTTTGGCATAGACGTTAACACTGGTAAAGAAGTCGACATGATTAAAGCTGGAATTATAGACCCGGTTTTGGTTACAAAATCGGCGCTAAAAAACGCGGTTAGTGTAGCTACTACAATAATATCTGCTGATTGTATAATTAGTAATAAAAGATTAGACGATGCAAGCAATTAATTATTATTTAGTAGTTGAAAAAATAAAAGAGGCACCGAAGAAAGTAGGTGGCTTAGAACTAACCGAATCTCAGAACAAAGACATTAGATACTTAAAAGGAAAAGTTATAAGCGTAGGAGATCAGGTTCCTGTTGTAAAAAAAGATGATATAGTGAGATATGACAAACATCAAGGTTTTGGCATAGAATATGAAGAAAAACTTTACTATGTCATAAAAATATCAGACGTTGTTATAGTTGAATGAGAATAAGCGCTAAAGAATTACGTGACAAGCAAATATTTAAGTATTATAGGCTAGTTCGAAAGTGGGCTTGTAAAACATATGATATTAAAGACGCTGATCTTGAGTTGTTAATATACTTAGACTGTAAACAATTTTTTACCCGCAATGGATTTATAGATGGATCTTATACTTATAGCTGGGACAAACACAGATGGAATAGGTTAAGAAGCGCGGGTTGGATAGATGTTTTTAAAAACAGAAATAGAACAACTTCAAAATATGCAGTATATAAAGTTTCTACTAAGTGTAAACATTTAATAACTAGAATATATAGAATATTATTAGGCGAAGAAGATATACCAACTTATAGCAAGAGTAAATTTTACAAAAATAAAACATATACAGACAAAGTCTATAATAAGGCTATAGATGATATGATAAAAGACAACGAAAGATAAACTAAACAACATGAACTTACCAATTACAGCAAGAGCACAATACTCTACACAACAAGGATTAAAATCAACACAACCAATAATAGGTAGCGACTTTGATTGCGAACCTCCATGCGATTGTGGTTCACCTGCTAAATATTCAGCAAAAAACAAAGGACAACAAAGTCTTATAGATTCTGGACCTAAGGGCGTTAAAGCCGCTAAGTCAATGGGTGTTACTTCTCAAATGGATGGGTCTGCTTTACCTAAAAAAGGTTGTAAATATAACTAATGAGCTTTAAACTTAAAAGCAAGGGAGATCTTCTTGGATATAACGAAGAGCTGTCTACATTTGGAAGACCTGTTTTTGAAAAAAACCTAGACAAGGACGTTATAGCAGAAGCAAACAGAGACGGAACAACTTTTGTTGACAAAAATGTTTCAGACAAAAAAAAGAGAGAGGCTATACCCGAAGAAAACAATCACCATGATCAAATGTCTCAAAATAAATTAGATTATAATAATGATATTGTAACTTGGAAAAAAGACACTAAATCATCTCCAAGGGTTTATAAAAGAGAACAAGGATTATTAATATCAATGGACACAGGTAAATCAGATCAAGAAGGCGGGGATTTTCCATGGGAAAAAGAAGCAAAATCAAAATCATAGCTATGGCTTACAAAGGAAATATAATAACAAATAAAGCTAAATCTTCGGCTTTTAAAATGAATGAAGCTTTAATGAAGGGCGCTAAATACGCCGGAGGAACTCACATGGACTATTCTAAAGTAGCTAGCGATGGTTTTGATTCTACAGCTCCTGAGAAAAAAGATACAGACGAAATACAAAGATTAAAAGACGCAGCAAGTTCTAAAAAAGTTCAAAAAAGCGCTTCTGACATGGTAAAACCTGTTAGTATTACACCTGTTGCTATAACAACCTCTTTTGATGCTTCTTCAATAAAAGCACCATCTAAACCTTCACCTGTTCCTAGAATAAGAAAAACAACAAAAGGTAAAGGTAGAAATTTTAGATCGGTAGATGAAGGTGCTGGAATGACATCAGCAGGTGTTAAAAAATATAGAAAAGAAAACCCTGGTAGTAAACTTAAAACAGCGGTTACAAAATGCGATGTAGAAGCCGGTACAAAAGCCTATAAAAGACAAAAAGCCTTTTGCTCAAGATCTAAAAGTTGGACTGGAGAAAGAGGTAGAGCGGCAAGAAAAAGATGGTGTTGCAGCAGATTTTAAAGATATGAAGTCAAAAGGATTAGGTGATACAATAGAAAAATTCACAAAAGCTACAGGTATAAAAAAAGCAATTGAAAAACTACCAGGTGATTGCGGTTGTAAAAAAAGAAAAGAAGCTTTAAACAGGGTGTTTCCTTATAAAAAATAAAAATATGGCGTTTAATATGAAAAAAAAGTTAAGCACTAGTGGTTTAGCGAATATAGACCCACCTATTAAAACAGAGGTTTTACCGGAACTGGATTTAGGATTTGTGCCTAAGTTCAAAGGAGCAAATTATGAAAAAAGTATGCACTGGTCAAAGGGGAATGCTGAACGAGCTGTAGAGTCTGGTAAAAGAATTGTTACTAAGCAGCAGAGCCAATATGGTTTAGGTGTTTATGATCTTGTACCACCTAACTTAACAGAAGAGGAATCTAAAGCTGGAAAACCTGTTTCTTTAGATCAATGGTTTTTTAAGTATTACAGTCAACCAGAAGTTCAAGAACATTTGTCTAATCAACTCAAAACAGCTGACGGAAAAAAGGTTTCTGTAGAAGAAATAAAACAGATGGTTGAGCAAACAAAAAAAGCTAGAATACTGCCTGGAGGAGCCGCTGATGAAGGAAATGCATCTGTTAATTTTATAAGTGAACCTAAGACTGGAATGGAAAGAAGTACTGGTATAGGTACATCTTATGATCTTATAAATAATAAATTTGTGGAAATTGGTGCTAGTGGTCCAATGATGGACGAAGAGCTAACACATTATTCAAACATAGATACGCTAGGTACTTATCTCCAGGCATTACTAAGCGATGGAAAAGCTGAAATGACTTCAGTAGGGGTTATGGGGTTTTATGACTCTTATAAAGATGATCCAAATAGATCGATTCGTGAAATGCGATATATGAATAAACCTGAAGAAACCATGGGAACATTTAATCAGTTTAGATCAACAATAAATCATACCTATGGTAAACAATACACTATTGAAAGTCTTGAAGAAATAATTAAAGAAAACCCAGAAGCAAAAAAACAATATTTTTATAAAACTTTTGATAAAGCAAAAATAGTTAAAGCACTTAATAAAATCGCGCAGAACGAAGTAGAGCAAGATATTATGTCTAATTTTAGAGATGCTTAAAAAAATATATAACGTGTAATTATATATTATATATATAAACAATAAAATTTAATAAAATGAAAACATTATTTTTAACACTAAGCATAATAGTATCAACTGTATTAATTAAACCAAAAGCAGAGAATAGTAAATTTATAGGAACTTGGAAAAGTGAAGGCAGTGATTACACAATGCTAATAACTGCAAAAAACAAAAACCTAGATATATATAATTATAACTTTCAAAGACAAGATCTTGATAACGTGTCAAGTGTTACATTAAGCACTGTTGAAGAAAGAGTTGTTAAATTTAGTAGAAGAAAGATGAAAACAAATATATTCTACGAGAAAAACAACCACAGAGTATCTATTACATATAAAATAATAAACAAAGAAAAAATGAAAGCTATTTTTAAAGGAAACTGGAATGGCGTCATATACTATAACAAACAAAACAAATAAAATGGGAAACAACGGAAAAGGCATAGGCCCTCAAGGATTAGGGTATGCTAAATCAATGGCTAAAAAATCATATGGTTCAATAGCTAAACAAGTAGAGCCAAAAACAGGTGAAGACACTGCTTTTAATGATAGCAATAATGATGGAAATATGTTCAGTAGAGCCGTAAGCAGAGCTGGGAATTTTATGAAAAAGAATTTTCCAATGGAACAGAGCTACACAAGACCAATGTTTAAAGATGGCAAATTAAATTTTGACGCTAGTCTCATGGATAATGTTGCAACTGGTCTTACTACGGATGAAGACAGAAAAAAAGCTAAAGCAAGAGAAGCTAAGAAAAAACAAAAAAAATCTTCAGGAGCAGGAAGATAAAAACTTGTTTATAAAATGAAAAAAATATGGGAATGGCTAACCGGTAACGTTATCAAAGAAGTTGGTGACGTTATCGATAAGTTAACTACTACCAAGGAAGAAAAACTAGAGGCGCATCGCCTTATAACTGAAATACTTGAGAAAGCTGACAAAGAAGCACAGGAGCAAGTGACAGCAAGGTGGAAAGCAGATATGGAATCTGATAGCTTTTTATCTAAGAATATACGTCCAATGGTACTTATATACTTAACTGTTATATTCACAGCACTATGTTTTTTTGATGGTAATATAGGAGAGTTTAGTATAGCTGAAGAGTATATACCTATTTTCCAAACACTATTAGTAACCGTGTATGGCGCTTATTTTGTAGGAAGAACCTGGGAAAAAGCAAAAGCTATTACAAAAAAAGATTAAATGGCTAGAATTAGTACGTACATTATAGACACGGCGGTATCACTGCTAGATAAGCTTATTGGTACAGATGAAAATGGATTAGGTACTAAAAACTTTACGGTAGAATCCTTAGCCGACGTCTTTGGTGAAAATAACAAAACTAATGTAGCTGATCAAGCTATATTTAAGTTTCAAGATATCGCGTCAACAGGAAGAAAAACTGGAAGCATAAGTTTTGAAAGCTTTGGAGGCGTAGGAACTACTTTTAATAGTATTACTACTTTCATGGTAAGTAAAACAGCTGGCGGTAATAAAGATGTTGCGAATTTTTTACAATTATTTATAAATAAAAATATTATACTAGCTGAGCTAGATAATGTAAATAATTTTGGAGCTTATAAAGTTTCTGGTATAATACAGCATCCAACAGAAACAAACTTTTATAACGTCACTGTTGTTTCTTACAATAGCAACGGAGTAATAAAAAAAGATAAAAGCTATATATTTAGCGAATTCACAAACCCTGCTGATGATAGTGGGGATTTACATTTTACATATGATCAAGTCTCTGCTAGCAGTGTTTGGAACATTCAGCATGATCTTGGTAAAAACCCGGCTGTTTCTGTTGTAGATTCTGGCCACAACACTGTCTTAGGGCAAATTAAATATGTAGACGCAAATGGAGTTGCATCTACAAATCACGTACAAATAACTTTCACTGCTTCCTTTTCAGGTAAAGCATTTTTAAACTAAACAACTACAATTATGGCAATGGATTTTTTATGCAATGTAGATTTTAATAAAAATCAACTGCAAAACCCAGTAATACACCCTTTAGGAACAGCACCATCGTCGCCTTCTGAGGGCCAAATATATTTTGACTCAACAACAGGCGATAAAAAGCTTTATTTATATAATGGTAGCGCTTGGGTTGCTTTAGCTACAGGAAGTGACAGTTATGTTAGTGACGTTGCACTCTCTGGTAGTAACTTAACATTTACAGCAGTTGGCAGCGCATTTTCTGGAACTATAGACCTAAGCGGTATAGACACTGGAATTAATAGCATTGAATTAGCTTCAGACGGAAACGCTACTTCTGGAAACACAATAACAACTGACGGAACACTAACACTGTCTTTTGATGGTTCAAGTTCACAATACGTAAATGGTGCTGGAAATTTAACTACTTTTCCTTCTATACCTACAGTTAACGACGGTACATTAACTGTTCAAGGCACAGGAGCCTTAGGGGGTACAGGAACATTTACAGCAAATCAATCAGGTAATACAACAATATCTGTAACACACGATACATTTGGTACAGCTGGCACCTATGCTTATCCTTCTTCTGTAACAACGAACGATACTGGTCATATCACGGCTATTACAGCTGGTTCAGCGCCCGCAACTCCAAGCGATGCTACTATTACATTAGCAGCAGGTGACATTTTAAATGGAGGCGGAGCTTTTACTCTGAATCAATCAAGTAACGAAACAATTACGTTTAACTTAGATACAGGTGGCGCTGGAGCAGCTACTTATGGTTCAACTAGCGATAGCATTAAAATAGACACTATAACTCTTGATGCTT
>Ga0209535_1002228_pt1 | contig 12683 bp, 13 predicted proteins | sample LinPmetageLP28_FD_184041 | JGI IMG/M metagenome (GOLD analysis project Ga0209535, IMG submission 184041) | Marine viral communities from the Pacific Ocean - LP-28 (SPAdes) (version 2) | ecosystem: Environmental > Aquatic > Marine > Oceanic | place: Pacific Ocean | collected 2009-08-22
AGACAGAACCTGTCACCTATGGGTGGCATTGCTACTACTGTCTTGGTAGAAGAAAAATTGAATACATACTAAAGAAGCCCTGCGCTTCCTAAGCCCCCCAGTAGTGTCGCGGCTGCTGCGGGGTTTTCTCTTGCCCGTTGTCTGACATTGCTTGTTTGTTTGCTAATAGGAGCAGGAATTTGGCTTGGAATCTGAGATATAGGTGGTAGAACTTTAGGCACAGGTGTGGATCTTCTCTTCTCGCTTTCTAAAAACGAAGAAACTTGATTTTTAGTTTCCTGCGCACCTTCTTGTATAAGCTGCGCTGGCGTTTGAGATGATAAAGACGAAAATGCATCTGCCAAAAGATTGCCAAATATTTCAGCTTTAGTCTCCTTGGACTTATTATTAGTTAATCTTTTATACTTATTAACAATGCTTTTGTATTGTGGTGCAGATTTAAACAATAGACCAAGCGTACTAAATTTTAAAATTTTCCCTAAATTTTCTAATGGTTTAGCTGCTATATTAGCGGCAACTAAGTTGCCAGCTTCAACAGCGCCAGAATTAAAGACCATAACATCACCGAAGTCTTTCATGTCATTAGCCATATCTTTCCCAAAAACTATTGACAGCTTTCCTGTATTAAACTCATCTTGTAGGCGTTTTCCAAATAGCTTAAATTGCTTTGGGTCTGATAAAAATGAATCTCCAAAATCTCCAATAATATTATCTATATAAAATGATTTAATTTTAGTTAAATCTTCTGGTCGCGTTTCGTCAAAGTAATTGATTAACTTAGCTACTTCTGTATCTTTTGTTGCTCTTTGTGCAATAACCGCTGCGGCAGATTCTGAAGTTATAGATCCATCTTGCAGCGCCTTAAAAGCCCTGCTTTTATCCATAACTGATTTTTCATCCATTGTTGTTTTTAAATTTCGAAGCAAGTTTATGCCAGATTCGTCTGCTCCACGGGAAGCAACTTCATCAATCATACTGTCAGAAACTTTTGTTAGGTTTAAAGCAGACATTTGATTCGCTAATTTTTTTATTTCAGGTAGGTCTTTCCCGAACAATTGACTGCCAGTAGTACCTAATTCATCAAGCTTGTCGTGAAACTTTTTTACACTAAAAGTTGTTGGGTTGTTATCTTTCATAGATGTTTTAAATGCTTTTCGCATCCATTCACCAGCCATTCTAGCTTTAATCGGATTAAATACAGAATCTCCGCCAACAGCTACAGCAGCATTTTTTAATAGTTGAGGATTATCAGGCTTAATTAAAGTATTTGCAGCACCAGATATGTTTGGCTTCACCCCTCCCTTAATATCCTTAACAAGAGTTCTTATACCCAAAGTGCCACTTAATTTTTCAAATTGCTTTCTCCCCTCTTTAAACGCTGCACGAGCAGGAGTGATTTGTCTTGCAGCGGATCTAAAGAGTTCTTTTTGCTCTGAGCTAAGTGAAGCGTCTCTTAAAGTTTTTCTATTGAGGGCTTTACTTATTTCTTTTATTTCTAAGTGATCGTCTAATCTCTGTAAAAATTGGTCCTTTACTTCATTAATGTTTGAAGACCCGCCTCCAGCAGATATATCACCTAACCATGCATCGTTAAGATTTTTTCTAGCGCGATATATTTGGGAAAAAGAAGCATCGTCAGGAAGGTTAATTATATCATCAAGCATTCTTTCTGCTTCAGCTTGATTGCCGCGACTAACTCCTGCAAATTGGTCTTTCTTTGCTTTTGCATCAGCTTTTATGCCTTTTACATTAAATGCTTTTATATCTCCAACGGAATCATTCATAAGTTTGTTTATTGAAGAAAACTTAACGATCATATCATCGTCAAATTGCTTATAAGAACTGCGAAGAATTTTATATAAATCGCCATCAATATCTACATCTTTTTTTGCGGCAGCGCCTAATGCTTCATTTGCTTCTTTAAAATTGTTAATTATTGCAGTGGTTAATTTAGATTGTTTTTTCTCGACAGATTTTGCTCCAGACTTAGCTGCATTAACTAAAATATCAGCTATCGCAGATGGATCTGAAGTCCCATAATCGGAGCGCATTTTCTCTAATTGTTTTACAATTGCTTCGTGGTTTTCTCTCAAGCGACCTGAAGTTCCTATTATATTTTCGCCCATACTCTGCTGTCGGGATAATAATTTGTTTGCTCCTATTTGACCCAATGTGGGTTTAATTCCAAACTTTTCTATAGACTTGCCAGCAAGCTTAATCTGATCATCTGTTAAGTCACCGCCTGTCTTTCCAAACAGTTTTCCGATTCCTTTGAAAAGAACTTGCCCCCCAAACTCACTGGCAGCACCAATAGTCGCATCTACAGCAGTATCTTTTAAAACTTCTTTACCCGTTTGAGATTGCGTTCCTTCTAAATATTCTTGTCCCTCTTCTAATAACTTTGCCCCCCCAGTACCTAAAAAAGCACCAGCGGCGGCTCCAAGAATAGGGATTGGTATAGCAGCTTGTCCAACTAATGCCCCTCCAACACCGCCAGCGATCTCTCTACCAAGAGAAGATAGATCGGAAAAATCTGCTCTAGTAAGCCCACGCTCATCAATCATAACATTTTTGTCAGATTGTACATCAAACTTTGCCGCGCCTTTAGGAGTAAGAGCTATGCGACCACGACGATCACGAGTAAAATCTTCTTCTGTAAGCCCCATAGATTTTAAAGCTAATATTTCATCTTCTTTTGTATCTGCACGGCTTAATCGCCTACGAAGTTTCTTGTCTTGTATCCCAGTTTTATAATCAAACATTTGTTCGTCTTGTTTTCTCCGAACAGTTTTTTCAGATACTGATTTTTGGTTAGCAATTATCCTTTGAATTTTTGCTAATTCCGAAGGGCTAGGCTTATCTCCTGAAATTGTAAAATTCAACAAACCATTGTTTGTTTGCACTGAAACTTTTCCCATTAGATAATCTCCTACCTGTCTCTGACATCATAAGTGACAATATTTTCTCCATCATCTCCTTCAACTATATTTGGAGTAGAAGAGAAGAATTTCATTGACCCAGATAAAGAATCAGAAAGATTAATCATAGTTTTATCATACATTTTATCACCAGATTCTCCTTGGTAATAAAAATCACGATCAGTCAGGCTATTTATCATAGGCTGCAAAGAGGCAAGAGAACCGTCAAATAATTTTCTCAACTCGCCAAAAGCAATTAAGGATTTTTCTGGGTTTTTAAATTTCATGAGGCTATCCAAGCCACCTGAAGCTTGATCAATCATTGTTACATCAACATTTGAAATTCCGTTGCCAGTTTCCTGTGATATAAAGCGTTTAAACCTCATAATAAACGCTGTTCTAATTGCGTCTAACTCATCGTCTGCGGACACTTGTTTAAATTCATTGCTGGAAAATAACTGTTCTTGATTTATCCCCATGCTTTTCATGACACCTTTAGCCAGATCTAAAAATCTTCGCCCTGATATGCCACCGGGAGTGTTTGCCGATTCATCAATTAACAAATTGGTTAATCTTTCCATTTGACCAATGGATTCTAATCCAGAAATAGTTTTTGTATATGCATCGGAAATTTTGTCAGCACTCATAGATGGGTTTATAAATACAGGTTGTAAATTTGACGGATTTACGCCCATTCTTATTTTATAAGTATTTGTTCCAATTTTTATTTCCTCATTATACTCGCCTTTAGGCATTTGATCTGTTGAAGTCCCTTCTAAATTAGCTTTTAAAACTTCTAATTTAGCTTCATTTTGAGCGTCATAATTTTTCAACATTAATTCTTGTCGGATTGAAGCGTTAGACGCTGCAATTGCATCTCTTGCATCTTCGTCAGATTTTATCTTATTTAATGCATACTTACCCGCAGAAATACGGGCTTGTGTCGCAACATCTTTAGCCTTCTCAAGAGCAGGCAATGCTTTCTCACCTGCTTCGCCTACAGCACTTAATATATTGCCTACATTAAATCCCTTGCCTGCTCTATTTTGCATCATGGCAAGTCCCATAGCCATTAAAGCCGAACTTTTGTCTACTTTACCACTAACGTCTAAACCTGTAGCATCTGCAAATTCTTTTTTATAAGTTTCAAGAAGCTCTCCTTTGTCTCCAACAGTGGGAACATCTCTATCTAAAGCTTTTAAGAAATCAGCCATACCCCCAGAGAATAAATTAGACATAGAATCCTCTTGGGTTTTGGCTTTGGAAGATTCCGCTAAAGTTACAGATTGATCTCCGCTCCCGAAGTTTTCAACTAAGGCTTTCTCTTTAGCTCTAAAATCTTCTGCCCTTGCGTCTTCTTCTTTTTTAACAATTATGTTTTGAGCAGTAGCTTGATCACTATCAGAAGGAGTTTTGCTTTCAGCCTTTTTAATCATATTCGCAATTGCATCTAAAGGACTCTCTGCAAAAGCTGGGGAGTCATCTGGCATTGCTTCTATTTTTGCGGCGTCAGGCAAAGAGAGAGAATCTTGCGGCCTAACGGTTTCCATTATTGCAGCATAAGCCTTTGCTAATTCTGGCATGCCAGAAACATCTGAAGGAAGATTTGTAACTCCAATTCCACGGTTTAATTTTTTTCTGACTTCTTCAGGACTTAAACCAGTTCTCTTGACTAAGCTATCAACTTGTTTTTGAGCTAAATTATCCGCTCCAGAAATACCAGACAAAGCCGAAGCTGGTCCCTCCTCTGCAAATAGAGTTTTTTCTTTTCTTGGATTAAATTGCAATCCGCCTAGACCAAGACCGTATCTTGCCAACTCATTTTGGTATCTTCTTTGTGGAGATAGCGCCATTATTCAGCCCTCACGATGATTGTTGGTTAATACCCTGAAGGGCTGTATATGCACCAAGGCCAGCTACAGCCGCGTTAGTTCCCGGCGAGTAAGTCCTCTGCTCTGTGCTATATAAGTTCGCAGATGGCGTTCCAGACAATACACCGTAACCGTAGTTGTATGGCAATAGTGCTTGCTCCGTTGGGAGCATTTGGTTTTGACGATTAGTATTTATAATATCTTGACGATACGATCTTTCATCTGCGCCTATACCTGACATAAACGCCAAGTCAGCAGGAGCAAGTGCAGAGTAAACGCGCCCAATATCAGCCGCTGTGCCGCCCAAGCTGCCATATGTGCTGCCCAAATTTCCGTATGCCGACCCTAGTTGCCCTACAGACTGGCCTAAGCCGCCCATGAGCCTACCAGCTTCTAAGTTGCGTGTCGCAGCGTCTTTGTAAGCCCCCATAGAAGAGTTTAATGCACTGTCGTAAGCCTTTGCGCGCAGATCAGTAGAAGCCTTTGCCTTTGCGTCCGCTATATTACGTTCTATCTCTGCGCTCTGTACGCCTTGCCTAGAGCCGCCGAATGCTCCAGAAGATACAGCATTAGCAGCACCTCTCTGCCGCGCAACATTGCCTTGACGCTCAATGTCACTCTCAGCGTTTTTAACAACGTTGTCGATGTATGGATTCATATAAGCGCCGACATATTGGTTTGGATCATACATCCCCCTACCGCCAGAGACATACTCTGCCGCGGGGCCAAAGAAGGTCTTGCCCTCACCGATAGTGCCTAGCCCACGACCAAGAGCTTCACCGCCTCCCGTTGTGTAAGCGCCAGCCGATTCAAAGTAAGGCATATACCTACCTAAGAAATCGGGGTATCCATCTCCGTCATTATCCTGACTAAGAGCTTGTGCGCCAAACGTTTCTAGGCCGAATTGAGGGGTAAGTTGACCTTCCCCTGTAAAGGTTCTTCCTTGAGCATCAGTTGTTACCCTCTGCCCATCAGAGTTAAAGTAACCAAAGATATTTCTTCGTTCATCTCCCTCGCCCTCTGTTCCTAGATATTGTGACCGACCTCCTTGAGCCGCCATGCCATATTGAGGGATGTTAAAGAGGTCTTTTTCTTGTAAAAGACCGCCCACCATAGACGAATATGCGGCGTCCTTAAAATTAGCTGGATCAGTTATCTCATCATCATAAACATAACTTCCTTTTTCACCAGTTCTTTCGCCATAATATTTTCTAGTTCCAAATATTTCATCTAAAAGAGTTTTTTCAATCCCTTCAATTTCTGGAGCGCGTCTTTGACCGTAATACTGAACTGTTTCATTCATAGCTATGCTCTCCGTTCCAGATTATCCATCATAGAATAAGCCTTTTGAATACCTTGATTTAAGTTGCCGTTACCAAGACCTTTAACTGCGTCCCTTGTCAGCACAAATTCTCCTGCTGTAAGCATAGCAGGAACATCATCTTTTGTACCAGAACCTTCTGATGGCATAATGCCACCATCTCTGCGCGGAAATGATGGAGCAGCGCCACCGTTAGCCGCATTAAAAGTATTTCTTCCCCTCGTGTTTAAATCGGCAGTTGGGCCATACCCACCGAAAGGAATTGATTCAGGACCAACGCTTTCATCTTCACTATACTTATCTAAAAGAGACGAAATCAACATTGAGGCACCAGCCTCTCCAACCCTAGAGTTTAAAAGGCTTGCGATTTTGCTGTTTGGATCAAGAATGCCTGCGTCAATTAAGAACTTAGAATATCCAAGTGTATTATCAGCCTGCTTAAATGGGGTTACACCAGCAAGCCCTGCTCTAGATGCCAAAGCGTCTTGAATTTTGTTCTTAGCTCGACTTTCTACCGCAGCTTTTGCAAGGCTGCGATCAACTCCTTGACTCATCAATCCTTCTAATCCAGATATTTGTTCGGCTTGTGCTGCCTTTTCTCCGCCGAACAAGCCTCCTGTTCCAAGACCTTGTTGCAATGCTGTGAACATAAGAGCGTCTTTTGTGTCACCGCCGAGAACTTTTGAAGTTAAGGCGTTTGCAAGGAGATTGCTAACAAAATCACCGCCGCCAATGCCGCCACCTAATAATTTTTTACCAGCATCGCCTATGTCTCCAATTATATCCTTCAATGACATTTCATAACTCCAAGCGCGGTTTGTTAAGCTTTAGCATACTATTCCATGATTTCAAAGTGCGGACCATCTATAAATGGCCTGCGCCCCTGAGATCGTCTTAAATCCACGTATGAATTCATTGCTTCTTCCATAGTACCGTCCCAATATCGTATGTCGCCTACGCTCCAAGCTGCCCCCCACTTAACAGGAACATCTATTGCTCTTGCACCTTCTGCCATAGCGTCTGCTATCTCGTCGTAAAGATTCAACTCCCATCTCCCGCCATCTACATAAGCCATGAGATCGACAGCGTTTCCATTAAGATGCTTGGATTTCATTGTTTTAGAAGCTCCCTTTGCGACCAAGGCTGCTTGCTCTTTTGGGGTTCGAATTCCGCAAATCACACTAAAATCCTGTTTGCTAATATTAATAGCATACCGAACAATTGCAATCATTCGTTCATCTACACCCTCAAGTTTAGCTTTGCTGTTGTTGCTCAATTTATATGTCATTATTTTACCTTCATATACTTAGAAATACTGCGGCCTCCGAACCAAAACGACATGATAGCAGCAAATAATCCCGATGTATTTTCATCCCAAATAAGAGATAAGGATCTTCCTAAGTCGTTTCCTGAGTTCATTAAGGCAATTAATGCCGTGACTTTAATGGCAACGAAAAGGCCAAAAAAAACATAAGTGATGACAGGACGGACACTACCTCGTAGTGCGTTGATAAAACCTCCTGCGTCCATGCTATCATGTTTGTATAGCCCCTCTGTCTCTGTTATTTCAGCTTGCTTGTCCATGACTTCTAGTTGCAACTCACTGCGCCTAGCCATCATTTCCATGTTGTGCTTGTGTTCCTGATTGGTCTTAAAGTAATTTAATACCTCTGGCAAAAAAGATGTGCCGAATCCTAATAAGCTCCCAAGTAGTGTAATCATTTCTTTTTCCTTCCCGAAGATTTGCTCGGCTTAATCCCAGAACTTTGTTTTTTGCGGGACGAACTGAGGGAGGCACTTGGCTTCAGTGAGGCTTTCTTTGTTCTCGTAAAAAACCCTGTTACCCACAAAAGTGCTGTTTGCAGTCTTCTCAATAGCCGTTGCAAACTGCTCACAACGGTAGATGTCACGAAAGACAGCCAACCCGTTACCCATGTTATAAACCTCTCCACCAACTGTAACGGTGAGGACAAAAGCCAAGATAGTTTCCATTTCATTTGTCTGACACTTTCGGTTCAGGAGCAGGGCTGGTAGAAGACTCTTTGCCCATCCATATACCAAAGCACCCTGTAAGAGCGCCCATACAGACGCTTACAAGGCCACTTTGAGCAACAGACGGGTCAGGAAGCCCCATAAACCAATGCACCGCTTGATACGTGAGTATCGTCACCGCCAGCATCATCAATCGCGGTAGAACCTTCCAATCATCTAAAGCAGTTGCTGCCATATCTCACCCTTAAATCATCATAAGCCAGATTAATCCAAATAAACCACCTAATAGCACAAAAAACAAGGTTATTCCAGCCGCCCACTCTTTAATGGATTGCACCATCTCAAGTCTCTTGTACTCGTTTTCTCGCTTCTGAACCCTAATTTCTGCTTCGATTGACAAAAGCTCATCCCAATGTGATGGCCCGTAAACTACTGATATATAGTCCTTTAATTCGGATCTCATTGCGGAAGCGCGTTTTCTCGCAGCGAAGATTTCCATCGCCTGACTCTCGACCCCACCCCCTAATATCTGAAATACACTGGGGTTCTTGTTTTTGTTCTCTAGGAAGTCTAAATCGGACATTGCGCTAGCCCACTGAGAAAGCTGCGCGCCCATGTCCTGCAAGTCCCTACCTACCTGCATACCTTTCTTGAGCGCAGAAAACGCGCTTGAGGCCATAGAAATTGCGCTTACCACCTCAATCATTCAGATAACCCGAACATTTGTAAGTTTTATTTTTAAGATTTACCAGATGCGGGGGGCGGACCAACCACATTTACTGAAGCATTAACTCTGATAGGCTTCAGTGGTACAACTTTTTCGTCTTTCTTCTTACTCATGAAATTACTACCGTTACTTGCCCTACTTGCCCCGTCCCTTCAGAACCACGCGAATGAGGTGTGTTTGATTGTGCTATTTTAACAAATCCATCACGCTCAAACAAGGCTCCTGTTTCCAGCCCAAAATCATCTGATTGAAGCTCTGTTAAAGTAAGCTGAGTACCACGTATATCGCCCGGATTTTGCATTTGATCCAAGTAAACGGAGAAAGAACGCACTAACTCTGCAAAATAGTTTTGCATATATTGCGGTGGCGGTACTGGGAAAAACGGACGTTGTAATCTGCGAGACATTAGCGCCTCCCGTCCTGCCTAAGATCAATTCTTGGCGAACCTAAGCGCCATGTAACCTCTAGATCATCAGACTCAATTTTAAATCTCATCTGCCTGCCACGCAGTCTAAAGTCCAACTGCTCTGTTCTGTTAGCCACAGCCGCTGCTGTAGTGCTTACAAAGGCATCTGTTTGGCTATCGTTATATGTGCCATCAGGCGCGTTCTTCATGTCTAGCGTTATGTTTGCTTCGGGCAAAATCGCAGTAGAGTTTTTAAAATCAACATCAGGAATCATTTTACGCAAGAACATGAAATGTTCGCCATCGCCAATATCTATTGGGCTAGACTGAACAAACGCAGTTATGGCAGTTGCGGGGTTTGTTGTTCCATCATCAAAACCGAACTCATGTTCGTATAAAAATCCATCATTATTGGCTGCGATTGGAAAGTCAAAAATGCCACGGTCCACCCAAGCAGTGCGCCCTATAACCCCATAATACCAAACTTGCTCAAGATAGTTATACACGACATATTTATCTACTTCTTCACTATCAGTAGACGGGTAAAACCACCATATTTCAGAATGTTCTGTATTTAAGGCTGCATTAATTTTTTCTAATTGGTTTTCGTTTAAATCAGAAAATACATAATCTCTGACTAAACATGGAAGGCGCTGCACTGTACCACTGTAAGCGTAAAATTCAGACCGCCCCATCCAAAACACATTATCATCAACAGCTATCACTGCATTAGGAGAAGCAACTGTGATGTTTTCTGAAATAGCAGCCACACCAAATGTAAACGGTGGCCCTAAGAATTGCATAGCGTAAAGCGTTGTGTCAGTCAGAACCAGTATTTGCTGTCTTGTTTCTACGGCTTTTACAATCTCAGAGCCAGAGCCTAACCTTAACTCTCCCGCTGTGTTTGTCACAGTAGCAGCCCAATCGGTCAAAGATTCCTGACTTGAGAATCTAATGGTCAAAGGGTCTTGAACGCCGGGAGTTGATTCAGGATCACACCCGAATGCAATAACGTGCCTGTCTCTATCAGACACAAGAACTTGCTTTGCAACACTTGGAATTGCCCCTGTAGTTGACAGAGTTGTAATGTCTACGGCCCTGTTTCCTAAACCAAGAGTTTCATCCCAATAAAAAATACCTCCATCCCGAACATTTATAAGTAAATCTTCGCCAAAATTATCATTACTCCATAATCTTAAAGAGTTTGATACGATTGATTGAGTGGATGGATCACCCCATCCGTCAAAGTCGCTTGAAGCGTTAACATTACCTAAAGATAATCGAACTATAGAACCATCTGCATGTACTACGGCAGTCGTGCCAGAAAATCCACGAGTGCATAATGTCAAATTGTTGCTGCTTATCCCACCCACTTTAACAAGTTCTGTATCACCTATCAAAACAACATCATCAGCCACTATTCCCGAAGATGAGCTAACCGTAATAGTTTCATCAATTGCGCTTAATTGACCGCCCTCATTTAAAGCAGTTTGTAAAGCTTGATTATTTATACCGCTCCACGGCCCTGCTCCCCAACCAGACGCTCTAACTGTAGTGTTTAGCCCTACGTTTATCTGGTACTTCCCAACAGTAGATCCCCCACCGTTTCCGCTGTCTCCAGACGCTGCGTTTACAAGCGTAGGGGTTTGATTTATTAAACTATCCGCAACTTTGGCACTTATGCTGTAAGAGTTACTATTTTCTACTGAATCTATTTTATATTCTTGATTTAAAACATTCGCTGTAATATTCGCACCTAGACTTGCGGCTCCGCTAAACGTAACAAAATCTCCCACTACAGCACCATGAGCTATGTCCGTAACGATGATTGTAGGAGAGCCAGTCGCGGACTTGGCAAAAGTCACATCTCCCGCTGCTGTCGTGCTGCGCAAGGGAGTTATGTCGTTGTAAACACCACCACGATCTATGTAATATTTTTCGCTTGTACCAACGCCAATAAACTGATCACGATCAAGTGTTACCCAAGGATGCAATGCCCGACACGTACCTAAAAAAGTATCTGTTCCACGTTTTTGCCAACCACCTATCTTCTCAGGGTAGCCTTTAGAAAACCTAACCTTATCAGAGTCAAACCAGCCACCTTCATTTGTATATTCGGTGACTTCTCGGTTAACTCCCGGTCTAAATTGTAACTTTGATAGAGGCATAGATCACGTTATTTCCTCATAAGTAATTAGCAAGTTAAGTTTGTTTACAGCCTCCGCGGAAGCTTTTATTACATTAGCTTCTTGCAAATATATAGGATCGTCTACGTTTACAACTTCAAATGTAGCTCCCGCAGCCACACTATGCTGGTGCAAAAACGTGCTTCCAGAAGCTTGAGAGTGATTAGCCGCGCCAATGGATATTGTTATAAAGCATGCAGATGACTCAAAGTTGCAAACAGTAAGGTTTGTAATTCGTCTAACTTTGCCTGAAGCCACTTCTCCAAAGTAATCGTTTGCAGACGTGGCACTAACGACAAGAACTCCCGAAAAGCCTACTACCGAAGAGGCTGATAAAATATTTGGATTTGCCATTATATTCTCCTAGAATAAAACACTGTATGTATAAGCTCTAGCTGCTGTGGCAACAGTAGCAAATGAAAGTGTACCATTTCCATTTGTGACCATTGTTTGATTTGCCGAGCCATCCGAAGTAGGTAACGTTAAGGCGCTCACGAATGCTTGCAAATTAGAATCGTAAGCTAAAACATTAGTTCCTATAACTAAGCCAAGATTAGTTCGCGCTCCAGAGGCGTCACCCGCTCCTGTACCGCCATCAGCAACTGCCAAGTCTGTTATACCTGTAATCACGCCACCAGTAATCTTTATAGCACTAGAGGCAATATTATCAGTAAGGCTTGTTACCTTAGCACCACTGCCTGCGCCATCGCAGAAAACAATGTTAACACCAGCATTAGTTGCAACCGCTGGTATAACAACGTTTCCACCGCTGCCTTGCGTCACTGTAATTTGTTGATTTGTTTTGTTGTATATAAAATAAACATGCTCATTTGTGTTAGGGGAAATAGTAAGGGTTGCAGCCCCACCCGGACTTCCCGATATAACAATTACCTTGTGCTGTCCCTCAGTAAGATTTCCATTACCTGTAGTTAACGTTTTTGATGTGGTGCTAAGAGTTATCTCAAGAACACCATTTGTTAATCTATCAATAATGCTTAAATTATTATTGGTTGTTGTTCCCCAAGTTCCAGATTGCTCACCATTTCTGATAAGTTCAAGTCCTGTGTTTGATGCATATGTACTAGCCATTTACTCTTCCTATGCCGCGATTTCGGTCCAAATTGTGGTAGCTCCGGGGATAATGTTGCCCCACACTAGCACAGAACCCACTTGTCCACTAGCCTCAATCCCTGTTACTGAAACAATCGCGCCACCTTGAATAGTAGGAGTTCCAACAGATGTAACCAATGGAGCGGGATTAG
>Ga0209535_1002229_pt1 | contig 12680 bp, 7 predicted proteins | sample LinPmetageLP28_FD_184041 | JGI IMG/M metagenome (GOLD analysis project Ga0209535, IMG submission 184041) | Marine viral communities from the Pacific Ocean - LP-28 (SPAdes) (version 2) | ecosystem: Environmental > Aquatic > Marine > Oceanic | place: Pacific Ocean | collected 2009-08-22
CCCTTTTTGGGTGGTTTTTTTATGAATAAATATCTAATAATAGATAACAAGTGCGAGAAAGATGCCGTTAAGCAGACTTGACAATTTTCTGAAGAACGTTCGTGGAAATATCCTATATGTTGATCCTAACAGTCTAGATGCTACTGATAGTATCACTAATCAGGGTAACTCACTTGCAAGACCCTTTAAAAGTATTCAGAGAGCTTTAGTAGAATCTTCAAGATTCTCCTACCAGAAAGGTTTGGATAATGATAGATTTGAAAAGACAACTATCATGTTGGCTCCTGGTGAACACTTTGTTGATAATAGGCCTGGGTGGATTCCAGATGGTTCCGGTAATTACAGGCTAAGAAATGGCACGACTAGCAGTGATTTTTTACCGTTCGACATATACACCAACTTCGATGTAAAGTCTAATAGTAACCAACTCTTCAAACTGAATAGTGTTCGTGGTGGTGTTATCATTCCCAGAGGTACTTCTATTGTCGGACAGGATCTTCGTAAATGTAAGATTCGTCCTCTATATGTTCCAAACCCAGAAAATGACGATATTGAAAGATCTGCTCTGTTTAGAGTGACGGGTGGTTGTTATCTACAAAGTTTCACTACATTTGATGGTGATCCAAATGGTAGTGTTTATAGAGATTATACTGACAATACGGCTGTTCCTAATTTTTCACACCATAAACTAACCACATTTGAATATGCAGATGGTGTTAATAATATAAGTATTAACGATGAATTTATCGGTAACTACACTACCAATAGAACTGATCTTGACATGTATTATGAAAAGATTGGTATTGCATATGGACCTTCTTCTGGTCGTGCAATCAGTCCTGACTATCCTTCATCTGGTGTAGATATTGAACCAAAGGTTGATGAATTTCGTATCGTTGGACCAACTGGTGGTACTACAGGTATTAGTAGCATAAGATCGGGTAGTGGTTCAGTTGCAACCACAACAATTACTGTCAATTTAAGTGATGGCATTGCTGGATTAAATGTTGACACATATTTTCAGGTCAATAATGTAACTGATGATGCATATAATGGTACATTCGTTGCAACCCAAATTCTCTCTCAAGATAGTGAAGGAAAAACCACGTCCTTTACATATGAATCTTCAACACTTCCGTCAACTGCTCTTCCATCAGTAACTGGTGTCTCTATAGAACTTTCGACTGATACAGTTTCTGGTGCTTCACCATATATCTTTAATGTGTCATTGAGATCTGTTTATGGTATGTGTGGTATGCATGCTGATGGCTCTAAGGCTTCTGGCTTTAAGTCAATGGTTGTTGCACAGTTCACGGGGGTCAGTCTTCAGGTTGATGATAATGCATTCGTAAAATATAATTCAGTTACTGGTTCTTATGATGATTCGACAACAGTAACGAATATTCATTCTGATACTGACGCACAATATAAACCAAGTTATTCTAACTTCCATATCAAGGCATCCAACAACTCTATCATTCAGTTGGTGTCTATCTTTGCAATTGGTTTCTCAAATCATTTTGTAACAGAATCTGGTGGTGACTTCTCTGTCACTAACTCTAACAGTAACTTTGGACAAACTTCTTTATGCTCCAAGGGATATAGAGAAGACGCATTTAATGTAGATGATATTGGTTACATTAGTAATATTGTTCCACCAAGAAAAATTGATACTACAGATGTCAATCTTGAATATACTTCAATTGATGTTTCTAGAACTGTTGGTGTAGGATCTACAAGTAGACTCTACCTATACAACCAAAATAATCCAGACACCAGACCTGAATCTAAAATCCAGGGATATAGAGTTGGTGCCAAGAGTGATGATAGACTTTATGTTCTTATTCCTGATGGTGTAAGTACTGAGGCATATAATGCAAGAATTGTAATGCCAGAGACTCATATTGGTTCGAGTAATGTAACCAGTACGAAAGTTTCAAGAGTTGGTAGATCTGTAGGAACAGGTAATAGTATTGCAAGTAATATACTCACCTTAACTGAAGATCATAGTTTTCAGAATGGTGAATCTATTAGAGTTGTGAGCGACAATTCAAGACTTCCTGATGGTCTTGAAAGTAGTTATGTTTACTATGCAATTATAACTGGTCTGAATAATGATCAAATTAAGATTGCACAAACAACAAAAGATGCCGAGTTCGGAACAGAGTTAGCTCTCAACAATCTTGGTGGTAATTTGAGTGTTCAGAGTAGAGTTAGTGATAAGAATTCTGGTGATATTGGTCACCCAATTCAATTTGACTCTAATGTAAGCCAATGGTATATAACTGTTGGAACTGCAACATCTGATAACACACTATATTCTAAGCTAGTAAGTCTTGGAACTACTACCCTTGGAGATTCAACTTCCAGAACATATATCATAAGAACACCTGATACCAGATCATCTAATGATAGGACTTATCAGTATAGATATGTACTTCCTGCTTCTTCAGGTATTGGAACTGCCAGAATTCCTAAAGATAGTTTCATTGTTCAAGAATCCAATAATGTCAACGGACAGACAGATACTGAAGTAGGACTTCAGTACAATCCAGGATCTGTTACCATGAGTAACAATGGGCAACTCCGAAATCCGTCTTACATTACCAAGGCAAAGTATAGTGGTGGAATTGCATTCTATGAGACAGAAAGAAATCATCGTCTATCTATTGGTTCCACTATTGAAGTCAATAATGTAACCAGTACAAACTTTACTGTTGGTATAGCGCAATCTGGTTATAACGGTAAATTCAGAGTTATTGGTATTCAAAGTGCCAGATCATTCTCTGTAGAGGGTGTACCTACTGATCCTGGAACTTTCACCAACAATGTTTCTAGTAGAACTACAAGTCTTCCTACTTTCAAACGTAAGAACTTCAATAATGATTATTTTGTCTATGACGTTCAACAGGTTAAGGAGTATGTTCCTGGACAACAGGATGGTGTTTATTATCTGAATATTCTTAATACGTCAAATACACCTCAAGTATCGCCATTTGATAACTCACAGGAATATAGTTTCAGACAACCTATTATCAATCTCTATCCACAAGTTGATAGAGATAATCCAGTATCAGATCCAACTCCCTCTATAACTTATGCACTCCCTGATAAGATCGGTAAAACGGTTATCAGTGAACCAAAAAATAGTGTTACCAAAGAAACACTTGACAAGATTAACAATGAAAACAATTTGGGTGTTGGTATCACTGATATCCAATCTGCAGCGGATGGTTCAAACATTGTTATCTTTACTGACCGTGACCATGGACTACAACAAGTTACTAGAGTAAGTATTGCTTCCAGTGGTGCTGGATATGGTAATGGTAGTGGTGGAACAGAAAACATCTACAATGCAATCCTTTCTGGTTCAACTTCTGGTACTGGTGGTCTGGCAAGAATCACAGTTGATTCATCTGGTGGAATCACTGATGTTCATATTATGAATGGTGGTAGTGGATATGTTCTGACAGAAACACTGAATATTGTTGGAACTTCTCAAACCATTGGTTATAGTCAAGGTTCGGTCACTGTTGATAAGGTCTATAATAATATTAACGACACTATTCAAATTTCTGGTGTCGTATCTGACGATTATACACAATATAATCAACTCTATAGAATTTCTGAAATCATCAGTAATAACTCTATTAGAGCAATCCCTATTGATACTATCACTTCTGGTATCAATATCACTGGTATTGGTTCTAGTACAACTACAGATGCACTGTTCAGTCTTACAGGTTCAACTCTTGGTATCAGTACATTTGTATATGACAATGTTAGTGGTCTGGCAACTGTCACCACAAACCAAGGCCATGGCCTGAGAGTTAATAACACTGTTAGAATTGGTGGAGCTACGACAGACTTCTTTAATAAAGATTTCCTTGTTACTGATAACGTAGGTATCAATACATTTACAATCAATGTAGGCACCAATACAGTTAATCCAGGAACTGGTGGAACTATTCGTGCATACTATCCCGGTAACACTGCTCAGGGTGGAAAACTTCTATCAGGTTCTGATGAGAACTTTGGGGAAAGAGATATTACCCCTTATGCCGGTATCACTACTGTCATTTCCTCGATTGTCGCTAATGCAACAACAGATCAAATCAATATCAGAAATCTTACAGATTTTAACCTTCAAATAGGTGATTATCTGAAGGTTAATGATGAAATTGTAAGAATTAAGACAACTGTAGCCTCTAACCCTGTTAGAGTGTTCAGAGGTATGATGGGCACAAGACCTACCAGTCACCTAGATGAGAGTGTAATTAAGAAAATTTCTGTCTCACCTGTTGAATTTAGAAGAAACTCAATTATCCGTGCATCCGGTCATACATTTGAATATCTTGGTTATGGTCCTGGTAACTACTCTACTTCATTACCAGTAAAACAGAAAAGACAACTTTCTGTTGATCAACAGTTAACCGCACAGTCAAAAACTACCTCTGGTGGTGTTGTTGTTTACACTGGTATGAACGATGCTGGTGACTTCTTTATTGGTAACAAGAGAATTTCCTCCAATACTGGCAAAGAAATTATTTACGATACTCCGATTCAAACCTACACTGGTGAAGACTTTGTTAATGGTGAGAATGCATCATTTGGTATTGATGTTCTTGAGACACAAGAGGTTATTGCTTCTAGAGCACTGAGAGTTAATGGTGGTCCTTCAAATAATATTCTTTCAGAATTTGATGGTCCAGTTGTATTCAATCAAAAACTGACATCTACTTCAGAAAAAGGTATTGAGGCCAACTCAATTTTCCTTCAGGGAAATACAGTTGTTTCTAGAAATTATACTGTTGGAATTGCAACTCCTACAGATGCAGGAAACCCCGGTGATGTAGTTTACAATGCAAACCCAACAAAGGGTGGAACCATTGGTTGGACTTACACCGTAGACAATCGTTGGTATGCCTTTGGTGCTGTTACCTCTGATAATGGAGAGTTTATCTTTGAAAAGGTTGGTATTGGGACTACAACTGTAGGAGATTGTACTCTGAAAGTTGGTTCTGGTACTTCGGAACTTTGTGTTAATGAGCATGGTGTTGGTATTGGTGGTAGCATGGCTACTGCGACAGAGAAACTGGTAGTAACTGGTGCCGTTGTTGCAATTGCATTTACAGGTGATGGTTCTGGACTTACTAATCTTCAAAATGATAGTCTATTCAAAGGGGTTCAATCTGGTTTAGGAACTGGTATTCATCCAATTGATAATAAAAATGTCGGTTTTGGTACTACTGTATTCGGTGCAGAGTATACAGTTAAGATTGGTACACCCGGAGTCGGACAGACCGATCTATATGTTACAAACGAATCCAGATTTATTGAAACATCCACGTTTAGTGGTGATGCTAAGGTAGATGGAACTCTGAGCGTAGAGGTGGTTGATGTTAAAGGTGGAACGATTCAGGCTGGTGTCATTACGGCAACCAGTGAACTAAGGGTTGGCGTAGCTAATACTTTATTCTCTGCTACTACCACTGCTGGTGTTGGTATTGGAACCGCATCTCCTAGAGAAAACTTGGATGTTGAAGGTAGAGCAAGACTTAAGTCTTACTATGAAATTTCTCAACCTGTTACTTCTACATCAAATCGTATTGATGTTGATATTGCAAGAGGTAATTCCTTTACACATACAACAACTGAAAGTGTCAATGACTTTAGGGTTATCAATCCTCCATCAGGTGGAACCTTTGCATTCACCCTAAAGATTGTTCAGGGAACTACACCAAGAGGTGTTGGCATTGATACTTTTGTCAACAATATTGGTAATACTGTTAACGTCTTCTGGCCTGGTGGTGTTACTCCTGTTGTGACTCAATCTGGTAGTGCAACTGACATTTACTCCTTTATAAGTTTCGATGGTGGTTCTACACTTTATGGTGGTGTAGTCGGTCAGAACTTCACCTAAATACCTTGATAGGAGAAGTCTGAACAATGATACCTGTCTCTTTAAGACATTCAAGAACACCCAATACTAATATATACTTGAATGGTCCGCTTTTAAGAATTGTGGACCAACCTTCAAGTATAACTACTGATATTGGTTCAACTATTGTGATTAGTGGTTTTGCCACAGCATCATTTGATCAGAATCCAACTGCAATTTTGGATGGGGAAATAACATACAGATGGCATGATGTACTGACCAATCTTCCATTAGAAGAAGGAACAAAGTATGTTGGAACTGCAACATCACAATTAACTGTAAATAACGCGCAATCACCACAAGATAATCTAGACAAATTTTATTTTGTTGCAGATTACATTCCAAGTGCATCACTTGATGGTTATCTAAATGATCCAACTTCAGGGAATGCAATATGAGTATCAATTCAAATGACTTAATACTTACAGTACTTCCAAGTATCGTAATTACATCACAACCACAAGATGTGAGAGCGGCTGTAGATATCAATGCAGAATTTACAATAACTGCAACTATTAGTGATAGTAGATATTCCATTCAGTATTATTGGACTGTTGATGATGTAATTCAATCCAATTCAAATAATAATGTATTTCTTATTTCATCTGCAGATGAAGGAGAAAAAACTATTAGAGGATATACATTTGTTGATATTACATCTAGGAATGAAGGACAGGACACCACATCCAGAGTAATTCAAGCATCTGATCCTGCAACTTTGAATATTGGACCACCAAGAAGTATTGTAAGATTTGAAGGGTTTACTCCTACTGGTGGATATAAATCTATTGATGCAAATCTTGATGATGGTGACTTCACACTTGATGATACAATGTTTGATAGTACATACAATATTGTTACTTATTATGCGAGAGAGAAGGATCTTGACCTTACTCTTTATATGGATGGAGCTCCTGGTTTAACTAGTTCTGCTAATCGTACCGGAGGAGAAGGTGGAAAATCCGCAATCATACTTGCACATAAACAAAACATAGAACATACTGTTCTAGGTACCACAAATAACTCTGGTGTTTTTGTTTATAGGGGATCCAACTTACTTCTAGTTGCTGGACAAGGAGGTCAGGGAGGAAGTAATAGTGCTGGTGCAGCTGGTGGTGGTGTTAATATTGCTGGTGCCGATGGATCTAATTCAAGTGGTGGGAGATTGATTAGTAGTGGTCAATTGGAATTAAATGGTTCTTTTGGTTCTATTGTGAGTACTGTAAATCTTCAGTCAAATGATACTTTAGAGACTACTCCTAGTGGCGGTAAAACTATTTCTTGTACTAAAGGTAACTATTGGACTAGTTTAGGCATATCACCATGTGCAGATAACTCCACAGATAGAATTAAATTTAGAATAAATGATGGAACGGAAGTTTCATTAAGTGATGATATTATAAGAGGATTTAAACCAGGATACACTGTCACCAGTACAGAAGGTAGAGGAGTTTCTGCTGAAGGAAAGGGTGGCAGAGGTGCTACTGGTGGTGCTGGTGGAACCTCAGGTTTTGGTGGTGCTGGTGGTTCAGGTTATACTGATGGAACTGCAAAAGTAGTAACAACACAACTTGGTGGTAATACTGGTAAAGCAAAAATTAAGTTTAGTCTTGTTCCTGCTGTACCACCAACACCAACATCCGGCATATTTACTCATGATTTTGACTACGGAGCGTTCCTGGGTCCTGGCCAGGGAGTCAGGGTCGCCAGCACCACTTACATCAACTTCAATGGTGCAATTGCAGCTGCTCAGATAGTGGCCCCAGCGCTTCCACCATCTGGAATTGACCGATTTGGCAACAGTCGAAATAACTATTTTGTTATTATTACTATGAATGATCTCTACTCTAGTATTACTGTAGAACTCCTCCAGGCCGCGCCAGAGGCCCCTGGTGTGGAATTGACTAAAATTGAAAATATGGGTGGTGGTAGAAGATGGGGAGTTTGGTTCAACCTTCCTCCAATTGAGAACCTTCCGGTTGGACAAAGTTTCTTTGCATACAAATGGTCAGTGACTGCAGGTCCATTAGGGTTTCCTCCTAATCCAGGACGAGCATATCCAACAAACAACGGTAATTTCGGTAATACTCAGAACTTCGGTCTTCCTGGGTAAGAAACTGGTGTCTAATAGAACTGTATAAATAATAAATAAATAAGAGGTGGATAGTGAAACCTCTGAGGTATCAATGGCCGTTAACAAAAACTTTGTAGTAAAGAATGGCGTAGAGGTTTCAACAAACCTTATCTACGCTGAAAGTAGTATTGATAAAGTTGGTATTGGCACTACTACACCTAGTGCTAAACTTGAAGTTATAGGAGATATTGTTGGTGTAGGGTTGACTCTATCAGGGTCAACTACTGGAACCGATGCAAATTATTCAGGAATCGTTACTTCTAGTACCGGCTTAGATGTTGGTGTAGGTGGAACCACAATTACTGTTGATGTAACCAACAACAGTACAGGCTTTAACAATACATCCCCTGACACCAATTACGTTTTAGATGTTCAATCCGGTGTTGGTCAGTCAGCAGCTAATTTTGATGGTGGAGTTGATATTACAGGTGACCTGACTGTCACCGGAGCAATTTCTGGAACAATCCAGACTTTAAATAATCCAACAATCACTGGTATAGTTACTGCAAATGATGCAGAAATTTACACACAGTTTGATATTATAAACAACAGCACAGTTGCTTATCAATATCAGGCAACTGGTATTGGTTTCACACAGAATGTTGATAATCCGGTCATTTATCTTGTTAGAGGTAAGAAGTATCACTTCAATCTGAATGCCTCTGGACACCCATTCTATATTAAAAAGCCTGAAGCAGGTATTGGTTCAGTTGGTGTCAGTCTACTATACCAAGATGGTGTTGAGGGGCAAGGAACACAGGTAGGTATTCTTACTTTTAAAGTTCCATTCAATGCACCAAGTAATGTTTATTACCAGTGTGCTATTCATGCAGGAATGGGTAACACCATGTACCTGTTGGATGGGACTGGAACAGGTGGAGGTGGTGGTGCAGGTGGTATTTCCAGTATTGCTGTTTATTCATCTAATACTTTAGTAGGTAATACTACTAGTTTGAATTTTGATGGTGTTAATCAAACTGTTACTGTTGATGGTGACAAAATTGATATTAGTATCAAAGGTCAAGCATCTACTGGTATTGGTTCACCTATTTCTTATTCGGATGGTCAGAGTTCACCATTTGCGTATATTGATGCAGAATCCAATGTTCGTGAAAATATGGTTCTGGATACCACTAATGCTGGTCCAGGAACTTCATATGTGGTTGTTGCTTCGCCGAAATTGGTTATCCAATCAGGTGTTGGTATTACAGTTGGTACTAGTAAGACAATGATTATTGATATTTTAGATCTTGGTTCTTTCAGTTGATTTTCTACCCAATAGCATAAAATAAAATGTCACAACTTAATGTAAACATAATTAAGAACAGGGTAGGAAACAATGGTCCTACTATTTCAGGTAATACTACTATTAGTGGTATTCTGACCGCAACAAAATTTGTGGGTGATGGAGAAGAACTGACTGGTCTACCATCAGCAGGTCTTGGAACTGCACTGAGTGAGGACAAGACAAGTCCTTTAAATGTAATTTACTACACTGATTCAAACCTTGGTATTGGTGAAACTATTACAGTTGATATACCAGGTAGTGCAAAGGCTGCATATACGCAATACCCTCAAATTACATTGAGTGATGGTGCTGACCTGATTGTTACTGCGGATAATGACTTTATCCCAGACATTCTTGGTATTAGTACAGCTGGAGGTGAAACTGGAACAGGTAATGGTGGCAGAGTTCGTGCAGACAACTTTACAAATAGGGCTGGAACTGGGGCCCCCAATGCAAATCATGGTTTAATTGTAACTGGTATTATAACAGCAACATCAGGAACTTTTAGTGGTAATGTATCAGTTGGTGGTACATTAACGTATAGAGATGTAACCAATATTGATTCTGTTGGTATGATTACTGCCCGAAAGGGTATTCAAGTTCTTGCTGACGGTATTAATGCTGTTGGTGTTGTTACTGCTACTGGCGGTTTCGTTGGTAACCTAACTGGTACTGCAACAGTTGCTACTAATGCCCAAGGATTAACGGGAACTCCCAGTATCACAGTAAATGGAGTTACTGCAACACAATTTAGTGGTAATGGTTTAGGTATTACAAACATTAATGCTGGTAATATAGTAGCTGGTATTGTTACTACTGCAAGGCTTGGTAGTGGAAACAATGATGCAACTACATTCTTAAATGGTCATGGAGAATTCAAAGAAGCAGGTGGTGGTGCTTGGACATACTTAGCAACTGTGACTGCTAGTAACAGTGCAACTATGGACTTCACTTCAAATATTGACGGCACGTATGATCACTATGTTTTTGTGGCCACAAATATCATGCCTACCGCAGCAGATAGAGAACTAAGGATACGATTTTATAGTTTGTCATCATGGACTGCTTCAAGTTATGGTTCCGTTGTTTTGTCTCATAATGCCGGTAATGGGTCATATCTCAGCAAGATTACTTCGATGGGGACTGACACTTTTGGTTATACTAATACCGGTGATAATCTTATAACCACCTCGGCCGCAGCTGGTGGGGTCAGTTTTACCTATACTGTGGTGAATCCGGCCCATGCTACTATGTACACATGGGGATATGGTCAGCTTGCTGGGATTGGCAACGGTCTCTCCACAGTGAATTCAACCACTTGGACAAATGGATATAAACTTACTGAGTCAGTTTCAGGAGTTAGATTTTACGCGAATACTGGAAATATAACAAGTGGGAATATTAGAATGTACGGCATCAATAAATCATAAGGAGGATACCGATGACCAGATACCACGCAACACCAGAAGGAAACATTCCATTTACTGCTGAAGAAGAGGCGGCCAGAGATACAGAAGAGGCGGTGTGGAACTCCGGTGCAGATGAAAGAAAGTCTGTATCAGTTAGAGGAGACAGAGATAAACTTCTGTCTGAATGTGATTGGGTTGTAACTAAGGCAAAAGAAACATCCACTAATGTTCCTGCTGCTTGGAAAACATATCGTCAGGAACTGAGAGATATTACAACTCAGGCAGGATTTCCCAATACTGTCACCTGGCCAATCAAACCATCCTAATAGACTAAAACATTTAACAAACCTTTTACTTTAGTCTTTCATTATTGAATTTATAATAATTAGACTAAATAAATAACTAAAAAGTAATAAAGCTATGTCCAGAGTTAGAGCCGATAGATTAACTAATAAGGAAGGTACTGGCGCACCAACCTTCCCCAATGGTGCTGTGATTACTGGTATTGCAACTGCTACGACATTTAGTGGTAATGCAACCACTGCAACAACAGCAACTAATGCTCAAGGATTAACTGGAACACCTAATGTAGTTGTTGGTTCTGTCACAGGAACCACAGGAACTTTTAGTGGTAATGTAACAGTTGGTGGTACATTAACTTATGAAGATGTAACCAATATCGATTCAGTTGGTGTTGTAACTGCTAGAACAGGAGTAAGAGTTAATGCTGGTGGTATTATCGTCACTGCTGGCATTTCTACATTAGGTGCAGGAGTAAGTCTAACTGGACCTTATAAAGAAAACATCACTGCAATGGGTGCATTGGAGGTTGATTGTTCTACAGGAAATTACTTCACAAAGACTATTAGTGGCAATAGTGTTTTCACCTTTGCTAATGTACCAACAGGTTGTGCATATTCATTCACATTAGAACTGACACATACAAGCGGAACTGTAACTTGGCCAGCATCAGTTAAGTTCCCGGCAGATACCGCACCGACCCTAACGACGGGCAAAACGCACCTCTTCATGTTCATTACGGACGACGGTGGCACCAGATTTAGAGGTTCATCACTAGTAGATTACGTTAATTGATATGAGTAACTTAACAAGAGGAATGATGATGGGTGCTGCTGGAGCAGCATCAGATCCAACTTACGTTGATGATGTTTTTAGTACGTTTTTGTTTACGGGTACAGGTAATACACTGCCAGTCAACAATGGAATTGATTTATCTGGTGAAGGTGGACTAGTTTGGCTCAAACCTCGCGATAATGGGAATACTAATCACTTTTTGGTTGACACAGAACGAACTAGAGCAAAAGGATTAGGTAGCAGCTCAGATGCGTCTGCAGCAACATCTCAGATTGGGCGAGATCTTTCATCGTTCAACGACAATGGTTTTACTCTAGGCCCACCTGAAAATAGCTACAGTAATCAAAACAATTACAAGGAATGTTCTTGGACATTCCGCAAAGCGCCTGGATTTTTCGATGTAGTTACTTATACAGGCGACACTGATGGTACTTCGGCACAACTGATTCCTCATTCGCTAGGCAGCGTCCCTGGCATGATGATCGTCAAGTGTACTAATACTGCAGGAACTAATTGGCGTGTTTATCACAGAAGCTTAGGTGCAACAAAAGCTGTATTTTTAGATCTGACAAATTCGGAAAACACCAGCATCGGGCATTGGAATAACACGGCTCCTACTAGCACTCATTTTACGGTAGGACCGTCTAATGATGTGAATGCTAATGGCGACACCTATGTTGCCTACCTCTTCGCTCATGACAACGCACAGTTTGGCACGGATGGTGATGAAAGCATTATTAAATGTGGGAGTTATACGGGCAACGCAAGCACTACAGCAGGGCCAGAGATTGACTTAGGATTTGAGCCTCAGTG
>Ga0209535_1002233_pt1 | contig 12656 bp, 5 predicted proteins | sample LinPmetageLP28_FD_184041 | JGI IMG/M metagenome (GOLD analysis project Ga0209535, IMG submission 184041) | Marine viral communities from the Pacific Ocean - LP-28 (SPAdes) (version 2) | ecosystem: Environmental > Aquatic > Marine > Oceanic | place: Pacific Ocean | collected 2009-08-22
GCACCTTGTGGACCTTCTTTACCTTGAGCACCTTCTGCACCTTGAGCTCCAGTTGGACCTATATCACCTTGAGCACCAGTTGGTCCGATTGGACCTTGAGCACCTTGTGGACCTTTTGGACCAATTGGTCCTTGATTACCTTGTTCTCCTTCTGCACCCTGTGCACCTTTTGGACCTATTGGGCCTTGTGCACCCTGTGGACCTATTGGACCTTGATTACCAGTTGCACCCTGAGCACCTTGTGGACCTATTGGACCTTGATTACCAGTTGCACCTTGTGCACCAGTTGGTCCGATTGGACCTTGATTACCCTGTGGACCTATTGGACCTTGATTACCTTGTGGACCCTTTGGTCCAATTGGACCTTGAGCACCTTGTGCACCAGTTTGACCGGATGATGTAAATGCACAAATAGTAAACTTGTCTCCATTATTAACTGTTCCAAAATTACCGGAACTAAAGACTACATTTATAACCTGAACACCACTACTATCATAAGTATAATTAGCAATATTTCCATTTGCATCTGTTAATTGAATAACATCACCAGAATTTAAAGCGTCTAATAAGTTAAAGATTGGAGAATTACTAGAAAATCTTAATTTTGCTACCGCACTAGCTGTTGTGGTTCCAGTATTACTCGAATCTAATAAATTAAATTTAAGTGAAGTATTTGGTGTTGCAGTTGTAAATTCACCAAGCTGACAATTACCAGCTGTACCAATTGCACCTTGAGCACCTTGTGGACCTATTGGGCCTTGTGCACCTTGTGGACCTATTGGACCTTGATTACCAGTTGCACCTTGAGCTCCAGTTGGTCCAATTGGACCTTGTGAACCGCCTGTTGGCGTTATTGCTGGATCAACTACAGTAAAAAAGTTATATCCACTATATTCAATATTTAATATACCTGATGTTGTTCCTGCCCCTATTGCAGTACCAGTACCAGCGCCATTTATTTGAACATTAGTATCTGCTGCATTTACTTCTATATCTATTTGATTACCGCCTGTTAATAAACCGTTAGGGTCTCTAATTACAATAGTATGTCCGTGTGTAAAATTATTTGCTACGGTTGCACTTGAAACTATAGGTAATGTTAAGACACTACTTTGAAAGGTAGTCGCCGTTATTGTTACCGAAGTAATATAAGGTTCAGAAATTGATAGGTTTGATGTTAAATCCCAATCAACGTTTGTTAGTGATATATTTGAAAAGTTTGCCATTTTAGGTTATATTGTTATATATTACGTTTCTTCATATTATGATCTGTTAAAATAAACAGGAGGTGTTATTTTTAATGGACCATATAATGGAACCGGTGTTAGAAGACCACCAATAACAGATTGCCCTCCAACAGTTGCTTTATTCGCTATACTTGTTGTAATGTTTGATAATTTAATTGCTGCAGTTGAAGTACCGTCATCTAACCACATATAAACATCTCTATTAGCATCATTAGTTATATCGCTATAAAAAAGATTTCCTTGCCAATACCATTGCCAGTCAGCTCCTGTTGCTGCTCGTGATGTTATGTGACCAGTATTAGAGGTTGTAATATTTGTATTATTATCACAATAAAAAATATTATTACTTAAATGCATTGATACTTCTAAACCAGAACCAGTCCAACCGGTTAGATTAATTGATACTCCTGTTTGGCTAGCAGTTTTAAAGAATGTATTTCTAATGTTAAATATTGTCTTACCTGGAACGGTACCACCCGAGCCAATAGTTGTACCCTGTGTAGTTAAACAGTCCATATAACAATTAGATATATTTAAAAATGACCTTTCATAAGTATCACTAGCATCATAAGAAATTATATTTGAATTACTCTTATTAATACATGCTATATTAGTTAGTTCTAGATATTGAAACGACCCACCACTACCTGTTATTTCGAACATTTTTTGTCCTTGGTTATTAGTTTGTATTTGAGCACCTGTTAAATTTTGAGTAATATTTTGTGTTGCGTTACTAGGAACATCTCCTACTATTGAGAGCGATGAAGTACCATCAATTTTAAATAAAGGTTTAGCATTACCCATACCTAAAGCTCCTATAATAAAAACTCCTCCTGATAAATGTATTGTTGTTTGGGCGTTAGAGGAACCTGAATTATCTGTTATTAATATTGTTGAAGTAACAGCATATTCACCTGCTTGTACCTCAACAGTCCAACCAATTTTATTATTCTGTGCTAAGTAGTCTAAAGCTGCTTCTATTGTTTTAAAAGGTTTTATAGGATCTCCTTGTGAAGCGGCAGCAGCAGTAGTATCATTACCATTAGGATCTACCCAAATAATTTGTTTATATTGAAAGGATGGCCCTTCTGCACCTTGAGCTCCAGTTGGACCGATTGGACCTTGAGCACCTTGTGGACCAATTGGTCCTTGATTACCAGTTGCACCTTGAGCTCCAGTTGGACCTATTGGACCTTGATTACCTTGTGGACCTATTTCACCTTGAGCACCAGTTGCACCTTGAGCTCCAGTTGCACCTTGAACACCTTGTGGACCTATTGGGCCTTGCGCACCAGTTGGTCCGATTGGACCTTGAGCACCTTGTGGACCAATTGGTCCTTGATTACCAGTTGCACCTTGAGCTCCAGTTGGACCTATATCACCTTGAGCACCAGTTGGTCCGATTGGACCTTGAGCACCTTGTGGACCTATTTCACCTTGAGCACCAGTTGCACCTTGAGCTCCAGTTGGACCTATTGGACCTTGATTACCAGTTGCACCTTGAGCACCAGTTGGTCCGATTGGACCTTGAGCACCTTGTGGACCTATTTCACCTTGAGCACCAGTTGCACCTTGAGCTCCAGTTGGACCTATATCACCTTGAGCACCAGTTGGTCCGATTGGACCTTGAGCACCTTGTGGACCTATTTCACCTTGAGCACCAGTTGCACCTTGAGCTCCAGTTGGACCTATTGGACCTTGATTACCAGTTGCACCTTGAGCTCCAGTTGGTCCGATTGGACCTTGATTACCAGTTGCACCTTGAGCTCCAGTTGGACCTATATCGCCTTGAGCACCAGTTGGTCCAATTGGACCTTGAGCACCTTGTGGACCTATATCACCCTGAGCACCAGTTGGTCCGATTGGACCTTGCGCACCTTGTGGACCTATTTCACCTTGAGCACCCTGTGGTCCAATTGGACCTTGAGCACCTTGTGGACCTATATCACCCTGAGCACCAGTTGCACCTTGAGCTCCAGTTGGACCTATATCACCCTGAGCACCAGTTGGTCCTATATCACCCTGTGCACCAGTTGGTCCTATTGGGCCTTGATTACCAGTTGCACCCTGGGCTCCTTGTGGACCTATTGGGCCTTGAGCACCTGTTGCACCCTGAGCTCCAGTTGGACCTATATCACCTTGCGCACCGGTTGGCCCTATATCACCTTGAGCACCAGTTGGACCTATATTACCTTGAGCACCAGTTGGACCAATTAAACCTTGTTGTCCTTCTGGACCTATTGAACCCTGAGCACCTTGTGGACCTATTGGACCTTGAGCACCCTGTGGGCCTATTTCACCTTGAGCACCTGTTGCACCCTGAGCACCAGTTGGTCCTATATCACCTTGAGCACCAGTTGGTCCGATTGGACCCTGTGCACCAGTTGGGCCTATTGGACCTTGTGCACCTGTATTACCTTGAGCACCTTGTGGACCTATTGGTCCTTGATTACCAGTTGCACCTTGAGCTCCTTGAGGACCTATATCACCTTGAGCACCAGTTGGACCTATATCACCCTGAGCACCAGTTGGTCCTATATCACCTTGAGCACCAGTTGGGCCAATTAAACCTTGTTGTCCTTCTGGACCTATATCGCCCTGAGCACCTTGTGGACCTATTGGGCCCTGAGCACCTGTCGCGCCTTGAGCCCCTTGAGGACCTATATCACCTTGAGCACCAGTTGGACCTATTGGTCCTTGATTACCAGTTGCACCTTGAGCTCCTTGAGGACCTATATCACCTTGAGCACCAGTTGGACCTATATCACCTTGAGCACCAGTTGGTCCGATTGGACCTTGAGCACCTTGTGGGCCTATATCACCTTGAGCACCACTTGGTCCTATATTTCCTTGAGCACCTTGTGGACCTATTGGGCCTTGAGCTCCAGTATTACCTTGTGCACCTTGTGGCCCTATATCACCTTGAGCTCCAGTATTACCTTGTGCACCCTGTGGACCTATTGCACCCTGAGCACCAGTATCACCTTGTGCACCTTGTGCACCACCGCTACCAGTACCGGTAGTACCAATATATTGAAAACCTTGTACATAAAAATCTAAACCTGCAGGATAAGTACCTGGATTACCTTCAATCGTTGCAACAAGTGAATTAGATACAAACAATAATCCTTGATCATAATTCCATACCCATCCTACCTCAGGATCTGAACCTGAACCTTGCCCTGTTGATGTACTAATTCCAACACCAGTTGTTGCAGGATCACCACTAAATAAAGAAATAGTATAAGCCGGCGAAGGATCACCGTTTGCTTGTCTTACTGCTACGGGAGATATCCATAAATCTTTTCTACCACCTGAAGGAGTATTATAAGTATTGTATGCAACATAAGTATTCTTTAAACCCGCAGTTAATATATCTAATCGAGTAGATGTACCACTAAATTGATTAGATACAATTCCATTTAGAGCACCACCACCGGCAGTTAGAGTTACCAAAGCATTAAAATCTGCAGGAGGGTTAGCAGTAACGGTAGAAAACTGATTAAGTATTCTTTCTGGTTTTACAGACGGTTGATTCTCTAGGCCAGCCTGATACCAATAAGCACCTGAATCTGCATCAATGACATTACCAGCCTGTACCTTAAAATTTAACCTTCTTACTTCTTCTTTAGTAAATCCCATTAGTTATTTAATTGTTTTCCTGTTTATATATTTTAGTTTGGAGTTGCTGCATTATTTGTCTCCGGGTTAATTCCATCACTAAAATTTAATGTCAGATTAATAGTATCTATTTTAATATCATTTGCTACTAATTGTATCTCCATCCAAAATCCATCCTTACATAATTGTGTACCAGCACCAAATGTAAAGTTTACATTATTACCTGAACTTGATCCTGTTCTTATTAAAGAACCTGGAGTATCTACACCACTAGCTCCATCATTAGCTGGATTTGTTGGAGCACCTGAATTAAATAATCCTCCATGCACAGCAAGTGGATTAGCACTAAATCCAATTGATCCTGTACCATTAGTGGCCTGCCTTCTTATATAAATTTTCATCTGAGAATTAGCTAAAGCTGTAGTAGCATCGCCACTTGCACCAAAACTACCAGTAAATACTATATCAACATTCGCTATTGCTCTTGAATCAGATGTTGTAAATTCTCTATGATAAACAGGTATATTTGTTAAAGCTGATAAATTAGGATTAGATCCACTCTTGTCTGGTTTATAACCTGATACGTCTGGTATTAGGGTTCCTATTTGTGGTGAATCTCCGTTATCTCTAAAAAACTGAGATCCTCTTAATAAGTAACTTCCTACTACACAACCATTCTCAAAAGTACCAGCAGAACCTGTAGCATTAGGAGCTTGTGAAGCATCAGTTAGAGATAAGGTACTATCCCATGCAACATATGCACTAGTTCCAGTATTTCTATAAAGTCTTTGTGCTTCATCAGCAAAGGCTTCACCTAAATTAGTCGATCTCGTAGTATAAGTATCAACTAATATAGGAGCACCTGCAGAATTTACAAGATTACCTGTATTCCACGGATCATATACTCTTCCAGATGATGTAGCATCTGGAGCTCTAAATCTATAGAACGTATTATTAATAGGCCACACATTATAATCAAAATTAACATTCTGTACATTATAAAAATCTGTCCAGTTAACAAAGGTACCTACTTGACCTGCAGAATTCCATGCTTTTAAATTTAGTGAATTAGTCATTCCATAATCAGAAGCTAACCCTTGAAAATTATAATTGTCATCTCCTGCTCTACCTTGAGTATTTTCATTATAGTTATCAATATCATTTACATCAAATTCAAACTGTGAATTTAGTATATAATATTCTACACCACTTAAATGTTTTGTTAATATATTGGCAGGTGTTGTTGATTCTACAATCGTAACAGTTCCATTAATATTTGGGGTAGTTGGATTTGTATCAAAAAATACATCTTGATTGTTTGGTGTATATGTTGTTGATGAATTTCCATTAGGACCATAATAAGGATATGCAGATCCAGTATCTGAAGTACTATCAGTTGTCATAATAAATTCAACATGATAACGACCTCCGTCTAAAGAAGGAGTCTGTGCAGCAAGAATAGACCCAGCATCAACTGTGATATCTACTTCTGCTTTATATTTAGTTGGTGGATCTGCTGCATAATTAGAAATAGCTATTGTAAGACCTGCACCATCTGTAAATGTTTGGTCTTGATATAATGCATTAGTTGTAGATGTATCTAAAGTTTGTAATACAGTAGTTCCGTCAGCATCATAAATCTTAACTACTATTTTTGCATCACCTGTGGCATCAGCACTAAATCCTGTACATGTACCAAGAGTTGAATATGTAATTCTTCCGGTTGTTGCAGGTAAACGATAAGCAGCTCTCGCAGAACCACCCCATCCATTTACTTTAAAAGGATTTCCTTCTGTAGTAGGATCACTAATTCTCGGTGTATCATTAAAGGGATATAAGTTAGCATCTACTGAGGCATCACCTTGGCCATTACTTGTATTAAAATAAGGTTGGAATGTTGGAGTAGGTACATAAATATTTACTTGTCCTGCAATCCCACTATCCTGTGCTAAAACATCATCACCAACAAAATTAAATGTTGTATAAGTACCAACAGTACTACCTTCATCAAGTACTGTAATATTTCCACCACCTGCTGATGATATGGTTATATTGTTATTACCGTCATCCTCGAGGGTAATATTTGAACCTTCTTTTAAAAATACAGTATCAGTTGATCCAGTGTTTGGTACTAAATTAATACCTGCCGTATCTGTTGTTACAGTTGCAATTACACCTGTTACATCAGTACCTGGTCCATTTACAGTAAATGTATCACCAGGAGCATAACCAGTACCTGCTGCAACAACAGTTATTTGATTTGCATCTATAACACCCCCTGAAACAGTTCCTACTAGTACTGTTAAGTTTCCATCGCCACTTCCTGTAACTGTTGTTGTTGTTAATGTAGATCCTGCTACATACCCAGTTCCTCCTGCTGGATTAGTTAATGTCAATGCTGGTCCAGATTGTGAACTAGTTAAATCATAAGAATCACCTACTCCGCTAGCACCTTGTGCACCTTGGGCACCTTCTGCACCTTGAGCTCCAGTTGGACCTATATTACCTTGTGCACCTTGTGGACCGATTGGACCTTGGGCACCTGTTGCACCTTGAGCTCCAGTTGGACCTATATTACCTTGTGCACCTTGTGGACCGATTGGACCTTGGGCACCTGTTGCACCTTGAGCTCCAGTTGGACCCTGTGCACCTGTTGCACCTTGTGCACCTGTTGCACCTTGTGCACCACCACTACCACTACCTACAAATAACCAACTAGATAGATTTGTAACATCAGTTGCATCTAAAAGAATATACATACCGTTATTAGCTGGAGTACTATCTTCAGCAACAGCAACGGCCATACCATTATAGATATAAGTTCCGCCATCATTAGCTTGCCAAGTAGCAGCAATAGTTAAATCTACTTTAGCTGGTACAATAGCTCTCGCATCAAGCGGTGAAGAAATTTGTGGTTCAAAATTTCCTGCAAAATTAAATAATCCGTTTATTCTATTTCCTGCCATATTATATTATTATGTTGTAAATTGTAATTGCCTAGCACCAATAGTATTACCATTGTGTGTATAGACGTTATAAGCTACTGACGTACCATCAGGAGAATTTCTATTTTCATTAGTTACAGTAAATGCAGCTAAGCCATTAGGAACAACTTCAAATTGATTTGTAAATGGACTAAATTGTTTTAATCCTGTAATTGTCGACCAAGCAGCAGGTATTGATATTGCTTGCTTAGGTCCGCCTGAAACCTCAGCAACCATAGATACTTGTATGGTTGAAGTCATTGATTGTAAACTCTGGGGTGAAAATGTACCTGCAGTAGCAGTTGTTGCAAAGACACGGTATACACCTGTTATAGTTCTAGTAATAGTACTTGTTGTACCTGCTGGTAATGGGTTACCAAAATCACCACCACTACTATTCTTTGGTTGAACACCAGCAGAATAATCAACTGATCCTGTCCAGGATTGTGATCCTAATAAAACCAAGTAATTTGAAACGGTTTGGGCGTTTGATGTACTAGTGCTTGCAACTGTAGCAGGCAAACCTGTACCTGTATAATCATAATCAGTCGGAAGGCCACTTCTAAATGGGCTTGCTGATGTATATTGTGGGCTTATAGATCCTCTATTAAGTGTTGCATTAAAATTTAATGTTCCTAATGTTGCGCCAGTTTCCTGAAGACCTTGTTGAGTTAAAGTAAAACCAGAAGAGGGCGCGCTTAATGATGGATTTAATGTTGGATATAACATGGCATTCATCATCTCTGTAAATGTTTGATCTGTAAATGTTGTACCAGCTGTAATATTAGCAAATGCGCCAGTTCCAGGAAAGGACTGTGGCATTGCTGTTGCATTAGTATAAGTACCACCTCCACTATAAATAGGAATATTTAAAACACCGCCTGTTAAAGTAGACGCTCCTGATGAACCTGTTGTTGTTAAACTGGTTACTACACCTGAACCACCGCCTTGTGCATTTACAGTAATAGTAGTACCGGATGGTGTTGTTACTGAATTAAGAGTAATATTATTTCCTGCAACTAACACTGGGTTATATGTAGAGTCAATTAGATCTACTAATGAGTCTTGTGTCATTAGATCCCCACTTTCGAAAAGTGCTTTTAATTGATACTTAAGTAATACGGACATAGCAGTTGATAGTATTTGTTTTATTTATCAACCCTTCATGATATTTAAAAACTTATCAAATGATACTAGGTGCTTTTTCTTCTTTTTCTTTTTCTTCTTTCCAATAGGCTCTAATAAATCACCGCTTCCGGTTTTTTGACTACTAAAAGAATTTGCAGAACCTGGATTTCCAGGAAGAGTAGCATTTCCCATACTCTGAACATTCATGTTCGGGTTGAGATTAACAGTACCAGCCTCGTTTTCTTTTATCTTGTTAGGTAAATCTTTTTCATCAGTTTCAACATAATCTTTTAATGTATCTTCTGGTAATTTTGACAACTCTTTAACTTCATCTGAAACTTCAGAGGATTTGAGTTCTCCTTTTTTATATTGTAATGCCAAAGCAAAAAACTTCCTTTGTGATTTGGATTGTGCTGGCATTATTTAATATTCTTTTTTAAGAATGCTGTACAAAAATTCAATAATTCTTTTCTTGCTGGAGCAATATCACTCTTTTCTGTTGCAGGTCCACTTTTCCATTCTATCCAACCTTCTACTATTTGTTCTAACCCTTCTTCCATTCCAGGCATAAGCTCAATATACTCTTCATTAAGTTTTGATTCATTATAACTTACAATATCAGAATATTCAATTTCATGATCTTCACCATCTCTATCCAATGCAAAAATAAAATTATCTTGCCATGCTTCATCATTATCATCATTACCATTACCAAATGCATAAATGACATATTCTCTACCATCACCTGTGGTAATAATCCCATCATCTTTTTTCATAGCCTTCATTAACTTTTTCTTATTAAACTTTGCTTCATTAATACCAAAGCTACTTAATGATTTTAAATTTTTCATATTGTTATTTTCTTTTATTGGTTGAATTATAGTTTGTAATGGTTTATAAAATCCATGTATACTTTTTGGTGTCATTTTTTTAAAAGACTTCTCATCATCTATCTTTAAGGCATTCCTAACTTTAGATGCTGAAATGTTTTCTCCTGTTCTAGGTATTTCATAACCCTTAAAACTTGGATCAACGCCTAACTCATCTCGATATGATTGTTTATTGATCATAGCACCATAAGATTTCTTTCTATCGGTACCATAACCCCACATCATCGGTTCATATGCTGGTCTTGCTGCTGCAAACATTGTATCAATTGCACCGTTAGGAACTACAATACTTGCTTCCAAAAATGGATATTGCTTTTTCATTTTAGCAAACATAGCTTGCTGCATATCTTCATCAAATGGTCTTTTCTCTGGATCTGCTTTACCACCTCTTACCATATAAACAACAACAGGTAAACCATTTTCTTTATACATTTTTTCAAATACTTTAACATGTCCTAATGTAAAAGGTTGAAATCTGCCAACAAACATGTTTACTGGTTTTTTACCTTTTTCTTTATGAGGTACATTTAAAGCTTCATTAAGTACTGTGGTTTTATTCTTTACTCTCAATCCATAAGGTGAAAGTGAAAAAGTTTTAATTCCTGCCTGATCTTCACTAATATTAAATAAAGTTTTATTTCTACCTAACCATCTTTTATTAGCGCTAAGCTCTGAAAGAATTCTAGACATTTCTTCTTCAGTAATATGACCATCTGAAATAGCATCTAAAATTACACTTCTGATTCTAGCATTTGTAGATACATTCTTAGCAGGATATGCCTCTGTATATCTTCTCTTTACTACAATCTTCTTTTCATTTAAGAAATTATTTAAATCATTTAAATTATCCATACCTTATATATTTATTTAATGTATCATTGACATGCTCAATGCTTTATTTTTATAATTACCCATATTCCCTTTTGCATCAAATTTAAACTTATTAGCATTAAACGGTGCAAATTTAAAATCAAGAGTATCTTTCTTTAATTTTACCCATAAATGTATTTGCTGCACCTGGAGTGCCTGTCTCATTAATGTAGTAAAAGCCTCTTTTGAACTATTTGGTCCATATTTATTATTTAACATTTCTTCAATTGCAGCAGTCACAGGATACATTACTGGGCTAATTTGAATACTTACTGCTTTTTTACTTCCTTTAGTTTTATATTCTTTCCAATATTTTTCAGCACCACCTCTAAACTTACGTGATTTGCTTTCTATATTTTTTAACATTTTTATTCCTTCGGCATCACTTAAGCCTTTCATCCATGTAGCTATGCCTTTTTCAGTAACATCAGAATTTCCTATTTCATTAATAATATACGACCAAATAGGTAAATCTCCTATATGAGCATTTGCTATATTCCTAATAGTAGTAAAGGTGTAATTACCCTCCTTTACCCCTTGATTAAAAGGGAGTATGACCGTGTCATAAAAATCTTGCTCAGAGTTACTCCCAACATTCTCTAAGTTTGTTATAATTGATTTAGCTACTTTCTTTTGTATTACAGCAAAAGCATCTTTAACTCCAGGCGAAGCGCCTTTAGCACCTTTGGATGAAATTTGATAATCACCCCACATAAAATCTGCCAATGGGTGATTTGCCGAATCTGGGAAGTTTACATCTTCATAGTCTGCAATAATATCAAATAACATAAAGCCACCTAATATTTCTCCAAAATTATCCTGGACTGCTTTCCATGAAACACCGTCTTTTTCAAAATCTTCATATTTATTATCTTTAAAAATTGGAGATACATCATACGTAATAGTAGTATTACCTGCATCAATTAAGTCGTTTATTGATGTATAACCTTTACCTTTTTGGCCTGTTAAAACTATTTTCATTAATTCTAATAGTAAATCTTTCCACTTTTGTTCAAAGCCCTGTTCTTTGATTGACTGTTTCATTGCTCTATAAAGTTGCATACCATTAGGAAAATCCATACTTGTAATACCAAAATATTTAGGACCTAACATGGCTTTAGTAAAAATAACCTGAGAAACCTCACCGCTCTTAGGGACAGTGTATTTATTAAGGATAGTTAATTTTCCTTTATTTTTCCAGTATTGTAAGGTATCTTTAGCTTTATCGCTATTCTGAATAAATTCAAAATGATCCCCAGGATAAGTTATATCATAATCTTTAAATTTACCGGAAACACCTTTATAAGGTTCACTTACAATAAAATTATGTAATGATGGAGTTTTACCATTTGACTTCATGTGACTTACTAAAAATTGTTTGATGGCCTGGGTAGATTCAGGACCATCAGGAAATCCAAAATCTCCTCTAAGATCCAAACCAAAACTGCTCGTTTGAACAGTACCATCTTTATTATAGGAATCAATATAAAGATCTCGTAGAAATTGCTGTGTATTAGATTGAGTTACTTTTTCTACAACCAGCACTTTATCTTTTATAGTAACCTTGGCTAAATCTATAAATTTATTATAATTTAAAACTTTTTCTTCTACAACTAATTCTTCTAAATCTTTATGATCTATTTCTTCTGTAACTTTATTATTTAAATAGTCACCAAAAGTTTTAAATTCATTTGATGTTTCTTTATTAATAGTATCACTTATTTTAGAAACCATTTTATTAAAATCTTCTATTACTGATGCTGTCATAACTGCACCTATTCTATTAAGATTGCGTTTCTTTCTTAGCGAACCTACCATTATTTTATATAAGTTTTGTAACTTTGGAGATTTTTGTAGTATTTCTTTTGTTCTGCTATTTTTAATTAAATCTAGATTCATATTAAATTCAGGACCTT
>Ga0209535_1002234_pt1 | contig 12654 bp, 18 predicted proteins | sample LinPmetageLP28_FD_184041 | JGI IMG/M metagenome (GOLD analysis project Ga0209535, IMG submission 184041) | Marine viral communities from the Pacific Ocean - LP-28 (SPAdes) (version 2) | ecosystem: Environmental > Aquatic > Marine > Oceanic | place: Pacific Ocean | collected 2009-08-22
AAGCAACTAAACAAGAGCTTGAAGATGTTCGCAAAAGAACAAATAACTTAGATAATTCTTATGTAGCAGAGTTTGAAAACAGAGTAACCGCAGAAAAAGAGCTTTGGAAAAGTACTTTAAAAGAAGCTATAGATCGAGGAGATATTGATTCTCAAGTAGAAGCTCAAGGTAAACTTGGTGAACTCGGAGTACATACCGAACGATTAGCTCAGGTCAAAACACAAAAAGAGCAACAAGCCCAACAAGCTCAACAACCACAACAACCACAACAACTTACTCCATACCAACAACAACAGGCACAAAGACAGCCTCCACCACCAGACCCTAAAGCATCTTCTTGGGCGTCTAATAATGAATGGTTTGGCAAAGATGAGCCTATGACGCTAACTGCATTTAGCATTCATAAATCTCTTGTTGATACAGAAGGGTATGATCCACAGAGTGATGAATATTATTCTGAAGTTGATAAAAGAATGCGAAGAGAGTTTCCACATAAATTTGGGGAAAACCGTTCAAACCAACGTAATTCAGGCCCTGCTGTTGCCAGTGCTAACCGAGGTTCTACTAGAACAAACAAACAAAAAATCAAACTTACAAAATCTGAGGTTGCTATTGCAGACAAACTCGGTGTAAGTTATGAACAATATGCGAGACAAAAGCAACGTCTCCAAACATCGTGAGGATAACTATGTCTGAAAGAAGCCCACGCTCTTCCCAATCTAGGGAAAAAGAAAGCCGCCTTAAACCGTGGCGACCCCCGTCTCAATTAGACGCACCACCACCCCCAGAAGGCTATCATCATCGTTGGATCCGTGAAACTGTTATGGGTTATGACGATAGAAAAAACCTTTCTGCCCGCCTTCGCGAAGGCTTTGAACTTGTTCGCGCTGATGAGTATCCAGATTTTGAAGCCCCTACAGTCCAAGATGGTAAACATGCTGGAGTGATAGGAGTAGGCGGTCTGATACTTGCAAGGTTTCCTATTGAAACAAATAAACAACGGAACGATTACTTCAGAAACAAAACAAGTGATCAAATGAAAGCTGTTGATAATGATTTGTTGAGGGAACAACATCCATCGATGCCTATTAGCAAACCTGATAGGCAGTCTCGTGTAACCTTTGGAGGATCCGAAAACGGGTCTGAATCTTAATCTTTTATAGGAGAATAACTCATGGCGAATATTGATTCCCCATTTGGTCTTCGTCCACATAACAAGATAGGGTCTACACCGAACGGCAATGGATTGACGCCTTATAAAGTACAAATTCCTGGAGTAGCAGGTTCATCAAGCGCAATATATCAAGGCGATATGGTGATCCCTCTTACAAACGGTCTTGTAGACGTAAGTGCGGCAGACGGTGGTTCGGTAGCGATTCTTGGTGTTATGGGCGGTTGTCAGTATACTGCTTTAGACGGAACGCCTACTTTTGACAATTACTATCCTGGAACATCATCTCTTAAATCTGGCACAGAAGCTACGATTTTTATTTATGATGACCCAATGCAAGTGTTTGAATTATCATGTGATGCTTCGCTAACTAATTTAGCAACAGCAACAGCATTGATTCACTCAAATGCCGAGGGTGCAGGTTTTGGTTCTACAACAGGAAGTGCTAATATTTCTATTGGCGAGCTTTCTGTAGCTTCAGCAGGAGCTACTACTGCAACAGATAACTTTAGAATCGTCGGATTTAAAGACGTCGATGCTATTGATTATGCGGCAGCGGGTGTTATTGCTTTGGTTAAGTTGAACCTTCCCTTCCATGTAGCTACAACCGGAATCTAAGGAGGACATGATATGGCTATAGCAAGATCCCAACTCCTTAAAGAGCTTGAACCCGGACTTCATGCGCTTTTTGGAATGGAATATGATCGGTATGACAATGAACATGCTGAGATTTTCGAAACGGAATCTTCAGACAGAGCGTTTGAAGAAGAGGTAATGTTATCAGGGTTTGGTAGCGCACCAGTGAAAGGCGAAGGGCAAGCAGTTTCTTTTGATACTGCCAACGAAGCCTACACTGCTCGTTACACCCATGAAACAATTTCCCTTGCGTTTGCGATAACTGAAGAAGCTGTAGAGGATAACCTCTATGACCGACTTAGTTCTCGTTACACAAAGGCATTAGCTCGTTCCATGGCAAACACGAAGCAAGTTAAAGCAGCCGCTATCTTAAACAATGCGTTTGATAGTGGTACTACTTATGGTGATGGAAAAGAGCTTTGTGCTACAGACCATCCAACTGTAGGTGGTGGTAACTTTGCTAACGAGTTGGCAACAGCAGCCGACCTTAACGAAACATCGCTAGAGCAGTCTCTGATTGACATCTCTGCTTTTATCGATGAGCGTGGGTTGAAAATTGCTCTGCAAGGTCGTAAGATGATTATTCCACCAGCACTTCAGTTCGTAGCTGAAAGGTTGATGGCTTCTAATCTTCGTCCAGCAACAGCAGATAATGATATAAATGCCATGCGTAACATGGGAATGATGCCAGAAGGCTATGTGGTAAACCATTTCCTAACTGATACGGATGCGTTTTTCATTAAAACAGATGCTCCTAACGGCTTTAAGCATTTTGAGCGTAGCGCAATCAAAACTTCTATGGAAGGTGATTTCGATACAGGAAATGCTCGTTATAAAGCTCGTGAAAGATACAGCTTTGGGGTCTCTGATCCTAGGTGTGTGTTTGGTTCTCCTGGAGCCGCTTAATATTAAGGGGGGATTATTCCCCCCTTTTTTATTTAAATATCAACCCCCTTGTGTAAGGGGGTTTTTTTGTGTACGGTAAGTTATCCCTGACAGCTACATTGTGTAGCTGACACTAGCCAAGACAGGAGAAACAAATGGCTAATACTACTTTTAGCGGTCCCGTTCGTTCAGAAGGCGGTTTTGAACAAGTCACAAAAAGCGCAACTACGGGAGCTTTTACAACTAATTTAGATATTGATGCTTCGGGTAACCTTATAACCACAGGACATGTGGTTGGTCAAACTCGAATATACAGACAAACAACAGCAGATGGTTGGAATGATGGAGCTTACTCCCCAACTATTTCCCAACGAGGTTCCATTTTTCTTTTAGATAAAGATGAAGCAACTACAGTAACTTTACCTGCTGTAACTTCTGCTGATCTTGGTGCTACATTTACTTTTATAGAAACAGTAGCTTCTAACAATGCTCGTGCAATCACCACTACTTATGATAATGATTATTTTGTAGGTGGGTTAAATGTAGGAACAACAGCCGCAGATAACGGAGGCGTTGGTTTTATTGTTGCAGCCGGAACAGATAGAATTCTTACTTTTGATGACAACCTTACAAACGGTATGGGAGCTCTTGGTTCTCACGCTACGTTTACTGCGATCTTAACAGGTAATACTGGCGCAGGTGGGGGAGCAAAACTCGTTTGGGCGGCTACTGGTTCAGTAGGCTCTGCAGATCCAAACGGTGACGGAACAGCAATCTTTACTTAATAGAAAAGAGTAGGAGAACGATACGATGTCAGGTTCTGATGTACAAGCTACCTTCATCGCTCCTGCTGTTGCTGACCCAAATGGTATATCTACTGTGGCTACGTTAGCTGAAGCAGGAAATCTTACTATAAACGGGGCTTTAGCAGACGGTGGAAGTGTTACTTTTGATCAACCTAGGAACGTTACTATTTTGAGTGCGTCTAACGACACAGGGGACACTTTTACTGTTACAGGCACAGATGAAACAGGAGCGGCTCAAACAGAGGCTATTACGGGGGCTAATAATGATACGGCTGTTGGTACAAAGTACTTTTCAACAGTCACTCAAATAGCCTGTTCTGGGGCGACAGGGGGAAATGTGAGTGCTGGTTCAGGAACAGCTATTGCGGCTCCTGTTTTTAGAGGAAGTTTACGTCTTAGGGGACTATACGTTGTGAATACAGCTTCTGCAGGAACCATTGCTTTTCATGAAGGCAGTAGTTCAGGTAGAGTCACCTTAAAATTCAACACAGTTGCTGATGCAAACACTACTTCTTACCCTGATATACCTGATTCAGGGATAAGATGTGTTAGTGGGAGCTATGTTGTTTACACGCAAACTAATTTTTCTTCTATGACTGTATTTTATGCGTAAGGAATCTTATGGCTACTACGAAAGATGTGAAAAGAAGCCCGTCTGGTAGGATTACTTATCGAGGAGAGTCTTTTTCGGGTTTTAATAAACCGAAAAAAACGCCAAACGGTTCAAAAAAATCGGCTGTTTTAGCTAAAAAAGGTCCAAATATAAAGCTAGTGCGGTTTGGAGATCCTAATATGTCTATTAAAAAAGACCAACCTGCTAGAAGAAAATCATTTAGAGCAAGGCATAATTGCGCTACTGCTAAAGATAAATTTAGTGCGCGATACTGGTCGTGTAAGGCATGGTAGCTATGGATGCAAAAGAAGTGTTGAAATTGTTAGAAAAGCATGAGGCAGAGTGCGACAGAAGATACAACCACATAGAAAAAGTGTTGGATAAGTTGGATGTAAGAATGTGGGGCATCGTTGTGTTGATTATCGGTGCGGCTGTTGTAGATAAATTAATTTAATGACTATTTCGAGGAATCAAATGGCACAACAAATTAAAAAACCTGGACGCAAAAAACCTCCTGGACTGTATGCTAATATCAAAGCAAAAAAAGACAGGATAGCCGCAGGTAGTGGTGAAAAAATGCGTAAAAAAGGAGCTCCAGGAGCTCCTGCAAAAAATGCGTTTGCAAAAATTAAACAATCAGAAAACCGCAAAAAAAGGAGAGCATAATGGCTGCTAAAACTAAAAAGAAAACACCGCCTGTTCCTGTGTCAAGGAAAAAAGCGTTAGAAGCGATAAGAAACCGAAGAACACAAGAAGAAGAAGGTAAAGAGGGTGAAAGTTTAGGACCTACAAAGAAAAAAGAAAAACCTGTGAAAAAACGATATGGCGGTAGCGTTAAGAAAATGGCTCGTGGCGGTAGCGTTAAGAAAATGGCTCGTGGCGGTAAAGTCAAAAAAATGGCTCGTGGCGGTATGGTCAAAGGTCCTTACAGTTAAGGTGTAGTTTATGGCAGTTTCTGGTTCTACAGATTTTGAGCTTGATGTAGCTGAGTACGTTGAAGAGGCCTTTGAACGTTGTGGTCTTGAAGTGCGTACAGGTTGGGACCTCACGAGTGCGCGTAGGTCTCTAAACCTGTTGTTTGCTGATTGGGCTAACAGAGGTTTAAACAGATGGACGATACAACAAGTTACTCTCCCACTAGCTACAGGAGTATCTATTTATCCTGCCTCTGAATTGACTTTAGCTGTTGCAACAGTAAATTCTTTTCAAGTGGCCGAAACTTTAACGGGGGCCACAAGCGGAGCTAAATGTGTAATTCTTAGCGCTCTTAGCTCTTCGGAGTTTAGTATATCAGAGCCAACAAACGGAACTTTTTCTGTGGGAGAAACGATAGCAGGCGCAACAAGTGGGGCAAGCACCACCGTTTCTGCTGCTGTTTCTTTGTCTCCTTCTCAATCTACAATAGATATATTGTCTGCTGTTATTAGAACAGGAACAGGTTCAGGGCAAACAGATATTGCTATAAGTAGAATTAGTAGAGATGCTTATATCAACATTGCTACTAAAAACAGCTCTTCTAGACCCACGCAGTTTTATGTAGATAGATTAATTACCCCTTCTATAAAATTGTGGCCTACCCCTGATAACAATACTTACACATTAGTGTATGATAAATTAACTAGAATAGATGATGTAGATAACCCACAAAACACGGTAGATGTTCCTTTTAGGTTTTACCCATGTTTGTCTGCAGGATTAGCTTATTATATTTCTCTTAAACGCGCTCCGCAACGAACTCAAATATTAAAGGCCGTATATGAAGAAGAGTTTGAAAGAGCGGCAGCTGAAGATAGAGATAGAGCAAGTTTGAGTTTAACGCCTAGTCGCGACTACTATACGTTTATACGATGAAGTATGCTTCTGGAAAATACTCAAAAGCAATTTGTGACCGTTGTGGGTTTGAATATCCGTACGGTTCTTTGCAAAAAGAATGGAATAATTTAAAAGTGTGTCCTGAGTGTTTTGAAACAAAACACCCACAGTTAGAGCCACCGCCACCCCCTTTTGAACCAGAATCTTTATATGACCCTAGACCAGATAGACCTGAAGGGTTAGATATATATGTCGGGCAAGAGGTATTCCCCCCTTTGAAAATTGCTTCCACACAAGCGATTACTTCTATCGGTAAAGTGGAGGTTGTTATTTCATGAGTTTTACATATACAACACTAAAAGAAGCATTACAAAATTATACCCAAAACACAGAAACAACATTCCTTAACTCTATGGATATGTTTATTCGGTTAGCAGAAGAACGCATATTAAAATCTACTCAATTAAATGTTTTCCAAAAAAACGTAACAGGAACATTGTCTATAGGTAATCCTTATTTGGCTGTTCCTAACGATTTTTTATCTCCTCTTTCTTTAAGTATTACAAACAGCAGTTCATATGAATACTTACAGTTTAAAGAGTTAGAATTTGTTCAATCTTATAATCCGAACTCAGCAACAACAGGTGTCCCTAAATATTATGGGCAGTTTGATGTAAATAATTTTGTTTTAGCCCCTACACCAAATGATACTTTTACTGCTGAGTTGAGTTATTTTTACAGACCACTTAGTTTAACTAAAAGCCTTTATTTACTGAGTATGAGTAATGTTTCAGGTACTTTTGTTATGGGGGAAACGATAACAGGAAACACAAGTGGGCAAAGCTCTAAAATAAGTATTTTAGACACAAGCACCCGTATTACGGTTGAAATACCTAGCCAAAACTATACAGTAGGGGAAACGATAACAGGAGGCACAAGTGGAGCAACTGGTGTGATCACTTCTTTAGGTGCAGATACTACTAATAGTTGGCTTAGTGAAAATGGAGAGGTAGCATTATTGTATGCGTCTCTTTCTGAGTGCTACCTTTTCATGAAAGGGGAGCAAGATGTAATGACTATGTATAATCAAAGATACGCAGAAGCAATTAGTCGATTGAAAAACATGGGTGAAGCGTTAGAAGTTACAGATGATTATTCTGCAGGATATATAAAGAAGGCTAGGACATAATGTTTACGGATAGTTTAAATTTGCCTAACGATTTTTCAGTAGAAGTGCATACTACAGATAAAAGAGGAGCTACGCCTGAAGAAGTAGCTTCTATGTGCGTTAAAAAATTAGTTTTTGTTTCTGACAAAGCAGAACCTGCTATAAGAGACCAAGCTCGTGCATTTAGTGTTCATATTGAGAAAGTTATTGCTTCTTACATGAAACAGGCGGTACAAAGTGATAGAACAACTGTTTTTAACGCTTTGGTAGACGCAGGACACCCAGAACTAGCTGAACTGATAAGGAGACTTTAATATGGCGTTTAATGGGAATTTTATGTGTAGCTCTTTTAAAAAAGAGTTGCTCTTTGGCGTACACGATTTTGATACATCTGCTTCAGGAGATGCGTTTAAACTAGCTTTGTATACTAACAGTGCTACATTTACAGCGGCTACGACTGCATATACTTCAGGTAATGAAGTATCTGGTACAAATTATAGTGCAGGGGGAGGAACCCTTAACTCAGTAGATCCAGCTCTTTCTGGTACAACAGCATTAGTTGATTTTGATAACTTAGTTTTTTCAAACGTTAGTATTTCTGCGGTAAGAGGAGCATTGATTTACAATACTACTCCTGATACTACTTCTACTTCTGTTACTAACCCTACGGTATTAGTTTTAGATTTTAGTTCAGATAAAGCGGCAAGTTCTGGTGATTTTACTATCGTTTTTCCTGCCGCAGATGCTTCAAATGCGATTATTCGGATTGCTTAAATGGCCGATGCAGTTGTTCCATATCTAGGTTGGGGAAGCCTTAGTCAAGCATGGAACACGCAGTCGTGGAATACGGAGATAGTTCTAAATAAAACGGTTACCGTAGTTTCTACGGGAAGCGGAAATAAATATGCTATAGGAGGCGTCCAACAAATTTCTCTTGTTTTAGCAAGAGAAAAAACGTACGTATTTGATGTATCTGATTCTTCTGTAAGTGGTCATCCGTTACAGTTTTCTACTACTTCTGATGGTACACATGGCGGTGGATCAGCTTATACTTCTGGAGTAACTGTAACGGGTTCAGCAGGTTCGTCAGGAGCTAAAGTTACATTTGCTGTTCCACATGATGCCCCTGATACACTCTATTATTATTGCACTAATCATAGTGGTATGGGGGGAGCAGTAACTGTATACAATATATCTGTAGTTCCTGTAGGAAGAATGGCAACAGGGGGTGCAGGTTCTGTTTCAGGTGCAGGTATAGTAACAATAACTACTACAGATATTGTAGGAACAGGAGCAGCAGGAACAGCTACATTAACAGGAACAGCGGAGGTTCTTCTTACAGGGGTTGCAGGAACAGGTGGTTTATCTTCTGTTAGTATAACAGGATCTGCAAACTTTACGATAACTACTACAGATATTGTTGGTATTAGCGCAGTAAACGGTGTTACCGTAACAGGGGACGCAAATATCCCTATTGATGTAACAGGATCTGCTGCTGTTGGTATTGTAGGGATAGGGTTTGTTTGGGGATTAAATGTACCTGACCAAGAGCCTAATTGGAAAGAAATTGCGGCATAAGGAGTTAACATGAGCACATATGTAAACAATTTAAGATTAGAAGAGATAGGATCTGGAGAGCGATCGGGAACGTGGGGCAATGCAACAAACCTTAACTTAGAGTTAATAGGCGAGGCTTTTGGTTATGGAACAGAAGCATTAAGCAATGCTTCTACCGCTACGATTACAATGGCAGATGCAACTTCTGATGGGGTTAGGGCGTTTTACCTTAAACTTACAGGAGCATTAGGGCAGAACTGTACCGTTACTTTAGCCCCTGATACTATTTCTAAAATATGGATTATAGAAAACGCTACTACAGATTCAGGTTCTAGTGGTCCGTACTCTACTATTATTAAACAAGGAAGTGGCGGTGGTGCTTCAGTTACGATTCCAAACGGAAACGTAAAAACGATTGTTACAGATGGTGGTGGTTCTGGTGCTATTGTTTACGATGCTTTTACTGATGTAAGTTTAGCGGGAACGACTACAGCAGTTACTTTAAGTGTTTCTACCGCTCTTGTCCCTGATGTTTCTGGGGGAGCTGATATAGGAACAACCTCTTTAGAATGGGGTGATATTTATATAGCTGATGATAAAAAAATCAAATTTGGTAGTGGTCAAGATGTCACTATGGAATATGATGAAGATGGAACGGATACTTTGCTTATAACGGGAAGTACTACTATAGCTGATGGATCAAATAATTTTACTATTGCTTCCCATGATGGTAGTAATGGTTTAGTGTTAGGTTCTACTTTAGTTTCTGTATCAGCCGCAGATATAAACTCGGTGACCACTAAGGCAAGTACTGGAAAAGCGATCGCAATGGCAATGGTTTTCGGGTAGAGGAGATAAAATATGGCAAACCCAAATATTGTATCAGTATCATCTATTTTAGCAGATCTAGCAGTTGATGCAGATGTCGCGGCCTCAGCCGTTTCTCTTCTTACCTGTGCTTCAGACAAATTAGTAAAGATAAATTCGTTAATTATAGCAAATATTGATGGAACGAATAGCGCAACTATTTCTGTGTGGATAACTAGAGGGGGTGTAGATTATTACTTATTAAAAACTGTAGCTGTAGCAGCAGATTCTACATTAGTTGCTTTGGATAAAAGTATGGGATTGTATTTAAAAGAAGCTGATGTACTTAAAATACAAGCAAGTGTTGCAGGAGATTTAAGTGCCGTGTGTGCTCACGAAATAATTGATGATGCTTAATGAGATTTATTGGTGACATAGCTTTAGATGCTGAAGTACGAGCTATTGCTAGTGGTGCAATAACAGATGGTGAACCTGTTATCGTAAATTCTGCTGGTACTGTTAGTGGAACTGGAATTACAACTGTAGCATCCTCATCTGGCTCTCCAGCAGTTTTTGAAAGTGCTACTAGCACTTACATATCAACTACTTTCGACTCCAACTCTAATAAAGTTGTTATTGCTTATCGGGATGATGGGAACAGCGGATACGGCACTGCTGTTGTTGGCACTGTAAGTGGTACAGATATAACTTATGGAACCCCTGTAGTGTTTGAAAGTGCCAGTAGTTTTTTTACGGCAACTACTTTCGACTCCAACTCTAATAGAGTTGTTATTGCATATCGAGATAATGGTAATAGCAGTTACGGTACCGCTATTGTAGGAACAGTTTCGGGTACAGGTATAAGTTTTGGCTCTCCAGCGGTTTTTAATGCTGCTATTACAGAGGGCATAGCAGCTACGTTTGACTCCAACTCTAATAAAGTTGTTATTGCATATACAGATAGTGGTAACTCTAGTTACGGTACCGCTATTGTAGGTACAGTATCTAGTACATCTATAAGTTTTGGAAGTGAGGCAGTTTATGAAAGCGCTCATAACGCATTTACGTCAGCTACGTTTGACTCCAACTCTAATAAAGTTGTTATTGTGTATGCAGATAGAGGTAACTCTTTTTACGGCACTGCTATTGTAGGCACAGTAAGCAGTACGTCTATAAGTTTTGGTTCAGCAGTAGTTTTTGAAAGTGCTCGTATCGAATACCCTTCAGTTACTTTTGACACTAATTCTAATAAAGTAGTTATATCTTATGATGATTCAGGTAACTCTAACTATGGCACTGGTATTGTCGGAACAGTTTCAGGTACTGCTATTAGTTTTGGTTCTCCTGCTGTATTTGAAAGTGCCACTACCGTATACACTTCAGCTACTTTCGACTCCAACACTAATAAAGTTGTTATTGCGTATCAAGATAATGGTAACTCTAGTTATGGAACTGCCATTGACGGTACAGTATCTGGAACCTCTATAAGTTTCGGTTCAGCAGTAGTTTTTGAAAATGCTAGCAGCCTTCACATATCAGCTACTTTCGACTCCAACTCTAATAAAGCTGTCGTTGCGTATCAAGATGGTGGTAACTCTAATTATGGCAGTGGGGTTGTCTTTAGCTCCTCAAGTTCTTCCACTAACTTAACATCAGAAAACTTCATAGGCATAGCCAACGCAGTATACGCAGATGGACAAAAAGCTACTGTAAAAACTACTGGATCGATTGCTAGGAATGTACCGCAACAACCATCTGCTTCTGACTCACTTGGAACAGCAGTAGTTTTTGAATCTGGTGACGCATATACATACAAAGGTTCTGTATACGATAGTAATGCAGACAGAATAGTTATATTTTATAGGGATGGTGATGACAGTAGTTATGGAAAAGCTATTGTAGGTACAGTGTCAGGGAACAGCGTTACCTTTGGTACAGCAGTAACATTTATTAGTGAGGCAGTTAGTGGTGTTACAGCAGTTTTTGATAGTAACTCTAACAAAGTAGTTGTTTTCTACAAGAATGGTGCAGACTCTGAAGGTAGAGCGCATGTAGGAACGGTTGACCCTTCAGACAACAGCATATCTTTTGGCAGTGAAGCTACATTCAATGCAGGTAACTGTTTTGAGTTTGGTGCTGCTTTTGATAGCACTAATAATAAAATCGTAGTTTCTTATAGAGATTTTGGAAACAGTAGTTATGGAACAGCTATTGTAGGCACAGTAAGCAGTACTTCTATTACTTTTGGATCTGAAGTAGTTTTCAACAGTGCTACTACAGTATACACAGATGCTGTTTATGATCCAGATGAAGGAAGAGTGGTAATCGTATATGAAGATAGTGGTAATAGTGATTATGGAACTGCTATAGTAGGCACTGTATCTGGAACAAGTATAAGTTTTGGCAGTGAGGTTGTATTTGATAGTGGTGGTGATTGTCATTACATCGCAGCAACTTATGACACCACAGCTAATAAAGTAATAGTAGCTTATGAAAAAAACTATGATAGCTCTCATGCTTCAGCAATAGTAGGCACTGTATCTGGAACAAGTATAAGTTTTGGAAGTGCAACAGAGTTTGCAGCAGCATCTACTAATTATATTAGACCAGTATATGTATCTCATTTAGATAAAACTGTTATAGGTTATCAGGATGTAGGTGACAGTTATAAAGGCACATACATAGTAGGAACAGTATCAGGAACAAATATTAGTTTTAATAGTGAGGCTGTATATTCTGCTAACGCAACATATTTCAATGATGTTTTGTATGATCCAGATTCTAAAAAAGTAATATTCTCTTATTGGGATGACACTACTGGTGACAACGGCACTGTTACTGTTTTAGCACTTGCTGGAACACTAGAAGACCTTACCATAGGACAACAATATTTTGTACAAACAGATGGATCACTTGGTACTAGCGCAGATGATCCATCCGTAATCGCAGGAACTGCAATAGGCACTAGTGAATTAATTGTGAAAGGATAATACACAAATGGCTAAGACAATAACAGAGAACTCAACTAAACTAAGTAAGTATGTACTTGCTGATGATAAACCAGTGACGATGGGATCTGACATGATTACTATTGGTAGTGATCCAGTAGATTTCTACATAGCTGATTTAAACAGTAGCAATGCAACACTGCATACTGGCGTAACTGCTCCTGATAAATGGTCAGGCAATAAGCATTTTT
>Ga0209535_1002236_pt1 | contig 12645 bp, 12 predicted proteins | sample LinPmetageLP28_FD_184041 | JGI IMG/M metagenome (GOLD analysis project Ga0209535, IMG submission 184041) | Marine viral communities from the Pacific Ocean - LP-28 (SPAdes) (version 2) | ecosystem: Environmental > Aquatic > Marine > Oceanic | place: Pacific Ocean | collected 2009-08-22
GTTACACCGCCTAAAAGAGAAAAAATTGTGTTAGAAGAAGTAACTTCTAAAAAAGAAAATATTTTAGACTTTAATGATTTAGATATAGATTACTTAGCTGAAGATTATCTAGCTAAAGATGAATTAGAATTTACTGAATTAGATATAAATTATCTTGATGTAAATTATTTAGAAGATTTATTAAATATTTTAGATGCTTTAGCTGTTGGCAAAGAAGAAGATCAATTAGCTCAAGCAACAAGCACACAGATAACAGGAACTTTATTAGGTAAAGACCCTGATACACAAATAACTACTTTAATTACTGGACAAATAATTTCTTTAAGAAGAAGTGTTAGTGAATCTGTACAAGTAGATTTAAACGGCAGCAATTCTTATACAGTAATTTTAATTCAAGATGGAGTATCTAATATTGTGAAAGTTAATGGCGGATCAGATTCAACTATAACAATCAGACAAGAAAGTTAATGAATAAATTAATTTATCCTTTGTTAATAATTTTAAGTTTACCTATTATTTTTAACTTTTCTTTTATTGAAATACTTAAATTAAAAACATTTGATTCTTTAGTAATAACACCAGAGCCTTCAGGAAATTTTGTTATTTTAAATATTACTGAGGAAGATGTAGATAAAGCAGGCGGTTATCCATTCCCTAGAGAAGAACTAGCAAAAATACATTTAGATTTATTACGCAAAGGTGCTATCGGTGTTGGCTGGGTATTAGCATTTCCACATGAAGATCGTTTTGGTGGTGATTATTATTTTAAAGAAGCATTATCGTATTCTCCCTCAGTAATAGCAGTATTTGAAAATAATAATGGTGTATATCCTAAAACTACAGGAACAGTTATTTTAGGAAATGATATAGGCGGTTATATGTCAAGTGGTACAGTTCAAAATATAAAAGAACTAAATGCTCTTGAAGGTATAGCCTCAGCACCTATAGATATTGATAATCTTGTGCGAAGAATACCATTATTATATAAAAGCCCTGATGGTTGGATTCCAGCTTTCAGTACACAAGTATTAAAAGCTCTTACTGGAGCTGATACCTATGTTATAAAAACAAATTCTAATGGTCTAGAAGAAATACGAGTAAAAGGTTTATTACCAGTACCTGTTGATTCTTTAGGGCGTAAATGGATTAGCTGGGTTAATACCCCAACTACAACGCTGACAGATATGAATGTAGTAGACAAATTTGTATTTGTCGGTGTTACCGCTAAAGGCGTAATGCCACAATTAGCTACCCCAGTAGGGTTACTTGAGCCACACAAGATACAAGCAGCATTAGCAGAATCAATACTGATAGAAAATAGTCCATATATTCCTGATTACAGCATAGCTGTAGAAATTTTAATTTTAATAATATCCCTGCTATTAGTTTGGGTTGCGTTAAGTAACTTAGGAATTACAACAGGAGTTCTTTGTTTTGGTACTATTATGATAAGTACCGCTTTCGGTGGGCATTATTTCATACAACAAGGATTATTAATAGATGTAACTTGGTCTTTAATAAGTCAATTTATAACAGGCACAATAGCCTTTTATTTAAGATTTAGAGAACAATTTAAACTAAGGCTACAAATTAAAAAACAATTTGAACATTACCTAGACCCTAGACAAGTTAAACAATTACAAAAAAACCCAGATTTATTAAAACTTGGCGGAGAAAAGAAAACAGCTACGTTTTTATTTACAGACGTTAGAGGCTTTACCGCTTTATCTGAATCAGTAACTCCTGAAGAAGTTACTTATATAATGAACAAAGCATTAACTGCACAACAAGCAGCAGTACAAAAACACGGTGGTATGGTAGATAAATACATAGGTGATGCGATGATGGCTATATTTAACGCACCTTTAGATTTAATAAATCATCCTTTAAAAGCGTTTGAGTGTTCTCAAGATATTTTAAAAAACATGTCTGATTTAAATATAGAACTCAAATCTGAAAATTTACCTGAAATAGCAATAGGCATAGGAATAAACACAGGGGAAGCAGTAATTGGAAATATGGGAAGTTCATCTAGATTTGATTATACTGCTATTGGAGATGCAGTAAATACTGCAGCTAGATTAGAAAGTGCCACTAAAGAAAGAAAAGTAGATTTATTAATAGGAGAATCAACAGAAAAATTATGTGGTTACAATTTAAAAAAATTAGAACCTATAAAAGTAAAAGGAAAATCTAAACCATTAGAGATTTATACATATGAGTAAAATATTAATAGGAGTTATAGTTGTTTTAGGAATGATAAGCAGTTTCTTGTATTGGCAAAACTCTAGATTATCACAAATAAATCAAGCTTTTGAACTAAGAAATGCAGAGCAAAAACAAGCTATAGAAAGCTTGCAGAATGATTTTAAATTGCAAACAGAAGGTTTAATAGAAATGCAAAATAAAAATCAAGAATATGAAAAAGAAATGAATCGTTACTTGGATGTTTTTAAAAGACATAATCTTAGTAAATTAGCAGCAGCTAAACCAAACTTAATAGAAACTAAAGTAAACAAAGGAACTAAACATGTATTTGAAAGCATTGAAGAAGTTAGTCGTAACATTGACAATCTTGATAATGGTTTGCAGTTGCAGCCTATTTCCAACTAAACAAGTTGAAATAATATCAAAACCAATAGAAAGAAATATAGTACAACCTGTTTTACCTAGAGAAATAGATTTAAAAGAACCTTACTGGTATGTTGTATCAGATAAAAATATAGATGAATTTTTAGAAAAAATTAAAAAAGATCAAGGGCAAGTTGTATATTTTGCTATGACTGTGCCAGATTACGAGCTTATGTCTTACAATATGCAAGAGTTGAAGAGGTATATTAATGAACTTAAAGAAGTTGTGGTCTATTATAGAAAAGTTACTACTAACGAAAAGGAGAAGTAATATGAAAATATCTAAAGAAGGAATAGCTTTATTAAAAAAATTTGAAGGCTGTGAGCTTGAAGCATATCAAGATAGTGTTGACGTATGGACTATAGGTTATGGGCATACAAAAGATATATCAGAAGGAATGAAAATAACAAAAGAAGAAGCCGAAGCTATGCTTGAATGTGAGTTAGATGAATATGAAGGCTATATAAATAAATTAGTTACTGTGCCATTAGAACAAAATCAATTTGATGCTTTAGTTTGTTGGGTTTATAACTTAGGACCAACTAATTTAAAAGAATCAACTTTATTAAAATTACTCAATGCTGGTGATTATCATACAACACCTAATCAAATTAAAAGATGGAATAAAGCAGGTGGAGAAACTTTAAAAGGATTAGTAAGAAGAAGAGAAGCTGAAGCTTTGTTATTTGAAGGTAAAGATTGGTATGAGGTGTAACAAATGCCTTTAGCTAAATATATATTTAAACCAGGTATAAACAAAGAAGGTACTAATTATAGTAACGAAGGTGGATGGTTTGATGCAGACAAAGTTAGATTTCGTAAAGGAAGACCTGAAAGAATAGGCGGATGGGCAAAAAATAGCCCAAATGATTTTATTGGTACTTGTCGTAAACTTTATAATTATAAAGATGCAGGTGGTTCTAATTATATTGTATTAGGAACTCATCAAAAACTTTATGTACAAGATGGCTCTACTTACAATGATATAACTCCAATTAGAGCTACAACAACTAATGGAATTACTTTTGCAGCTACAGATGGTTCTAGCACTATAACGGCTACAGATTCAGATCATGGTGCAGTTACAGGAGATTTTGTAACTATCGCTGGTGCAGCAAGTTTAGGTGGAGTAGTTACTGCAACAGTTTTAAATCAAGAATATCAAATTACTAGTATTCCAACCGTTAATACTTTTACTTTTACAGCTAAAGATACAAGTGGCAATACAATAACTGCTAATTCAAGCGATAGTGGTAATGGTGGTTCAGGAGTAGATGGAGTTTATCAAATAAATACTGGTCTAGATGTTTATGTAGCTTCAACTGGTTTTGGTGTTGATACTTGGGGTGCAGGAGGTTTTGGCTCAACCACTAATATAAGTTCTATTAATCAATTACGTTTATGGTCTTTAGATAATTTTGGCGATGACACATTAGCTGCAATTCGTGGTGGTGGTGTTTTTTATTGGAATGAGTCTGATGGAACAGCAACAAGAGGTGTCAATATTTCAACTCTTGCAGGAGCTAGTGATACACCTACAGCAGTATTACAAATTATGATGTCTGATGTTGATAAACATGTTATTGCATTTGGTTCTAATCCTATAGGTTCTTCTACACTTGATCCATTACTAGTAAGATTTTCTGATACAGAAAACGCAGCAGACTGGACACCAACAGCTACTAACCAAGCTGGAGGAGTACAGCTTTCATTAGGTTCAAATATTATTGGTGCTTTAAGAACAAGACAAGAAATATTAATTTGGACAGATGCTGGTATTGTTTCAATGCGATTCGTAGGCGAGCCATTTGTTTTTTCTTTTACTGAAGTTGCAGCTGGTCCATCTTTAATTGCTCCTAATGCAGCAGTAAATGCAAACAATAGAGTTTATTTTATGGATCGTAGTGGTTTTTATGTTTATTCAGGAACAACCGAAAGATTGCCTTGTACAGTTCTAGATTATGTTTTATCTGATTTGAATTTAAATCAAGCTTTTAAAATATTTGCAGGAGTTAATGAAAGCACAAATGAAATAATTTGGTTTTATCCATCTGGAACTAGCACAGAAATAGATAAATATGTTTTATATAATTATTTAGAAGGCGTATGGTCAATAGGCACAACAACAGATGATTTTGTTAGAACTGCTTGGCATGATGCACCTAGTTTAGATTTTCCATTAGCAACTAGTAAAAACGATAGTACAAACTTAAATTATTTATATAATCACGAAGTAGGTCATAGTAATGATGGTAGTGAGTTTACTGCTTATATAGAATCAAGTGATTTTGATTTACAACCAGATGGCGAAAGATTTGTATTTATTTCAAAGTTAATACCTGATTTAGAATTTAGAAATCAACAATCAACAACAGATAGTGTAACTTTTACTATTAAAGGTAGAGATTATCCATTACAAGATTTATCTACTTTACAAACTATTAATGTAACTCCAGATTCGACATTTGTTAATGCTAGGACAAGAAGCAGACAGGCTGCATTAAGAGTATCTAATTCATCAAGTGATTATGGTTGGCGATTAGGTGATTTAAGATTAGAAATAAGACCAGATGGTAAACGATAATGGCTGATATTAAAACGCTAGCTTTACCTTTGCCTGCTATTGAATACGATACTAATAATGAAGCTGTCACTAGAAGAACAATAGAACAAGCTATAGAAGATTTAAACAACAAAATAATTACTGTGCAAAAAATGCAATCATCTGTAACAAGTAAAGCTAGTAAAAAACATCAATTTTTATTAATGGGTATGAAACATGTCTGATAATCTTAAAGTATTAGGTCAATTAGACCCTGCAGCAACAACAGTAACTGTGCTTTATACAGTACCTGATATGACTCAAACTACTGTCAGCTCTATAGTTGCAGCAAATCGCACGGGTTCTGCTATCACTTTTAGGTTAAGTGTTCATGTTGCTGGTGCATCTGCTAATGATAAACAATATATATATTATGATAAATCTGTTGCAGCTAATGATTCCCTAGCAATCGTTTTGGGTATAACATTAAACCAGACAGATGTTGTAAAGGTTTATACGAGTGCAGTAGACATGAGTTTTAATATGTTTGGCTGCGAAACCAAAGAGGAAAGATAATGAATTATAAAATTAAGGTGGACTTATGAATGAAACACAACAACAAGTAAAAAATATTAGTCAACAAGGTAGATATGGTGATTCTACTCTTGTACACATGAATCCTTCAGAAGTGAAAGGTTTAGCACAAATGGGTCAAATGACTATAAATCCTGTAACTGGTTTACCAGAAGCATTTAATTTACGTCAAGCACTCGGATTTGCAGCTCCAATAGTTGGTGGTATTTTTGGTGGACCAATGGGTGCAGCAGCAGCATCAGCTGCAGTTACTACTGCAGATACTGGAAGTCTTAAGCAAGGTTTATTTGCTGGATTAACTTCTTATGGTTTGGGTTCAGCAATGCAAGCAGCAGGAGGAATAGGATCAGCTAAAGCAGCCACAGATGCAGCACAAACAGCTGCTACTAACGAAGCAACTAAAACAGCCTTAGCTGATGCAACTTTAACTAATGCAGGAATGTCATTACCTCCTAATTTAGCAAATGTTGTTACTGACCCAACAACTTTATTAAATCCAGCTGGTCAACTATCTGTAGCTCAGAATTCTGTGTTGTCTCCAGGCGTAAGTGACGTATTTGGTCGAGCAGGTTTTGGTGATGTTATAGGAAGTGATGCATTTTTAAAAGGCAACCCTGGTTTGATAGATTCTACACAAGCAGCCTTTCAAGGTACTTTTGGCGAAGGACTTTCTAATGTAGCAGGAGGAGTTATGACTCCAGGTGCAATTATACCAGGAGGAATAGGAATGGCTGGTACAGCATATGAAGGTTTTAAAGAAGACGAAGCAAACTTTATGCAAGAAAGACAAGATGCTTATAATCGCAGAAGAGCAGAAATGTATAGAAATACTCCAGAACCTATTTTATATAGTGCTGGTGGTGGTCAAGTTCTCAATCCTAAACCAGTTATGTTTGCTGCAAATGGCGGTATAATGGATATGTTGAAAGAAACATTTCGTGAAAAAACATTAGAAGAAAAAAGAATAGCAAGTCAAGAAAGATTTGATGCAAGAGATGCAGAAAGTTTAGCAAGATACAATGAAAGTGTTGAAGAAAGAGATGCAAGAGCTAATTACAGGCAAGGTGAATATGACAAAAATGCTGAATTTAGAAAATCTCAATATGAAGCAAAAGAATATGTTAGAAGGTTAGCTGAAGAATATATGGATGGTACTAAAACTTTTGGACAATTTATGGAGAAATACGGAACTGTGCCAGAGCTAGAAGAAAATTTTATAAAAGAAAATTATCCAGAGGTATATGAAAGGCAGACTTTTAAAGGAGCATTGAAAGAATTTGAAAACACTATATCTCCTATTCCAATAGATAAAAAAATGTCTGGCGGTCAAGTGCGTACTGCTGCTGGTGGAGACTATACAGAATTACCACAAATATATGCACCTGATAGAGCTACTTATAATGTTAATCCTAATTTTAGACCAGGATTTGCTCCCGAAACTATGTATTTTAATCCAGAAAGTATTAATGCTCCTGCATCTCAATTAAATGTAGCTAATATCTCACCTCAATTAGTAGATAACTACACAGGCTCTAAAGGTGGCTATGGCGGTCTTCAATCTGTTGCATCACCAGAAATGATCGTTGATCCTTTCCAAGCTTATACTGGAATATCACCTAAAAAAGGTGGTTTTACAAATTTTGGTCCAAACAATCCAGCACCTGAACTGCCACCTACGCAAGAAGGAATTTCTCCGATTAGAGAATTCCCTACACCTGTTGGTCCTTTTCCTATGCCTAATCCTATGCCTAATCCTAATCCTATACTTGAGGGACAATTTAGCCCGCCTATGCCTGCGGATCAACCTCTTCCTTTTTTTGACTCTAGTTTAAATAATCCTAATGCAGGCTTAACAAATCCAGTAGAAGTTCCAGAAATAAATTTTACTGTACCTAATGCTTCAAATTTTATTAATTTAAACGAATATATAATGCCTGATTTAGGAATGGGTGGTTATAGAACATACGCAGAAGGTGGTAAATTACCTAATGCAGGTTTAGAAGCTTTAAATAAAGTTGCACCTCAAGCAGTAGATGCAATGGGTTATGATAATGGTGGTTTAACACCCGATGGACAAATGATGCCTACACCAGAAAATGTTGATCCTTTAATTGCTGAAGTCACTCAATTTATATTAGGCGAATCAGACAATGAAGAAGCTCTTAATATGTTTTTAACAAAATATGGAAACGAAGCTTTTATGGCATTAAGACAACAAATTTTAGAAAGTTTAGTTCCTAATGCACAAACAGAAGGTATGATTGCTGGCGATGGCAATGGCGGAATGGATGATGACCTTATGGGTAAAATAGGCAATCAAGAAAGAATAGCTGTGTCACAAGATGAGTTTATAGTTCCAGCTGATGTAGTTTCTATGTTAGGTGATGGTAGTTCAGATGCAGGTGCAAAAGAACTTTATGAAATGATGGATAGGGTCAGACAAGAAAAAACAGGAACTACTGAGCAAGCACCTAAGTTAGCTAATGCAGGAGGTATGTTGCCAGCATGAATCAAGTTGCAGAACAAATAAATAATAAAATACAAATATCTGCAGTCTTACCTAAAGATATCTTTTTAATTTGGACAGATATTAATAAATTCTTAGAACGTTCTTGCAAACGATCTAATGGTAGACATACAGTTGATACCATTTACAAACAATTAATAAATAATCAAGCTCATTTGTGGGTAATTTATAATACTGAAGAAGATACAATTAAAGGATGTGTAGTTACTAATTTTATGATTTATCCAACAGGATTAAAAATGTTAAATATATTGCAATTAGCTGGCAAAAACATGGAAGATTGGATAGAAGTAGGAAAACCTGTTCTTTTAAATTGGGCAAAAACAAATAACTGTCATGGTATCGAAGCTGTAGGCAGAGAAGGTATGAGTAATTGGTTAGGTGCAGAAGATAAAAATTGGAAAAAAAATAATTTACTTTTTGAAATACAATTTAATTAATTATGAATTTAATAAAAGGCGACATTGATAAATACTGGGAAGATATTAAACATGGTATTTATTCTATAAAAGAAAATACTTTTGAACCAGAAACTGCAAAAGATATTTACAATGCTTGTAAAAATAATATTGCTTCTCTTTGGCTTGATAAAGATATAAAACCTGCAGATGGTTTTTTAATTACACAAGTATTAACTAAAAGTTTTTCTAATGAAAAATATTTATTGCTATGGGTTGCTTGGTACAAAGAACAATTAGGTGCAAATAAATTCCAAAAAGAAATAGAAGAAATAGCAAAAAAACTTAATTGTAAAAGTATTGAGTTTTGGACAAATAAAAAAGAAATTGTTAATCATGGAATAGAACATGGTTATGAAAAAATAACTTATAAATGTATGAAGGAGATATAGTATGGGTGGTGGAAGTGGCGGTGGTGGCGGACCAACAGAAACAACTGTAACAAATACAGATTTGCCTGAATATGTAGAACCGTATTTTAAACGATTACTACAAAGAGGCGAGGCAAATACACTACAAGGATATGATCCTTATCAAGGAGCTAGATTATCTGATTTTAGTAATGATGAAAGATTAGCTCAAGACATGACTAGAGGTTATGCTTTATCTGGAACTCCTCAAGAGTTTACTGATTCTTCTAATAGATATGGTATGCAAGGCACTATTGGTGGTGGGTATCAAGCTAATATGGCAAATCAAAATTACGCAGCAAGTAATTTAGGACAAACTTATAATGCTGGTAGTTTTACTCCACAATATCAAGCTCAACAATTAAATCAAAATTACTCTCCAATAAATTACGAAGAAAATATTTCTAGATTTATGTCACCTTATCAACAAAATGTAATTGACATACAAAAAAGAGAAGCAACTAGAACTTCAGATATAATGGGTAAAGGCATAGAAGATCAAGCTACAGCAGCTGGTAGTTTAGGCGGTTATCGTGAAGCTATTTTACAAGCAGAAAGACAAAGAAACTTAGGACAACAATTAGGTGATATACAAGCTACAGGTAGTCAAGCTGGATTTATGTCTGCTCAACAGCAATTAGCTGCAGAAAGAGCTGCTAATTTAGGTGGATCACAATTAGGTTTACAGGGCTTTACTGCTGCTGAACAAGCAAGACAAGCACAAGAAAAGTTAGGACAGTCTGGATTTCAAGTAGGACAACAAGCTTTACAACAACAAGGTTCACAACAAATTCAAGCTTATCAAGCTGGAGAAACTGCTAGACAACAAGCTGCTAAATTAGGTTTGTCAGTAACGCAACAAAATGAAGCTGCTAGACAAGCACAAGAAAAATACAGACAATCGGCTTTTGATTTATCAAGTCGATATAATTTACAAGCTGCAGAAGGTTTGCAAGAAGTAGGTGGATTAATGAGAGATGATGCTACCAATAGAATTAGTGCTCTACAAACTTCAGGATCAGGTCAAAGAGCTTTAGATCAAGCTAGTTTAGATATGGGTTATGAAGATTTCTTAAGACAACAAAACTATACAAAACAACAACTAGGAGATTTTGGAAGTTTATTAAGAGGTGTACCTGTTACTCCGCAACAACAAGTAAGCACATATCAAAGACAACCAGGAATATTTCAACAAGCTATAGGTGCAGGACTAACAGGTCTTGGTATATCTAGAGGATTTGGTTAAGGAGCAAAATATGAATTTAGTAAAATTATCAGAAGAATTAGAATATGTGCCTAAAGATCAGTTAGCTAATATGGCACAAGACCCTAACAACAGATTTCCACAATATTTAGTTTTATCAGAAATACAAAGAAGAACCCAAATGGAAAAAATGTACGCTGCTGCTGCACAGCGACCTAAAACAACTGTATCAGAAGAAGTAGTAAATAATTTTGCAGACATGCCATCTGACTCAAATGATGTTTTCTCCCAAGAAGGTATGTCTGCTCCTATGCAAGGACCTATGCAAATGGCAGCAAGCGGTGGTATTACTGGTTATGCTAATGGTGGTTTTTTTGAAAATAGATATGGAAGTGATGAAAATTTTAATTATAGTAAACTCGGTACAGATGCACTTGGTTTAGCCTCTGTAGGTTTGATGTTTGTACCTGGTGTTGGATTATTAAGTTTAGGTGCAAGAGGTATAGGTGCAGCTTATAAAGGTTTAAAAGGTATAGATTATGCTAGAAAAGCTAAACAAGCTAAAGACTTAGCAGCTAGAGGAGCACAAGCTACAAAAACAGGATTATTAAATACAGTATCAAAACCTGATCCTCGTTATAATGCTTTGCAGCCAGGTATAAGAAGAATTGCACAAAATGATGGTACATATAAACGTATAGATAACATTACAGGAAAAACAATTAACCCTAGAAATTTTGATCTTAATAGAGCATCAATAAGTTCAACTGCAGCTGCATTAGGTTTGCAAGGAGCGAGTTACGCAATGCAAGATGATGCTGTTAAAACTCCAGAACCAGAAAAAAAAGAATTAAGTGAGTTTGAAAAAGCAAAACAAAAAGCAGAACTAGCTGTATTAGAAGCAAATAAAGAAAATAAATCAAAATTTAATTTTGATAATGTAGATACTAATTTAATTGGATTGGGCGGTGTAGTTATGGGTTCTAGTAATGCAAAAGAGTTAGGAGCTGGACTCACAAACTTTGCAACTGGTCTTAGTCAAGCTAAATCTGATGCTTCTAAAGCAGAATATTACGCTGCTAATACTGCAAAAATACAGGAAGAAATAGATAATATGCCGTTAGATAGAGTGCTTACTAGTTTAACTGCTGCACAAAAACAATATGAAGCTGCATTTGAACAAGGAAGTGAAGAAGAAAAACTAGAAGCATATAAGTTAGTCCGAATTTTATCTAATAGAGCTATTGAATTACAAGGTTTAGAACAAATGGTAGGTGCTAGTGCAGATGCCAATCTAGCAAAATCCTTTATGACTTAATATTTAATATGGAAAAAATAGAAACACCAGATGGTGTAATAGAAATACCAGATAATATAGACCCTATCAAAAGGTCTGAATTAGCAGGTGCTGTAAAAAGATTATATAACATAGATATAAATAAGGTTTCTTTATTAGATCAAGTTGTTGATGCACCTAAATCTATTGCTAGAAGTGTTTTAAGCACTACTGCTTCTGTACCGCAAGGATTAGTCGGATTGTTTGATATAGGCAATGATAGTGAATTATATAAAGGTTTAACAGGCTATCGTGATTTCTTAAGAGAAGATTCTATATTTGCATCTGATCCAAAGTTGAGAGATAAATACAGCACAAAACTAGCAGAAGGTTTTGGTTCATTTGTACCATTTCTAGGAGCAGGTTTAGCTGGTAGAGCATTAGCTGCAAAAGGTGTAGTAGGTCCAGTAACAGGAACATTTGGATTACCAGCAGCATTGGCTGTACCTACAGGTATTTCAGAACAAGCAGATCGTCAAGCAATAGCTAGAGAGATGGGTGAGGAAGTAGGTGTAGGTGCAGAAATAGCCTCTGAGTTAATTGGTGGTGTTATTGGTTTAACAGAAATATTTCCAGTAACTGCATTTCTTAAAAAAGTTCCTAAGTCTGCTTTGCGTAATCCAGAATTAAAAAGTAAGTTAGAAACACTTGCAAAAGATTTTGGTACAGGTTTTTTACAAGAAGGTTCACAAGAATTATTTGCTAGTTTAGCTCAAGACTTAACTGCTCGTGGTTTATATAGCGATTCTTTACCAATAGGTGAAAGTGCGTTTGATGAATTTACTATTGGGGGTATTGTTGGTGGTACAGCCAAAGCAGTTATTAATAGTTTAGGTAGAAAACAAGGCATAACAAAAGAATATGCAGAAGAAAAAGCTAGAAGAGAACAAAAAAATAAAAAAGAATTATTACAAACTAAAAAGTTTGAAATGGGTATTGCAC
>Ga0209535_1002238_pt1 | contig 12636 bp, 18 predicted proteins | sample LinPmetageLP28_FD_184041 | JGI IMG/M metagenome (GOLD analysis project Ga0209535, IMG submission 184041) | Marine viral communities from the Pacific Ocean - LP-28 (SPAdes) (version 2) | ecosystem: Environmental > Aquatic > Marine > Oceanic | place: Pacific Ocean | collected 2009-08-22
ATATCGAGGTTCTTATAGAGGGTAATATAATTAGAGTAAATTACAATAAACCAGAAGAAGAAGGTTTAGGCGAATACATACATAAAGGTATTGCTAAGAGATCTTTTAATTTAGGTTGGAAGATTGACAGTAAGTTTGATCTTTCTAAAGCAACAGCCGACTTTAAAAATGGCTTGTTACAAGTTATAATTCCTTTTGCCAAAGGATCAGAGCCAAAAACTCTGAAAATTAATTAAAGAAGTTCGCCCTAGAGCTTGGTTTTTATTAAAATTTTTCGTATATTGTACGTACACTAAAACGTTATATAACATGGCAAATCCAAATTTTAAAGGCAGACCTGTTGGATCAGGTAAATCAACATTTATTGAAGATCCCTTATTAGGAAACTTCAAGATTGCAATTGATGAATACAGTTTTAATGTAGTAGATACTGTTAAAAATAAAACAGTAGGTTTTCATACTAGATTAGAACAAGCTATTTTAGCAGTTGCAAAATACCAAATGCTCGAAGACAGAGTATATAGTTTAACTGAGTATGCAAGTAAATTTAAAGAAACACATTTAAAACTTAAAGAAGGAATTTTAAAATGAATAAATTAAAACCAGTTAATGGGAATATTGTCCTCCGCCCTATTGAAGAAGAGGAACAAATGTCGGGAAATATTATCATTCCAGATATGGGTAAAGAAAGACCTGATATGGGGGAAATTGTCGCTATATCAGAAGTCTATAATTTTAATAAAGGTGAATATGCACCTACTATACTAAAAGTTGGTATGAAAGTTTTAATCCCAAAAATGGGAGCACAATCAATAACTATTGAGGGAGAAGAATACTACATAACAGCACAAAATTCAGTTTTATCAATAATAGAATAATGACAGAAACAAGTTTCGGAACAGATTTAAAAAATAAGCTTTTAGAGGGAGTTCAAAAGCTAAATAATAGTGTAGCGTCAACCTTAGGACCTGCAGGAAGAACAGTATTAATTAAAGATGATACTGGTGAAATTAAAATAACCAAAGATGGGGTTACAGTAGCAAGAGCATTTAAAGAATTAGAAGATCAAACTGAATCTATAGGTGCTGAATTAGCTAAAAAAGTTTCAACTAAATGTGCTAATGAAGTAGGTGATGGTACTACAACTTCAACAGTATTAGCTACTGCTATTTTAGAAGAAGGAATTAGACAAATAAATGAAGGCTCTAATCCTGTAAATATTAAAAAAGGTATAGATGAAGCTGTATCAACAGTAGTGAATAGGCTAAAAGAAATGTCTACTGAGATTACTGATGATTCCCAAATTAAGGAAGTAGCAACTATATCAGGTAATAATGATCCTGAAATAGGTAATTTAATTTCTACTGCTTTAGATAAAGTTGGTAGAGATGGGATTGTTACTATTGAAGAATCCAAAACAGGCGAAACTTCACTTGAAATAGTAGAAGGTATGCAATTTGATAGAGGTTTTAAATCCCCTTATTTTGTTACAGATAATAATACAATGCAAGCTGTATTAGATGATCCTTATGTATTAATTTTTGATGGAAGAATAACACAAGCTTCAGAATTAATTAATGTATTAAATAAAGCAAGCGGTGAATCTAAATCCATTTTAATAGTTGCAGAAGATATTGATGGAGAAGCATTAGCAACTTTAATTGTAAATAAAATGAGAGGTACTGTTAAGGTAGTAGCTGTTAAAGCCCCAGAATTCGGGGATAGAAGAACTATGGCTTTAGAAGATTTAGCTACAGTTACAGGAGGTCAAGTTTTATCTAAAAATAAAGGACATAAACTAGACAAAATGTCACCTATTCAGTTTAATGAACTATTAGGTTCAGCTAGGAAAGTATCAGTAGAAAAAGAAACCACTACTATTATAGATGGTAAAGGTGGAGAAGAAGCTATAACTACTAGAGCTGAAGAAATTAAAATTCAACTTGATAATGCTAATTCTGCATTTGAAAAGGAAAAACTACAAGAAAGATTAGGTAAACTAATTGGTGGTGTAGCAATTATTAATGTTGGAGGTAATTCAGAAATTGAAATTAAAGAAAAAAAGGATAGAGTAGAAGATGCATTATTTGCTACTAAAGCTGCTTTAGATGAAGGTATTATAATTGGTGGTGGAACTGCTTTAGTATATGCTTCAAACATTATTAATGTAATTTCTGAAAATAAAGATATAGCCACTGGTCGTAGAATAGTAAAAACGGCTATACAAGAACCATTTTTAAAAATATTAAGTAATGCGGGACATGAAACTAATGATGTTAGATTTGCATCTTATGGTCTAAGTAGTGCCGATCCTAATTTTTGGTTAGGTTTAAATTTTAAAAATTTAGAAATGGTTAATTTTAAAGAATTAGGAATTATTGATCCTAAAAAAGTAACTAGAATTGCATTAGAAAATGCTGCTTCTATAGCGGGTACTATTCTTACTACTGAATCTGTTGTTTATGAAAAAAGAACAGATAAAGAAGAAGAACAAAACCCAATGGCAGGGATGATGTAATGATTTTTTTAAATATTTATTAAATGATTATGAATAAATTTATTTATATAGTTTCGTTTATGCTCATAGGAATGAGTGTAAGCTGTGAGAAGCAAGATTGGTTCTCACCTGAAGACGTTGACGCTTTAAAAGCAAATTTTCAAACTCAATTAAATGATTTGACATTTGCTAATAATGAATTAACAACTTCAGCTACGGATCTTACTACTCAAGTAACGACTTTAACTACTACAGTTGAGACCTTACAAGCAGAAGTAACATCTTTGACAACATCAAACACTACATTATCCACTGAGAATACAGCGTTAACAGCTACTAATACAGCTAATACCACTACTATTACCGGTTTAAATGATGATGTAACTGATTTGACTGCACAAGTAGCTACCTTAACGGGTAATATTGCTACATTAGATGCACAGATTGTAACTTTAAACACTACAATAACAAACTCTGGAGCTACTACTACTGACTTAACAACTCAAATAGCAACACTAACAACTAGTGTTACTACTTTGACTGCTCAAGTTGCTACATTAGAAGCTGCGGCGGATGTTTTAGAAGCTGATATACTAGCTATGAAAAACTTTAAATCAATTAGAGACAAATTAGACGTTATGGTTGCTGCAACTATTGCAGATGTTAACCTAAACAAAGCTATTGACTCTTTATCTATTGGTTTAACTTCTACAAGTATTACTCCATCAGTATTAAAAGGATTAGTAACTGCTGAAGCTAACTGGTTATTTAATAACGCAGTTACAAGTGGTACTACATCTATGACAACTTCGGCAACTGCTTTTTATAACACATCTACAGATACAAATGTAGTTAATTATAAAACATTAGTTACTGAATTGACAGCTGCATGGAATGCTGCTAAAGAACCACAACTAATTTTATGGTTCATCGAATTCATTAAAGAATACGAAAATCTATAAAAATATATCATAGGGGAGTTTTGCTCCCCTATTTTATTTTATTATATTAATGGTTATATGATTAAAGAACACACTTTATTTACTGAAAGATTTAGACCAATTGATCCTAAAAACTATATTGGAAATGAAATATTCAAAACAAGTTTAGGTCAGTGGATTAAACAACAAGATATTCCCCACATTTTATTATATGGGCCTGCAGGTACAGGTAAAACTACTGCTGCAAAATTAATTGTAGCTAATTTAGATTGCGATTCAATTTACATTAATTGCTCAGATGAAAATGGTATAGAAACAATTAGAGAAAAGGTAAAGTCGTTTGCATCTGCCGCGACATTCCGCGCTTTAAAAGTGGTTATAATGGATGAAGCTGATTTCTTAACGATCAACGCACAAGCAGCATTACGTAACGTTATTGAGACGTTTTCTAAAACAACACGCTTTATATTTACTTGTAATTATATTGAACGTGTAATTGATCCTATACAATCTAGAACATCAGTATTTGAAATATTACCTCCTTCTAAATCAGAAGTAGCTAAACGTTGTTCTTTTATTTTAGATGCAGAAGGGTGTAATCGTGCAACTGATGATATTGTAGAAATTGTAAATAAAACTTATCCTGATATTCGTAAAACATTAAATTTATTACAATCTTGTATTGTATACGACATAGCAGGTACTTTTTTACAATTAAATAAAGATATTGTCAATCAAAAACAATATACAGATCAAATTATTGATCTAATTAAATCTAATGATGATAAAGCATTTAATAAAATAAGACAATTAATTGCTGATTCAAATATTAGAGATTATAATGAGTTATATAGAGCCTTATTTAAAAACTTAGATTCATTCCATAACCCAGTGTTAGGTACAATTATTATTGCCGAATCACAATATCAGTCTGTTATGGCTCCTGATAAAGAAATTACATTTATGGGATGTGTCGCTAATTTATTAAAACCGTTTTAAAAATGGAACAACCACAAATGAATTTGGATTTATCCAAAACAACAATTATTGAAACCTCTAAAGGAGAAAAAATTTGGTCACAAGGTGTTACTTTAAGAAAAGTATCTAAGTTTATAACTGGTACTAGTGAAGATGCTATTGTACCAATTCCAATTTTTTATGATCCTGAAACTAAAGAAATTTTAGAAGATACTTTACCTCGTGAAATAAGAGAAGAATATACAACAACAAAATCAAAATAATTTTTACTTATGAATAATAAAACAGGCCCTTTAGGCCCTACAGATGCAAATCTAGATTTTTCAAGAACAGAACCACTAGAAACATGGAGTGGAGAAATCCTTTGGCAAAGTGGATATATTATAAGAAAAGTACCAAAAGAAGTTTCTGGTTTAGATCAAGAAACTATTGTACCTATTCAAGTTTTTTATGATCCAAAAACAGGTAGAATATTAGATAATACTCTTCCTCCTAGTATTAGAGAAGAAATCACTGGTCAAACAATTGATACTGTAAATTTTGTACCTAATACTACTTCCCCACAAAAGGACCAAAGTAAAGAATCAGAAATTAATTGGGGTGAGTTTAATTAATGAATATATTTGATTGGCTTAACGAAATTAGTTATAATAAAACACCTTGGTCTTCATTTACAGAAAAAGATCAAGAATCTTTTAACCGTTATATGATAAACCGTTTTATATCGATGAAAAGTAATTATATTGATATAGTTAATTTAATCCAAAAATATCCTTTATCTAATATGAATCTTTACAATTTTTATTGTAAAACAATCCCTAAAAAGAAAACATTCTTTAGATATATTAAACCTAAAAAAAATAAAATAAATGATTCATTAATTTCTATAGTAGCAAACAACTTTAATATTAGTGAACGTGAAGTAAGAGATAATCATCATTTATTAGGAAAGAATATATTTAGGAGTATACTTCAAGAAAGAGGTATAGATGAAAAACAAATAAAAAAATTATTAAAATGAAAATAGAATTATATAAAATGTTAAAAACAGAAGCGGAAGCAGAAAAGGCTAAAGCTTTATTATCACTGGATTTATTAGGTAACCATCCTGCAGGAATTGGAGATCATAGTACAGAGGATTTTTACAAAAATGCAACTGAAGCATTAACAACTTTAGTTGATGCTGATGATAAACTAGCTGCATTAAAAAAATATTTTACTCAACCTAAAATAAATCTTAACGAAAAAACATTTTAAAAGGATAATGAACGTTGAATATTATAACCATATTGCGATATATAAAGATATTTTACCTAAAAAATGGTGTGAAAAAGTTATTGAGTTGTATGAATCTAAAGATGAGAAATTTCCAAGGCAGAAAGTAGAACTAATTCCTACTATTTTAAAGAAAGATACTCATGTTAGTTTTAATACTTTTCCTCAAGAAATTATACAGCCTTTTATGAATCTTTTATATTCTAAGATTATACCTGATTATGATGAACAGTATAGTTTTAATTTTGAAAAAAATTTTCAATTAGAAGTTATTGATTTTAAAGTTCAAAAAACTAACCCATCTGAAGGTTATCATATGTGGCATTATGAAAATTCTCATCCTAACCTAATAAATAGACTTTTAGTTTATACTGCTTATTTAAATGATATAGAAAAAGGAGGAGAAACAGAATTTTTACATCAATCCTATAGATCAGATCCTAAACAAGGTAATATATTAATATTTCCAGCAGGTTTTACCCATTTTCATAGGGGTAATCCTCCAATGTCGGGATCAAAATATATAGTTACAGGATGGATAATAACAAAAAATTAAATATGAGTGATTCAATAAAAAAATATCAAGAAACAAAAATAAACAAAAGCATATCAGCAAAAGAAGTTTTAAAAAAAGAATATCCAATAATTTATCAAACTTATGTAGAGGTAATGGATGAACAATTTGAATTATTTGCTAAAAAACACCTAGATTATGGAATGGGTAATGTATCGGCAGGTACACAACTAGTAAATGATGAAGAAACAGAATTTGCTATGACTGGATTATGGTATAGACTATCTGATAAAATTAATAGATGGAAAAACATGATATTAACGGGTAGAAAAGCACAAAATGAAACTCTTGTAGATACTTTTCAGGACATAACTAATTATGGTATTATATGCCAAATGGTTTTCAAAAATAAATGGAAGTAAATTACGCTACAGATAAAGTTGTATCTTTTTCACAATATTCTACTTATAAATCTTGTCCTCATAAATGGTATTTAGAATATGTAAAAGGTCATAGGGATACTAAACCTAATATGTACTTTGTATTTGGGACAGCTATACATGAAGTACTACAACATTATCTACAAACCATGTTTGATACATCCGCAAAAAAAGCAGATGATTTAGATTTAAATTTATTCTTTAAAGAAAAAATGGTTGAAGAATACACTAAATATAAGAAAAAACATGGTCACTTTGCTACACCAGAATTATTAAATGAATTTTATTCAGATGGTGTAGGAATATTAGATTGGTTCAAAAAACATAAACGTGGTAGAAGAAATTATTTTTCACCTCGTAAACATGAATTAAAAGGTATTGAAGTACCTTTAATAACTAATCCAATAAAAGAAAGACCAAATATTAAGTATATGGGTTACATAGATCTAATAATCTATAATAAAAATTTAGATGAATATACTATATTTGATATTAAAACATCTACTAAAGGATGGTCAAAATGGGAAAAAGGCAATGAAATAAAACATCAACAGTTATACCTTTATAAACAATACTATTCAGAATTATTTAAAGTACCTTTAAATAAAATAAATGTAGAGTTTTATATTGTTAAACGTAAAGTGTTAAATTTTGATGATGAAAATTTAATGTCACCCCACCAAGCATATCGTGTACAAAATTTTAAACCTATTGATAATAAATTAAGATTAAAAAGGGCTAAAGAAAATTTTATTTCTTTTATAAAAGAATGTTATACTGATACTGGTAATCCTATAGATAAAGAATTTGAAAAGAAAATTGATAAACCTTGTGATTGGTGTGACTTTGGAAAAAACAAAGATTTATGTGGAGCTGCACTAGCTCCCGAAGAAAAATTCTTTAGTTTTTAGACTACATATATTTATATATATATAAAAATAGATTATGCAAAAAGATAAGTTACAATTAACAAGTGTAAAAGTACATAGGCACTTATTTGATGAATTCAAAGTAGAATGTGTACGTACAAAATTTTCATTCCAAAAACTTGCAGACCGTGCTCTTTGTTTGTATCTTACAGACAAAGATTTTAAAAAACAAGTTCACAACCAAACTAATTTAACATTAGATAATTAAAATTTTATGAAAGAAGGTTATTTACCAAAAGAACAAAGAAAAAAAATATTATTTCTTTGTGATGACATCCGTATGCATTCCGGAGTTGCTACTATGGCAAGAGAAATTGTATTAGGAACTTGTCATCATTATAATTGGGTTAATGCAGGTGCTGCTATTAACCACCCTGAAGTAGGGAAAAAAATGGATTTAAGCCAAGATACTGGTAATAGAGCAGGAATTAAAGATGCTTCTGTATTTTTATATCCACAAAATGGGTATGGTGATGCAATGATGATCCGTAGACTATTAAAAGATGAAAAACCAGATGCTATTTTTATTTTTACTGATCCTAGATATTGGGAATGGTTATTTCAAATTGAAAACGAAATTAGGGCAAAATGTCCTTTAATTTACCTTAATATTTGGGATGATCTACCAGCACCCATGTATAATGAATCATACTATGAATCATGTGATGCTTTATTAGGTATTTCTAAACAAACTACTAATATTAATAGAATTGTATTAGGAGATAAAGGTAAAGATAAAGTTATTGAATATGTTCCTCATGGTATTAATGAAGAACATTTCTACCCAATTGATGAAAATCATAAAGAATGGGACAATTTACAAACAGCTAAAAAACAATTGTTTGGAGATAAAGAATATAAACATGTATTTTTCTTTAATTCAAGAAATATTAGAAGAAAAATGCCTTCGGATTTATTAGCTGCTTATAAAATATTTAAAGAAAATTTACCTGAAGAAGAAAAAGATGATATATGTTTAGTATTACATACAGCTCCTGTAGATGGCAATGGTACCGATTTAATAGCTGTAAAACATTTATTATTAGGTGAAGATGAGAGTGTTAGATTTTCTACATCTAAATTAGCTACAGAAGGTATGAATTATCTTTATAATTTAGCAGATATAACCGTATTACCTTCTTCAAATGAAGGATGGGGGTTAGCATTAACTGAATCTATGATGGCTGGTACAATGATTATTGCTAATGTTACAGGTGGAATGCAAGATCAAATGCGTTTTGAAGATGAAAATGGTAAATGGATTGATTTTGATAAAGATTTCTGTAGTAACCATTTTGGAACTTATAAGAAACACGGTAAATGGGTTATACCAGTATTTCCTTCTAATACAGCAATAGTTGGTTCCCCTAAAACTCCTTATATATTTGATGATAGACTAGATTTTAGAGATTTAGCTAAAGCATTACAACAATCTTATGAAATGTCTAAGGAGGAAATTAAAGAAAGAGGATTAGCAGGTCGTGAATGGGTTACTTCAGACGAATCTATGCAATCTGCAAGGCGTATGAATGAAAATGTTATCAAATATATTGATCAAACACTTAATACATTCAAACCTCGTAAAAAATTCAGCTTTCAAAAAGTAGATAAATTACCAATTAAACAGTTACAACATAAATTATTATATTAGTTATGAATAAACCATTTATAGTAGTAAGTTGCCCTATCGATACGTTTTCAGGATATGGAGCACGTTCAAGAGATGTAGTTAAAGCATTAATAAATTCAGAAAAGTATGATGTAAAAATCTTATCACAAAGATGGGGTAATACACCATATGGCTTCTTAAAAGAAGATAATGAAGATGAAAAAAAGATGCTTGATGCTATTATTCCTACCCCTTTACAACGCCAACCAGATGTTTGGATCCAAATATCAGTACCTGATGAATTTCAAAAATTAGGTAAATTTAATATTGGTATGACAGCTGGAATTGAAACTGACTTATGTGATGTAAGATTTATCCAGGGTTGTAATAATATGGATTTAATATTAGGTTCATCAAATCATAGTTTATATGCTTTAAAAAACTCAGTATATGAACAAAAAGACCCAACAGGTAAATCAGTTGGTCATATTAAATTAGAAACTCCATCAGATATTTTATTTGAAGGTGTTGATTTAGAAAAATATTTTTATATTGCACCAAAAGATTTACCTAAAACTGAATTAGTAGAATCCTTAGATACAATTGATGAACAATTTTGTTTCTTGTATGTTGGGCATTGGTTAAGAGGAGCAATTGGTGAAGATAGAAAAAATACAGGCTTAATGCTTAAAACATTTCTTGAAACATTTAAAAACCAAAAGAACCCCCCTGCGTTAATTATGAAAACTATGACAGGTCCTGCTTCAATTATGGACCGTGAAGAAGTGTTTAGAAAAATAGCTGAAGTAAGAAAAAGTGTAGGTGGTAGATTACCTAATACCTATTTAATTCACGGGGATATAGATGATTCAGATGTAAATAATTTATATAACCACCCCAAAGTTAAGGCAATGATTAATTTAACTAAAGGTGAAGGATTTGGTAGACCATTACTTGAATTTACTCAAAGTAAAAAACCGGTTATTGCTTCAAATTGGAGTGGACATTTAGATTTTTTAAATAAAGAATTTGCAAGTTTAGTACCGGGTGACGTTAAACCTGTACATGAATCCGTAATACAAGATAGATTAATATTAAAAGAATCTAAATGGTTTCAATTTGATGTAGGGTTTGCACAATTACTAATGAAAGATTATGTTAACAGTTATAAATCTTATGATGAAAAAGGAAAACGTTTAGGGTATTATTGTAAAACAAATTTTTCATTTGAAAAAATGCAAGAAAAATTAGAAGCAATAATGGATAAAAATGCTCCTAAAAAAGTAGAAATTAAACTACCAAATATTAAGAAAATTTCATTACCTAAAAAAGATTAAATGGGTTTTATAGATTTATTTCCTAGTGTTTTATATGTTGAAGATTTAAATAGAAAATTTTCTACTAAGATAGAAGATTGGAAAAAATATATTCAAAATACGGAACTTGTTGATGAAAAAATTAATGGTTTTACAACTAAAAATCCTCGAATATTAGATATAAACCTTTTATTACCTTTAAAAAATATTATTATTGAAACTTCTAAAAAATATCTTTTAGAGTTAGGACATGGGTTTGAAGATTTACAAATTTCAAATTCTTGGGGAAATATTAGTCCTAAAGGCACTAATATGCATGTTCATTGGCATAGTAATAGCTACATAAGTGGAGTTTTTTATTTAACTGAAGGATCTGATATTACTTTTCATAATCCTTTATCAGACTTATGGAGTTTTAAAACTTCCAAACCTTTATCAAAAGAACATTATCGAAAATGGGATATGTATTTACGATCTCCTAAACAATCTCAATTAATTATATTTCCTTCTTTTTTAAAACATGCGGTTTATCCTAGTTACAATACTAGAATTTCAATAGCTTTTAATATAATCCCTAAGGGAGAATTTGGTACGAATACCTCAAAACTTTATTTATGATGACAAAAGACAGTTTAGAAATATGCCCATTATGTGGAAGTGACGCTTGCTATGTTACTGAATTAAATGCAACCGCTAAAAATTATTTTTGTTTTGGTTGTGGTTTTACAACCAATGATTTAATGATTATGGGTGAATTTGATTTTGAACAATACGAAGAAACTCTACCAGAACTTTATAAAGATATTAAACAAGTTGACAGTTCTAATCGTGTTTGGTATCCTATTACAATTAATATAGAAGATAAAGGTACAGTATTTGCTAAAGGTACTAGTAAAGATAATTGGCAATGGGCTGGAATTAAAGTAAAAGAGGTAGATAAAGAAGAACAAGGAAATTTTAAAATTCCTGGTACAAATAAGACATATAAGTATAAAACGGATATATCTACTATGAAAGAGTTTTCACAAAATGATTTTATGGATGCCTTAGAATATATTGGTTTTTTTAAAAATTAAGTTATGGGAATAAGTTTTGCAATTACTGCTTATAATGAGCATGAAGAATTAAGTAAATTATTAAACCAATTAGTACAAATTGTTAAATCTAGTGATGAAATTGTTATACAACTAGATAATAAAGCAACTGAACAAGTAATTCAAGTTACTGATCAATTTTTTAACAAACATTCAAAAAAAGTTTCTATTAAAAAAACATTTTTTAGTTTAGATAATCATTTTGCTAATTTCAAAAATAATTTAAAAGAACATTGTGCTAAAGATTGGATATTTCAAATTGATGCTGATGAAACATTAAGTGAAACATTCTGTACAATTATACATCAGGTATTAGAAGCAAATGAAGAAGTTGATTTAATAGCTGTGCCTCGTGTTAATATTGTTAAAGGTCTAGAACAAAATGATATTATACAATGGGGTTGGCAAGTTAACAACCAAGGATGGGTTAATTGGCCTGATAGTCAACATAGAATATTTAGAAACAAATCTGAAATAGGGTGGGTAAATAAAGTACATGAAAAGGTAGTTGGGTGGAAGACATACGCTGAACTTCCATCAGAAGATGATTCATATGCTTTATATCATATTAAAGATATAGATAGGCAAAGATCACAAAACGAATTTTATTCAACAATATAAATTAAATAAAAAGTTATGAAAACATTAATTACAGGAGGTTATGGAATGGTAGGTTCCGCTATGGAATCTCAAATAAAATTATCACGAGAAACTTGTGATTTAACTAATCCAAGACAAACAGAAAAATTATTCCAACTAATTAAACCAGATGGGGTAATACATTGTGCTGGTAAAGTTGGAGGTATAGGTGGTAATTCAAATTATAAAGGTGAGTATTTTCATGATAATCTAATGATCAATACTAATGTAATTGAATCAGCAAGAAAAGCAGGTGTTAAAAATTTAGTGGCATTCCTATCAACATGTGTATTCCCAGATAAAGTAAAATATCCACTTACAGTTGACCAAATTCAATTAGGTGAACCGCATGAATCAAATTATCCATATGCTTACGCTAAAAGAATGGCTGATGTTCAAATTAG
>Ga0209535_1002241_pt1 | contig 12630 bp, 18 predicted proteins | sample LinPmetageLP28_FD_184041 | JGI IMG/M metagenome (GOLD analysis project Ga0209535, IMG submission 184041) | Marine viral communities from the Pacific Ocean - LP-28 (SPAdes) (version 2) | ecosystem: Environmental > Aquatic > Marine > Oceanic | place: Pacific Ocean | collected 2009-08-22
TAAGACCACTGACCGTAGGGTTCGACAATGTGTTCGATCAACTGGAATACATGATGGAAGACCGTTTCTTCGAGAAAGGAACAGTCGCGAACTTCCCACCGTACAACATAGTAAAGACTGGTGAGAATACCTATGACGTAGAACTTGCACTTGCAGGTTTTGGTAAGGATGACATCGTAGTGGAGTACAAAGAAAATACACTTACTGTGAAATCAAAACCAAACAAAGACCCAAAAGAAGAAGTTGAAAGTTACGATGAGGGAGTGATACATAGAGGCATCTCAAAGAGGATGTTCACTAGATCATTTACTATCGCAAACGACGTCGAGGTCAAAGGCGCAGAACTTAAAGATGGTTTACTTAAGGTGAGCTTGGAAAGAATAATCCCAGAACACAAGAAGGCTAAACTTATCGATATCAAGTAAAGCAAAGTGGATAGGGTGGTAATATGCCACCCTTCCATGTTTGACATCAACGCAAATTGTGTTATAATAAGAGTATGACAATGGCAGATATACAAACACTTACGAAAGAAAAAATTAAATTAGACGAACCTGGTCTATACGATGTTATATTTTTGAATGATAACATCACTACAATGGAATTTGTAGTGAAAGTTTTGAAACAAATTTTTAACAAGACACCAGAGCAGGCAATGATCATTACGACAAAGATACATGAAGATGGACAAGGCATAGTGGGCTCATACGTTCACGAAGTAGCAGAGCAAAAAGGCATAGAGTCAACCCTGGCCGCAAGACAAGAAAATTTCCCACTTCAGGTAAAAGTAAAGAAACAGTAATGGACCTTGAGAGATACGTCAAGGATAACAAAAAGGTCACAGCGTTTGTAAAAAATGCAGTGCCGGGTGCTATTGACAAGTATGTTGGCACATTAGATTATGCTACTGCAAGATTTAACACCATACTAATAAAGTTATCCCAAGATCCTTTATTACTGGATAAGGTACATCCTGAGGTGCAGGAATGTTTTGATACTATACAAAGTTTTTATTACTTCACTGAAAAATTTATACAATGGCCTTACTGGCTCAAACCCGTACCCAGATTTATGCTGTTTGTGATAGGCACCCTTAAGATTCCAAAGATAAAGTTCCTACTAGAAAAAATCCATAATTAGTAGTATGATAATCAATTGGATATTTTGGGCAATACCTCTCAAACATGTTAGAAGATATTTCCTCATGTTATGGTTGGTACTTTTCTTCCTGCCAGGAGTGCTATTAGGTGTGCGTCTTACTATACTAGGGTTGGTAGTGAACTACATATGGTTTGACATTGTGTTCTATGGTTGGACAAAATTTAAAGAAAAACTAGAAGGAGAAGATCAATGAAAGCAGTAGTATGGAGCAAACCGGCTTGTCCGTATTGTACAAAAGCAAAGAACTTATTAAAGAACAAAGGCATAGAGTACGAAGAGAAGAACATAGCAGAGGGTCACAAAATACAGGATCTGTTAGAGCTTGTACCTAATGCTAGAACAATGCCACAGATTTGGCTAGACGGTGAGCACCTTGGTGGCTATTACGAGTTGGAAAAGAAACTGAATGAAACTGCCCAATAATGAAACATTCTGTGTGGCACCATGGTTTCAGATAAGAAACGAAAACAACGGCCGGAAACAGGTATGTTGCAACATATTATCAGAAGACCCGTCCAGTGTTGATGCTGAACCATTAGAATTTCTCAATTCTCCTACCAATCGAGATTTGAAGCAGAAACTTCACGAAGGAATAAAAGTAAAAGCCTGCAGAAGATGTTGGCACAGTGAAGAAAACGGAGTGACCAGTCTACGCCAAAAACTAAATGGTGTCTTGACTAATAATTCTGGAGATGTTCCTAACTCATGGCTTGGTAGCTATTTCAAGCACAAAGACGATTTCGTCTCAGAACACATATTCATGGCAGACATCAAGATAGGTAACACCTGCAATTATGCATGTGTGATGTGTGTTCCCGACGACAGTTCAATGATCTACAACGATTGGCGGAAAAAACCTAACGCACCATTCATACAGGAAAAACTTAAAGAAGATCCCGGATACCTGGATAGAGTCAAATCAAATGGTTACAAAAATAAAAGTTATAGGCAGTACGTGAAAAAAATACTTTCCGATAAGGGACTGAGGTTTCTTAAAATTCTAGGCGGTGAACCGTTGTTGGATCAATACCTATTGGAAGAACTTAAATCATTGCCCGAACAACAAAAAAGAATAATGACACTCTATATAGTGACCAATGGTAGTAAAGATTTGTTAGAAACAAGAAATTATCTTGGGTCGTTCAAATCCATAATGTTCACAATTAGTATAGAAGGCACAGGAGAGGTACAGGAATATGCCCGATACGGCTCACAGTGGCCGCTTGTGTCCACAAACATTTTAAATTTTCAAAAACACTATCCCAACGACATATCTATACACCATACAATGCAGACCGCAACGATATTAGGGTTTAGGCATCTGGTGGAATGGATTAGCAAAAACGATCTGTCATTGAGTGTAGGATTGATCGATGATCCAAAACACATGGGATTATGGAGTCTGCCCACTCACGTGAGGGAACAAATTAAAAAACAAATTAAATCAGTAGACCTACATGTAAAACAAAACAACATCGGAGACGAACAGACCGTTTCTCTAGCAGATATTGTTGATATGATAGATGCTACTCCATTTCAACAAGATGAATATAAAAAATTCTTAGATTACATCAAATGGTATGAGGAAGGGAAAAAAGTAACAAAATTGGTAACGCTTTTCCCGTCATTGTTTGTTGACACGGAACAGTGATTCATTTATAATATATAATAGTAAACAAAAGGAAAAAATGATCAAAGAAGCACTTATAAAAAAGCTCGAAGGTGATATCGAAGTTGCAAAAGTAGATTTGAGAACTTTTTTAGCGAACCCAATCGGTGTTGCAGAACACATAGATTACGTGATTACCGCAGAAAAGAAACTCGAAGCACTCGCACACGCCGAAGATAAACTAGAATCGCTTATTAAATTATAATGACATACACTGTCAACGACAAGTGTATCATGTGTAAACACACAGATTGCGTTAGTGTATGCCCCGTTGACTGTTTTTATGAAGGTGAGAACATGCTTGTGATCAATCCAGACGAATGTATTGATTGTGGAGTTTGTGAACCAGAATGTCCGGAGGACGCAATACTGCCAGACACAGACGACGAAGGAGCCAAGTGGGTAGAATTTAACGGCAAGTGGTCCAAGGAATGGGCAGTGCTTTCTGAGAAGAAAGACCCTTTGCCTGATTATGAGAAACACTCCGGAGAACAAGGAAGACTAGAAAAATACTTTAAGGACAAATAATGAAAAACAAAAAGAAATCAAAATGGCAAATTAAGAGGGAGAAAGAGGCCAGTGAAAATTCACAGTTCGATCCCAAGATACATCAACTAGGTAGGGAAGGTTTTGGATTCCAAATGAAGAAAGATGTGAAAACAAAACCAGAGGATCTATCAGGTAGGAATCTACCTTTCACGAAAGCAAAATGATAGCAGACAAGATCACAGAAATGGGGGACAATCTTAGACTGTTAGAAGGACATGACAGATTGCACTACCTCATAGACAAAGCAAAAGATATGGAACCACTTCCAGAAGCGGCCAAGATTGATGACAACAGGATACGTGGATGTGCATCCAAGTTATGGATCATAGGCGGTGCCAAGGAAGATGATACAATGATGTACCAAGTGGATGGAGATGCACATATCAGCAAGGGCACTGCAAAGATAGTGACAGATATAGTGAACGGAGAACCTAAGAACGAGGTTGCCGAACTCACTGTAGAAAGTTTCACAGCGTTAGGGATAAAAGAACTATTAACGATGCAGAGACAAAACGGGTTGGGAGAACTAATTAACCGAATAATAAGTATTGCAAAAGCATAGCTATGAAAATAAATTTAGAACTTGTTGGAACTTTTTGCAACAGCTGGCCTAACCTAATCATAGAGATTAACAAAAATAAAATTTACGATGCAGTAATCGAGGGTGAGCAGAATATAGACATAGAGTACAATGATGCTGACCTCTTGCAAGAAGGAAACACGTTTGTTGTTGGAATGAACAATAAAAAATTTGGGGAGAATAATCAATGGGATACGAAAATACAAAACAACAAAATCGTAGAGGATAAAAAAATACAAATCAAATCAACTAAACTCAATGGAGTAGATTGTATGACGCTGTTTAACAATAAATTTTATGTCAAAACTGTTGACAAACAACAGTCCTACTTTCCGGATGTTGTTGAGTCCAACGGAACAATAAACTACAATGGATATTTTACGTTTGGCTTTGATATCCCATTATACAATTCTTTAATTAATAAAAAATACAAACGTGCTGTGGATCAAGGTAAAAGTTACTTCAGTAATTACACCAAAGTTTTCCATTACGACGAAGAAATAGAAATAATAAATTCTATAAAAAGAATTTTGGATAAAGTTAATGAAAAATCTAGTAATTAGTGTACCGAGGTTAGAAATACACAGGCCTCCGGTAAGCACGGCAATAGTGTCAGAAGTTATCAGAACACATGGACACGATGTGCAGGCCCTTGATCTTAATTGCGAACTCTTTCACTACCTTTCGAACAGAGAAGCATATTATTCATATGACGAAATATGGGATGGTCGCAGGAACCCAACCCTCAAAGAGTTAAAAAACATATTACGTTTCATTAAACTACATCTACCAGCAATTGAAAAATACGATCAATTATGGATCAGTGTGTTTGGAACTTCTGCACATCCTTTTACAGAATTTCTTTGTAGAATGATACGGAAGCATCTAAGTAAGAAAAAAATAATACTTGGTGGCCAAGGTGCCTGGTCTGCGGAAATACTTAACAAAGGTGAAGGGTTTGGTCACAGAATGAAGAAGAAAGGTCTTTGTGATCTTTATATAGTAGGCGAAGGAGAACAATCAATCAAAAAAGTGTTAGATAACGTAGTTAACGGAGCAGGTATAAGTGATGAGAAACCCACACAGATAGATAATCTAGATACCTTGCCATTTCCAAATTACAGTTTTTACGACCTTGATAGATACGATTATCTCGATGCTGGCAAGGAAGTATTCATTACAGGGAGTAGAGGGTGTGTGAGAAGATGCACCTACTGTGATGTTGCCAGGTATTGGCCCAAGTTTCGTTACAGGTCAGGAGTCAACATAGCAGAAGAAATGATTAATCATTATGAAAAGCATGGAGTCATCCATTTCTATTTCACAGACAGTTTGATCAACGGCAGTATGAAAGCGTTCAACAACATGTGTGATGCGTTAGCAAAATACAACACAGATCACAAGGCAGGATTCTCATGGAAAGGACAGTTTATATTTAGACCCAAGAATCAATTGCCAAAGGATCATTTCGCAACAGTGGCGGCCGCTGGCGGAAAAGAGTTCTACGTAGGTGTCGAAACAGGCAGTGACAAGATAAGATGGGAAATGGACAAAAAGTTCACCAATGAAGACATAGACTTTCAATTAGAAGAATTTAATAAACATGATATCAATGTATTTTTCCTGATGTTGACAGGATATCTAACAGAAACAAAGGATGACCACCACGACACTTTACTGATGTTTAAAAGATGGCAAAAGTATGTTGCAACAGGAACGATTAAAGGAATAGATCTAGGAAATACTTTATCTTTTTTACCCAACACACCATTGGAGAGAATGATGGATTCGCATGGTGTATATTTCTTAAAAGAAAACGGCAAACCAGTCGATTCTCTTTGGCAGTGTACGTCGAACCCGTCATTGAACGTGGGAGAAAGGATACTACGTCGTGTTGAGACGCATGAGGAAGCCATCAAATATAATTGGCCTATATGGAGAGGTGCCCAAAGATTAAACCACGTAAAAATACTGGCCAATCGATACCTAAACAGTATAGAAAACAGTAAGATCGCCACTACAAAAAAAACAATGAAGGAAAATTTAAACTTCTTCGAATAAAAAGGAAAAACATGATTGATATGCCAGAAGGATGGGTGCCAAATGACAGTGCATCAGTTGATCCACATTTACAGTGTGATCTAAAGGATGTTAAAGAACATCCACCGACCCAAGTAGAATACATGCCAAGCATAGTAGAGAAACTCAAAGAGTGTTATGATCCTGAGATAAGTGTGGACATATACAACCTAGGGCTGGTATACGACGTTAAGGTCACAGAGGACAAGACGGTGCACGTACTGATGAGCTTAACAAGTGCATTCTGTCCGGCGGCGGACATAATACCAAAAGATGTCATGGACAAAGTGGAGAGCATATCGGAACTCAAATGCAAGGTCAAAATAACAATGCAACCACAGTGGGGTCGTGAGATGATTAACCCCGAGATACGTGAGCTAATGGGATTATAGTACAAACAACAAGGTTGACCAATTTCTAAATTTAACCTATAATAACAGCATACTGAATCATGTTGGGGAATCTGTGTGTAATTCACTGGCTCTTCCAGGAACCGTAAAGTCGGAGTGCCAACCAGTATAAGTCCGCTGTCGAGCGAGGGCCTGGGAAAGTCTAGTTCTACAATGTAAAGTTAACAGTGGCAAGCATAAACGTTAACTCGTTTAATAGGATACTGTTATGAAAAAGACAAAACAAAAAATTGTGTTATTCTTCTACTTCGTAGGCTTGATTGCCTTGAGCAGAGTGATACCTCATCCACCAAACTTTACACCTGTTATTGCTATGGCTGTTTTCATGCCATACTTGACTCGTAGTCTATGCTCGGCCATGCTAGTACCATTGTTGGCTATGTTTGTTTCGGATCTGTATCTAGGGTTCCACTCCAGTATGTTTTGGGTTTACACTAGTATCTTGTTAGGCACAACATTGAGTCAATACACAATGTCTATTAAGAAAACGTATGTACACCTGGGATCCAACGCACTGCTGTCATCAGTAATATTTTTTGCGATAACAAACTTTGCAGTATGGACTTCTGGTACGATGTATCCACTTACACTGGACGGACTATTACTTTGCTACACCATGGCAATCCCGTTCTTTGGCAACACACTAGCTGGTACTTTATTTTACGTTTCTCTTTTGGGTCTTGTGTCCTACTCGGCAACAAACATATCAAGGAGATATACGGACGATGAAAAAACTATTACTAGCAGTCTTAACATTATTGCTTTTCCACACAGGATTACAAGCAAGTCAATCTAGCAAACACTGTGCAGTGGAGGACACAACTCCATGCATAACAATAACAAAATTTGTTTTAAGGGATCCGAGTGTCCTTACAACAGCATCAATGAGTGTGGATTACATTGATCAATACACAATAGAGAACACAAACACCATAGACACAGTACAGGCCATTGCCAGAATAACTGGTTTAAATGTTATGCAATCAGGTCCAACAGGACAGCAGACATCTGTGTTCATGAGGGGTATGAATTCCAATCACACAATGGTTGCCATCAACGGCGTTGCCATAAAGGATCATAGCACAACAGGAGGACTACACGACATAGGTGCAGACTTCATTAAACACGTCACAGGAATACAAGTGGTCAAAGGATCACAAGGTACTCTTTACGGTGCGAATGCAGTGGGTGGTGTGATAAACTTCATCACCACAGACAGTTTTGCAAACAGCATATCCACGACAGTGGGATCCAACAACACGAAAGGTATCACACTCAAGATACACAGAAACATAGACAATCATTCTATCAGCATCATTGCAGATGGAACAAAGTCTGATGGTATATCGGTTGCACCCTCAGGAACAGAGAAGGATGGGTTTGACACCAACAACATAACAATCAACACCTACAGCAAATACGACGGACTTGAGATGAGATCTACACTGATCAGAAGAACCAGTGACTCGGACCTCGATGGTGGGAGTGGTGATGATCTAGACTACACTGCCGAAAGTGATATGAACTTGTATCAACTTTCAAGCAAGGTAGACAACAGTCTAGGCTTCTACAACATCACATTTTCTCGTACAGAATACGATAGAGAGTATGTGAATGGTGCAGAGATAGATGAGTATGATTCTACTAGCAACACTGTGTTATTAACAAATACCATATTGAAAGACAAGTATGATATCACACCAGGTGTAGAGTATGAGGAATTCGATGGTTCGTTTAAAAACAGAGGATCATATTCTGCAAGTGTCGACACAGGTGGTGAGAACATAGGATACTTTGTGAACGGTAACATGATTGTTTCGGACAAGTTGTTGGTATCAGCAGGTGTGAGACAGGACGATCCAAGTTTGTTTGGCAAATACACAACATACAGATTGGGTGGAACTTATGATCTGACAGGAGCGTTGAAGTTGAAGGGTAACTACGCAACATCTGTGAAGACTCCCACACTGTACGAGATGCACGGATCAGACAACTACGGCTACAACGGTAATCCAAATCTGCAACCAGAAGAAGCAGAGACCACGGACATTGGTTTTGAATACACAGTCGGAGACAGTGTGTTGGATTTTGTTTACTTCACAACAGATCTTAAAAATCTAATCACGTATGGAAACAGCACGTACTCGAATGGTTCGGGAACTTCAAACAGACACGGTGCGGAGATCAAGTTCAACAGCATGATCTCTGACAATGTTTACTGGAGGAACAGTGCAACATTCACCGTGGCAGAGGACAACAACGGAACAAGTGTCGTGAGAAGACCGAAGTGGTTAGGACTTACTGCCATAGACCACAAGAAGGACAGTTGGACCAACACTGTTGAATACTTGCACACAGGCAGTCATCTGGACATAGACTCAGTCACTTATGCGAGAATAATGAAACCATCAGTTGGTGTCGTGAACTTACACACCAGCAAGGTGATCAATGAGAAGTCCAATGTGGTATTATCCGTAAACAATGCGTTTGATAAAACATATGACAGACCAGACGGTTACGCACAGCATGGTAGGAATATGTTGTTGACTTACAAACTGAAGTTCTAGTATAATAGTGTATGGAAGTTACACTTGTAGACAAAATGGGCACAGACTTATCTGTTGTCAATGCGGCACGGGTAAGTTATGCCAAGACAAAAGACGCCTTTGATGTTGTCAAGGACGAGAAACTAATAAAGTACCTTGCAGAACACGAACACTGGTCACCGTTCGCACACGCAAGTCTACAGTTCAGGATTAAGGCTCCCATCTTCGTGGCACGACAACTTGTGAAACACCAAGTGGGTCTTGTGTGGAATGAGGTCTCAAGACGCTATGTGGACCATGCACCAGAGCTGTACAAACCAGACTCATGGAGAGGCAGACCACAGAATTCAAAACAGGGTTCGGATGGAGAAGTAAAACTGGACCAAACAATCAATCACAACATGGAGACCACGATGGAGAGTTGTCTTATACTGTACAACAGTCTGTTGCAGAAAGGTGTGGCACCAGAGCAGGCACGTATGGTGTTACCACAGAGCATGATGACTGAATGGTATTGGTCAGGCACACTGTACGCATTCGCAAGGGTGTGTAACCTGAGATGCAAACCAGACACTCAGAAGGAGACGCAGGACGTGGCCAACGAGATAGATAAATTAACAGAAGATGCATTTCCACGTAGTTGGAAATATTTGAGGAAATAAATGAAACTAGGTATTGTAGGACATGGCTTTGTAGGCACGGCAGTGGATCATGGATTCACTAAAGACATACAGAAGTTCATAGTGGATCCCAAGCACAACAGCACCAACACCATAGAGGATCTGATCAAGTTCAAGCCTGATGCCGTCTTCGTGGCAGTGCCAACCCCACAACTAGAGTCCGGAGAGTGCAACACAGAGATATTGGAAGGTGTGATGCAACAGTTGAACAGCAACAAAGGTTCGCTTGTGATAGTCAAGTCAACAGTGCCGGCATACAAACTACAATCAATAAAAGAGCAGTGTGTGGACATCAGGATAGTGTACAACCCAGAGTTCCTCACAGAGAAGAACTACATAAACGATTTCATCAATCCTGCCATGCATGTTTTTGGTGGAATCAACGCAGACACAGATGCTGTGGAGAAACTGTACAAGGAACACAGTGATTGTCGAGAATGTCCTGTGTACAAGACGGACCTGATAACGGCCAGCATGGTAAAATACTGCATAAACAGTTTCCTGGCAACCAAGGTCACATTCATGAACGAGATGTATGATGTGCTCAAAGCGGCTCGGGGTACTGACTGGCAGACATTCACAAAAATTATTGCAAACGATCCTCGTATAGGCAACACACACATGAAGGTGCCTGGCAACGATGGACAGCGAGGCTATGCGGGTAGTTGTTTCCCTAAGGACACCGCCGCATTGGCGTGGTTCGCCCGTGAGATCTTGAACACACCGTTCACACAACTGGAAACCAGCATAGAGATCAACGAAAAAATACGTAAAACCAATCAGTCATAACGGTTAAATAGCAATATGAAACCATGGTTTGCCAAAGAAGCGGATATAATAAAGTTCCCAGAACCTGAGAACAAGGTGTTGGACATGCCCAGTGTGGCATCGTATCCAGACTTCATAACGGGCGTCGCGGACCTAAAGGCACGTAGGCACAAGGGAGACATATCACAAGCGTCACACGACAAGCTGTACACGGACCTGATACACAGATTCATGAGGAAGGAAAGTTTCGAGACTCCTTGGTTCCTGAGAGAGGCAGAGCCGCAAGATATACAATCGTTAGCAAAACAAGTATCTAATCTACCAACAGACGTTAGCGATAGAATAATTGATAGAATTACTAGTGCATTAGAGTTAGCACAACAAAAAGATAAAAAAGGTGGGCAACAAACAATGTTCAAAAAAACTGCCGTTGCACTCAAAGGAACAGGCGACAGCGATCTACAAAAGTATTACAAAGAAGTTGCTAGGTATATGCTAGGTAACGGATTAACATCAAATGAAATAACAACAATTATCAAAGAAATATCAAATGACACTTGTGTTAGAATGGAAGAACTTAAAAAGCCTCAGAATGTTTTAAGTAGAATTATACCCACATCAAAAATGTCTATAGAAACTTCCAAATATTACAGATCACTTTTTGGTGCATCTGAATATGGGGTTGGGCCAGGTGAACTCCTATTTGCTACACATTCACCATCACTGTCAAAAGAAGGAAAAGGTGACTTAAAAGTTATCGGAGATGACACAACAAGAGAAATAGAAGTCAAGGCAAAAAGAAAAAAACCAGCAAGGTTTGTTGATAGGTCAACTTTCCCTACTGGAGATTATATGACCATGGCAAATAATTTTATTAAAAAATATAAAAAAGCAATACCGATGTCTGCCGCTGGTGCTAGTTTTACCCACATTCGCAATGGAATACAAAACATGGATCCTAAACAAGTAGAGCAGGTTAAGTCAGATGTTACAGCAATGGTTTCCTCAATTTTTAACAGCAAAAAACATACAAACGCAATAATAAACAATCTGTTTGGTTCTGCATTTGACGAAAGCAAGTTAAAAGCCTATTGGGCAACAGCTTGTATCCAACGATATTTTAATGCCAAAGAAGGTGGAATGGGCATACTATTTTGTAGATTACAAGCAGATGATGTTCAAACAAACTATGCCGCTGATTATAAATCATTTGCATCTTTTGCCAAAGTAAATGAAGTACAAACAGTTTATCTTGTTTCATCTAATCCTTCATATCTATTTCCACAAACTGATATAGCACTACAATAATCAATACACACAATTCACAGCCCAAATCACAATAAGTATTTGTATGATCATCGACGCACAGGGCAAACTACTTGTGGCACCACCCGGCATGCCTGATCCCAGGTTCAAGAAGACCGTGGTGTTCATATGGAAGCATGACGTTTCCGGAGCGTCAGGTGTCATAATCAACAAGCGATGCCAGAGACCCACTTTCCAACACGTGTGCCAGGAGGGCAGTATCTCACTCAAGAAGGGTGTGAATCCACCCGTGTACTACGGTGGTCCTATACTCAGCAACGTTGTGGGAGTGCTACACAGCACAGAGTACAGACTGGCCAGCACAAACTCACTCATAGAGGGAACGGTTGGCTTCACACTGGACAGCAAGATTCTAGAGGATGTGGCCCGCGGCAATGGACCACTCAACAGGATGATCACACTGGGCATATGCAGTTGGAACAGCTCACAGTTGGAGGAGGAGATTGAACACCCACACACACCGGCCATGAGTTGGCTGGTCATGGATTACGACGAGAAACTAGTGTTCGGACAGCTGGATGACGACAAGCCTGAGGACATATGGGAGGACTGCGTTGACAAAGCAGTCAGGAACAAAACCGCTGAAATAACCTCTAAATTCTTCAAAGAATAACAGCAAAAGTACGCAGATATATTAACTGCACATATTATTAAATATACAAGAGCGAGGTAACGTACTAATATGGCAGGTCTATTATCATGGTAGCATTCAGCGACCCATTAGCAATCGGCAAGATCACCACGGCCGAACAGGCGTTCAAGATACAGCGTGGAGATCAGACGATAGAACTCAGTGAAGGTGATTTCATCTACCTAGATGATGTTATCAGTGCTGGCGGAACCGCTGTGGGTATCGCTTTCG
>Ga0209535_1002242_pt1 | contig 12625 bp, 15 predicted proteins | sample LinPmetageLP28_FD_184041 | JGI IMG/M metagenome (GOLD analysis project Ga0209535, IMG submission 184041) | Marine viral communities from the Pacific Ocean - LP-28 (SPAdes) (version 2) | ecosystem: Environmental > Aquatic > Marine > Oceanic | place: Pacific Ocean | collected 2009-08-22
TTTCCTCTATTTTTAAAACCAATTAGGCTGAATACTCTCAATTATTTTAAAAGTATAATGCGTATAATTATTATTGATATCATAATGTTTAACTTTCCAATATATGACACCCTCTTTATCTACTATATAATTCATATTTTTTCCTCATTTAATTAATAAAATTAATCTCTTACATAAACCCCACAACCATTTTAGGTACTTGGATTTTGCGTACAGCTTTCCTGCTGACCTCACCACCATTTTCTGGATTTAATGTAAGGTTTATGTTTTCTTTATCTTCTCTTAACTTAACATATTAATTTTAATATGTCAATACTTTTTTTTAAAATTTCTGACTACTTAATTCAAATCGGCACTTTTTAGTTTTACCGCCAGAATATGAAAACCCTTTCAACCACGCTGAAGTACTGGGATATATACTGTATGTATCTCTAATTTCCTCATTTGTACTTACTATGCTATCGAGGTTTTTTGTTCTGGTGGCAATTTTAATTCGTTCCTTTTTGCCTAGTCTGAAACCTTTATTTATTCTGTTTTTCATAAAACAAATATAACATTCTGATTAAAAAAATAAATGATAAAATGAATTAATATTTTTTATTCAATTAAATCAATGAGTTAAAATGTATATTATTTTTAGATTTTAGATAAGAATTTAGATAATGGTTATCGGCTAAATAAGTTATTGATTTTAAAGGGTAATTTAGATAGTTGCCTTAATTAGAACACAATCTTTAAAACTCTTTATATATATAAAAAAAGCCAGAATAAAAGTGTTGCATAAATACCACAAGTAATTGATTATGTTGCATAATTACCACATTAAATATAAATATATAGGTCATATAATCTGACATAAATATTGTTAACTAGTGTCATAATTCTGACACAATTTAAAGGTAGACTTCAAGCGAAGGTATATCTTAAATAATAGGTCATAGATTCTTACCTATATATATAGTATTGATAATGATTATCAGTATCATTCTAGGTCATGCGAGGTAGTAGGCGAGTACCACCCCCCCACCCCCCACCCATATATATCATACACGCACAAAATGACCCAATAGTAGTGTTAACCAGTAGCTGGCCCACTTCAAAGTCAGGTAATGTAATTAGGAAATCTAGGGAATATAAGGGAAAGAACTAAAAAGATGTTAACCAGTACCTCGCCTTACGTTAACTCCTGACGGAGATGACGGATTCTAGGTTGGATTGGTCGCCGCTTTAAGTTATGAGGGAGTGGTTGTTATGAATTGAATAATTCTATATAGGTATATAACCGCCCCCAGGGGTTAATTACATTATACAGGTGAATATCGGTTTTGTCAACAATAAAATTAATTATTTTTTACTTGACAAATTGTTAACTAGATGTTATAATAGTGGTATGAGTTTTTTACAAACAACTGATAACAAAAAGAAAAGAAAACTAACTGATAAACAAGAGAAGTTTTTATCGGCTCTAGCTGGTGAAGCTCGTGGTGACGCTAAGACTGCATTGTCTTTAGCAGGGTACGAACAAACTTCTTACTATGCAGTACTTGATTCCCTTAAGGAAGAGGTAGTGGATGTAGCAAATAGCATACTTGCCCACAGTGCACCAAAGGCCGCCGCTAAATTAGTTGATGTTCTTGATAGCGATGCACCTATACCACAAGTAGGTGCTAAGATACAAGCCGCCCAGACTTTGTTGGACAGGGTCGGCATCAGTAAACGTGAAAGACTTGAGGTTAATCATAATCATCAAGGTGGTATTTTTTTATTACCTGATAAAGAAACAATAACAATTAATGCTGAAGAAGCAGATTATGAAGAGGTAAAGAATGAAACGCAAAACTAGTTCTACTATTCCGTTTGGTTACAAAGAAGTAGAAGATAATACTGGATACATAGAAGAGATACCAGGACAGCTAGAAGTATTAGATAAAGCTAAACAACATATATTAACTGGAGCATTATCATTACGAGGAGCAGCTGAACAAATAGAATTTGAAACAGGACGCAGTATATCTGCAGTTGGGCTTAAGAAAATAGTTGACAAAGAAAGAAAGAATAGTTTACTAGCCAAACAAATATGACTGACTCAGTAATAGAAAAAAAGAAACCTGGTAGACCCAAGGGTTCAACAGGCACTAGAACTTTAACTAGAGAGCATCAAGCTAGACTACAAGCAGCTAGAGAATTAAAAGCTAAAAAGAAAAAGATTGAAAAGCTAGAAGTAAAGCTATCACAAGAACGTGGTAAGTTTAAAGACAAGAAGGAAGCCTTAACATCTCCTGTCTTAACTGAAACTACAAAAGAAAACTTACCTACAAAAGTAAAAGAGTTTATAGAAGAAAACAAAGAGTCAATTGTTTTTAAACCAAATGCTGGACCACAAACAGATTTCTTAGCTGCGGCTGAGCAAGATGTATTATATGGTGGAGCTGCAGGTGGTGGTAAGTCTTATGCTATGTTAGTTGACCCACTAAGGTTTATGCATAGACCAGCACACAGAGCTTTATTGCTAAGACGTTCTATGCCAGAGTTAAGAGAACTTATAGATAAATCAAGAGAGCTATATCCAAAAGCTTTTATTGGTGCTAAGTTTAGAGAAGTAGAAAAAATTTGGAGATTCCCAAGTGGGGCTATGCTTGAGTTTGGATACCTTGACAGAGATGCCGATGTATACAGATATCAAGGACAAGCCTACAGTTGGATAGGGATAGATGAGTTAACTCAATATCCTACAGAGTTCCCCCTTCAGTATTTGCAATCACGATTAAGAACAACCGACCCAGAAATCAAGACTTATATACGGTGTACTGCAAACCCTGGAGGTGTTGGAGGTAACTGGGTACGCAAAAGATATCTAGAACCTTCACCATCTAATGAAAGCTTTAAGGGCCCTGATGGTTTAACTCGTAAGTTTATACCAGCAAGACTTGAAGATAATCCCTACCTTGCTTCTGATGGACGCTATGAGCAAATGCTTATGTCGTTACCACCAATACAAAGACGACAACTACTAGAGGGTAACTGGAATGTTAGTGAAGGTGCAGCCTTTGTTGAGTTTGATACTGAGAAACATATCATACCACCATTTCAAATACCATATCACTGGCAAAGGTATAAAGGCATTGACTATGGTTATGCCGCTGAGTCTTGTGTTGTATGGGCAACAATAGACCCTGAAGATGATACTATTATTATTTATCGTGAGTTATATCAAAAAGGATTAACAGGTGAAGACCTTAGTGAATTAATAACTGAGATGGAACGAGATGAACGTAGAAGTATTGCAGGTGTACTTGATGGTGCAGCTTGGAATCGTACAGGAGTTGGTGGCCCTACAGTAGGAGAAACTTTAGTTAGAGGTGGTCATAAACTTAGACCAGCTGATAAAAATAGAATACAAGGTAAAATACAAATACACGAAAAACTTAAACCTAATAGAGATACAGGCAGACCAAAGTTACAAATTATGTCTAACTGTGTAAATTTAATTAGAGAACTACAAAGTATTCCTGTTGACTCTTCAAGACCAGAAGATGTTGATACAAAAGCATCTGACCATGCTTATGATGCACTTAGATATTTAGTTATGTCTAGACCAAGAATGCCTAGTACATATAGAGAAATGGGTGAGATAAAAAGGTTCACACCTTCTGACCCAACATTTGGATATTAACAATATGCCCACCTACACATTTAAAAATAAAAAAACAAAAGAGGTATACGATATTGTTATGACCTACGATGAGTTTCTTAAGTATAGTAAGAAACGAACTGTAGAAAGAATCCTAAAACCTACAGCTCTAGCTAACTTAAGTAATGGAGCAGAAGGGTCTTTTAGGGATTGGTGTCATCAACCTGCTGATGATATTGATACAAGTAAATCACATAATTTTAGACAATCAAAAGAGGAGTACTTATTTTCAGATGCTGAAGACAAATAAAAAAATTAGCCTAATAGATGGTAAACAAGTAAAGGTAGGATATGCTGTTCTTGATATAAAAGAACAAGCACCTCAATTTAAAAAATCTAATATGACAGATTGTTATGGTCAATATACTGCTAGAGAAAACATAATTGAGGTACAGCCTGGACTTTCTGATATAGATGAGGCTAATACTGTGTTACATGAGATAATGCATGCATGTGTTTATATATCATCTCTTAATACTGAAGGGCAAGCTTTATCTGATGATAACAACGAAGAAGTAGTAGTTAATAGTTTAAGTAACTATTTAATGCAAGTATTTATGGATAATAAATGGTTATTACCATATTTAAATAAAAAAATACTTGACAAGTAGTTCAAATGACTGTATAATAGAAACTACAGATATTTTTATATATAGTATATAATGGGGTTTAAATGGACGAAGAAAAAGATATTCAAGAAAAATCAGTAGAAGAAATAGCAAGAGAGCAAGAAGCTAGTAAGCTTTCTGGGTATATATACCAAAAATTCTTTGATTGTGAAACTTCTCGTAGAAGTGATGAGGACAGATGGCTAGAAGCTTATCACAACTATCGTGGTAAGTATTACAAAGATGTTAAGTTTAGAGACCATGAAAAGTCTAGAGTATTTGTAAAAGTTACAAAAACTAAAGTATTAGCAGCGTATGGACAAATAACAGATGTTTTATTCTCTGCCAACAAGTTTCCCATCTCTGTAGAAGAGACCAGAATACCAGAAGGTGTAGCAACATTTGCTCATCTCAATCCCCTAAAAGAGCAATTAGGTGACGGTCTTCAACAACCATCTCCAAATATGGAAATGGATACTATGAGTGAGACTCCTGCCCCAACACCAGATATTGCTCCACTGGGCTTTGAAGGGGATGGGAATACCCTCGAACCTGGCTCTACCTTTCAAGATATGGAAGAAAAGTTTTTATCTTCTCTTTCAGAAGAATATAAAGGTGCAGATTTAGAAGAAGGTCCAGCACCTCTTCCTGAAATGCCACAGATTAAGCCTGGTCAAATAGCAGCTCGTAGAATGGAAAGACTTATTCATGACGAGATAGAAGAATCACATGGTGGAACAGAGTTAAGAAATTCTATATTCGAATCAGTTTTATTAGGAACTGGAATTATTAAAGGCCCTTTTACTTTTAACAAAACTCTTCATAACTATGATAGAGATGAAGATGGTAAAAGAGTTTATAACCCTCAGACAGTTAAAGTACCTAGATTAGAGTATGTAAGTCTTTGGGATTTTTATCCAGACCCTAGTGCAAAAAGTATTGAAGAGTGTGAGTTCACAATTCAGCGACATAAGTTTAATAGAAATCAACTAAGGAATTTATTGAACCGACCCTTCTTTAACAAGAAAGCTATTCTTGAAACTTTACAAGATGGCCCAAACTATGAAGACAGAAGTTATGAATCAAGCCTAGATATAGGTGATGATGATTATGATGGTAATGATAGTCATAGTCGTTTTGAAGTTTTAGAATACTGGGGTATTGTTGATAAGACTACTCTCGAAACATCTGGTATGATTATTCCAGAAGAGTTTACAGAAGAAGATGAATTACAAATTAATGCTTGGGTAACAAATAATAGAGTATTACGTTTAGTTGTTAATCCATTTAAACCTTATCGTTTACCTTATCATGCATTTCCTTATGAAAGAAATCCTTATAGTTTCTTTGGTATCGGTGTTCCAGAAAACATGGCAGATGCTCAAGCAATTATGAATGGACACGCAAGAATGGCTATTGACAATCTTGCATTATCAGGGTCATTAGTATTTGACATTGATGAGTCAGCACTTGTAGCTGGTCAATCAATGGATGTATACCCTGGAAAAATATTTAGAAGACAAGCAGGTATGCCTGGACAAGCTGTACATGGACTTAAGTTTCCAAACACAGCAACTGAAAACATGATGATGTTTGATAAGTTTAGACAACTAGCTGATGAATCAACAGGAATTCCGTCGTACTCTCACGGACAAACTGGTGTGCAAAGTATGACAAGAACTGCATCTGGTATGTCTATGTTATTAAGTGCAGCGAACTTGAACGTAAAAACTGTTATTAAAAACATTGATGACTATTTACTAAGACCACTTGGTGAAAGTTTCTTTCAATGGAATATGCAATTTTACGAAGGCGACTTAAACATTGAAGGTGACTTAGAGATAAAAGCAACAGGTACTTCAAGCCTAATGCAAAAAGAAGTAAGGTCTCAAAGACTAACAATGTTCTTACAAACAGTACAGAATCCTGCAATAGCACCATTTGTAAAGATATCTGAAATTATAAAAGAACTTGCATATAGCTTGGACTTAGACCCAGATGAAGTTATAAATGACCCTGCGGCAGCTGAGATATATGCTAAAATTATAGGATTACAAAACAATGCTCAGCAACAAGGAAATCAAGAACCTCCAAATCCTGACGGCCAGCCCCCAATGGAGGGTGCTCAAGGATTACCTCCTGAAGCTTCAGGAACTGACAGTAAAGGAACTGGCAATGGCACAATCGGAACAGGCAATGTTTCGCAGCCAGGGGAGATGGAATTTACTGGAACAACTGATACACCTCCAGGAATCAACTAGAAATAATACTAACAACTAACAAAGGCTAATACTATGGGTGAAACAAAAAAAGAAAAAACAATGTATAATGGAGTTGAAGACCCTAGGTTTTTAAAACTTATTACTTTATATGATTCAGATAATAAAATAACAGGATACAAATCATATAACAAAGGCGGTTCTGTTAATAAAATGATGTATGGCGGAATGGCTAAGAAAAAAATGATGCACGGTGGTCATGTTAAAAAAAGTAAAAAGTAAAAAAATAAAAGGTTATAGTGTTGGTGGCTATGCTATGCCTGAAAATACTACAAGACCAGGACCTCTTTTTGCTGACCAAATGACTACTTATAATGCTCACAAAAAAGGTTTTATAAATACTTCAGGAAAAGGTAAATCATAATATGGCAACACCAGGATATGCAGCTCTATATAGAGTACCAGGAGCACAACAATCATCTTCTATGGATGAAGCTCCAGAAAAAAATATTGGTGAAGAAAAAGCTCCAACTATGGGATTAAGTAATCCTAGTGTACCTAATGAAGTAAGAACAGCTGGTCAACCTCAAATGATGTTTGACCCATCTAGAGCTAGATATGCTTATGGTGGCATAGCTCGAGATAGCGAAAAAGTTTTAGATGATACAGGTTATCGTGCATATGAAGAAGGTGGTATGGTTATTCCAGAATTACAAGGCGAAGCTGATGAAGGTATGCCTGTTGATTTAATGGAAAATAATCCTATGATGATGATGGAAGAAGAAGACATGACTATGGAAGAAGACATGGCAAATTCAATGGATAGAGAAGAAGACACCATGGAAGATTTAGATGTTACTGTAGATACATCTATGTTAACATCACAAGATGAAGAAGTATTAGAAGAAGCTATTAGTATGCATCCTGAATTATTAGATATAATTCCTAAGATGTTAGTAGCAACAAATGAATTTACTGGCGACGGCGAAGTCGAAGGGCCAGGAACAGGAACATCAGACTCAATCCCTGCAAGATTATCAGACGGAGAGTTTGTCTTTACAGCTAAATCAGTTAAACATTTAGGTGTAGATAAACTTCGTAAGATGATGGCAAAAGCAGAGAATGATTACGATAAAGATATGAACGTCCAAGATGAACAACAAATAGAATCAGTAGATGACATGGTTCCCTCGGATGTCATGAGTGCTGCTTATGGCGGTTTAATGAAAAACCCTTATAAGTAGGCTTTACAAATAGAGCTACCCTGCCAATCACTGAGGCACTCTATTTTTCGGCTACTCTTGCAATTTTGCAAGACCCCAACAATAACAATGAAAGGTGATTAAAAATGACTGATAGTAATGAGAACCCTCTTTTAGAAAAAAGAACTACTTCTCAGAAGAACGAAGAACAAGAAGCTAATCCATATAATCAAAAGAAAGATTATCTTGATTATGATAGTATGGAACAAGACGCATCAAAACCGTTTGCAGGTGCTAATACAATGGCTTACAAAAATAATTCTAAGGTAGTAGTAGATTCTACACAAAGTATAGAAGATACTGAAGAACCTCAAGAAGAAGAAAGCCAATCTGCAAATCAACCTTATAAAAAAGTTGACTATAAAAAAAGGTATGATGATTTAAAAAAACATTACGATACTAAAGTAAATGGTTTTAAACAAAAAGAAGAAGAACTACACGCACAACTAAGAGCTAATCGACCTAAGTATAAAGCTCCTAAGAGTGCAGAAGAACTTCAAGAGTTTAGAAAAAATTATCCAGACGTATATGATGTTGTTGAATCAGTAGCTCATACTCAAACTTCAAAAGAACTTGAAGATTTAAAAGAAGAATTAAAAGTTCTTCGTAATAAAAATCAAGAAATTTCTGTGAAGGAAGCAGAGTTAACTTTGGAACGACTACACCCAGACTTCTCAGAGATTCGAGAATCCGATGAGTTTCATGCTTGGGCTGATAGACAACCAGAAGAAATAAAAGGTTGGATTTATAGTAATGGTTCAAATGCAACATTAGCATCTCGTGCAATCGACCTCTTCAAACAGGACGTCGGCAAGTTAAAATCTAATACTAAAAATGACATATCAGGAGATTTAGTACCTGCATCAGAAATGATAAAGGTAACAAATAATAAAGATATAGGTTATGGCAGTAAAAAGATTTGGACTCGTTCTCAGATAGCAGCAATGTCACAACGTGATTTTGATAAGAATGAACAATCCATAATGGAAGCTATGTCTAGTGGTCGTGTCGTTGATGATACGTCTAACAGAAAAATAGGTGGTTCAGGAAATCCTACTTACTAAGTTACAAAGCTGTTTTTTTAAACAACTAAAACTCAACTAGAAAAGGAGAAATACTATGGCTGTATTTCAAAATGCTGGTGGAGCTGGTAACAATAACTTTAATGCAGGTACCTCAGGTCAAACGAATGAATTTTTCGTTCCTGAAATTTTCTCGAAGAAGATTCAAAACTTCTTTAGAAAATCATCTGTAATTGAAGCTATTACAAACACGGACTATGCAGGTGAAATAGCTGCTTTTGGTGATACTGTAAAAATCATCAAAGAGCCTACTGTCACTGTCGCAGCATATACTCGTGCCGCTTCTACTACAAAACAATACCTTACTGACCAAGAGTTGACACTTGTTATTGACAAAGCAAACTCATTTAAGTTTATTGTTGATGACATTGAGGAAAGACTTTCTCATATCAACTTTGCATCAGTAGGAGCAAGCTCTGCGGCTTACACACTAAAAGACACAATGGACGCTGAAGTCCTTGAAGCAATGGCTGACGGTGCATCTGCATCATCTCCAGATAACCAAATGGGTACTGATTCAGATACTCACTTAGGTGCTGGAGTATTTGATGGTTCAGGTTCAATCGACGTTGGTTACGCTACAGGTGAAATCACTCCATTAGCTTTAATGTCTAGAATTGCTAGAAAACTAGATGAATCTAGTATTCCAGAAGAAGGACGTTTCTTTGTAGCAAACCCTCAGTTTTACGAGGAGTTAGCTGCTGAAGATTCTAAGTTAATGTCTGCTGACTTTAACCAAGGTGAAGGCGGAGTTCGTAATGGACTAGTAGCATCAGGAATGATTAGAGGATTTAAAATGTATAAATCTAATAACATTGCTGTAGCTAATGCTGACGGCAAAGTAATGGCTGGTCACATTAGTTCTACTGCTACGGCTCAATCTATCCTTAACATTGAAACTCTAAGAGACACTGATACTTTCGGTGACATCGTAAGAGGATTACATGTTTATGGAAGAGCTGTATTAAGAGACGACGCTCTCGTAACAGCACACTATAGTATTGACTAATACTAAAGAATTAGAAGGGGCGATTAAGTTCGCCCTTTCTTTTATATACATAAAGGAATTTTAAAATGCCAAAAATGAAAAACGGAATTGATTACGCTGATGTTATAACAGAACATTTACCTTTTATAAAAGAAGGCGATAATGTAGCTTCTTGTGATTATGGTAAAGATAAATATCCAAGACAATATGGTCAAATGGATTTAAGAAGAAGTTGTGATAAAGATGAGATGGGTACTCCATCTTTTTATAAAGACAAAAAATAATTAAAGGTAACAATGGCTGCTCCATTTAGAACATATTTAGATTTAACTAATACTATTATTAGAGAACTTAATGAAGTAGAACTAACAGCAGGAACTTTTTCTTTAGCTGTAGGTTTACAAAAATATATTAAAGATGCTATTAATAGAGCATACTTTGATATTTGCACAGCAGAAGACAAGTGGAGTTTTTTAAGTGCAGGTGACCCGTCTAATGATTATTATGGTAATACTAATATTGAAACTACCGCTGGTACTAGATGGTATGATTTAAGAAGTTCTCAAACAATTGCAAATGAATATAGTTTTGTTGATTGGGAAAATATAATAGTAACTGAAGAAGGAGTAACAGGTAAAACAGCTCCATTTGAAATTAATAGACTACAGCCACTGTCTATAAATAACTGGCAAAGATTATACGGAATACAAGAGTCAAGAGATAAAAGTAGTTCTCAAACTTATGGAATACCTAGACGAGTTATAAGAGTTCCAGAAAATAATAAACTTGGTTTATCTCCTATACCTGATGGTGTATATAAAATTTATTTTTATGCTTATAGTCAACCTACTGAATTATCAGCACATGGAGATACAGTAGTATTTCCAAAACAATATACATCTGTTCTTTTAGCAAAGACTAGATATTATGTGCATCAATTTAAAGACAATATGTCACAAGCACAACTAGCTGAAGTAGAATATCAAAAAGGTTTAAGAAGTATGAGAGAACAATTATTAGAACCTTTTCCAGAAACTATGGATGATAGACGTAGCGTATATGTCTAATAAAAAGAAACAGGTAAAGCTACCAGCTCCCTGGAATAAAACAAATACAAAAGAAGTAATTAAAAATTTTTTTAAAGTATGGCAGAACAAGGTATATCGATAAACTGTGAAGGCGGATTAGATTTAGTTTCAAGTACCGCTTTGCTTTTTAGAACTCCAGGAGTAGCTCAACGACTTAATAATTTTGAGTCATCTATTCATGGAGGGTACAGAAGAATTAATGGTTTTACTAAATTTGGTTCATCTACTGTTACAGGAGATACTAGTCAAGTTGAAGGTATATTTGCATATGCTAAAGGAGTAGTAGCTTGTGCAGGAAGTAATATTTTTTATAGTACAAACGGTAATAGTTGGACACAAATAAATAAAAATACTTATCAAAACAAAACAGGTACAGTTTCGGTAAGTTCAGGTAGTGCTACAATAACAGGAAGTAGCACAGCATTTACTAGTGAGTTTGCTGTAGGTGATGATATTAAAATAAATGATGAACAGTTTTTAGTATTAAGTATTACAAATAATACTACAATGACAGTAGATGGAAACTTTGCTGCTACTGCTTCATCACAAAATATAAAATTAAATGGGTCTACAGAGTCTCAATTAAATAGTGCCAGTTCTCTATCAAGAGGTTCTCAAAATCTTTGTGAGTTTACTTTATATGAAAGTAATAAACAATATGGTAAGCTTTATGTATCAGATGGAATTAATAAAGTTGGTGAAATAGTTATTGAAGTTACAAATGCTGGAGTATATACTTATTCATTTAAAGAAGTAAATAGGTCAGCTCCTACAGACCCAAACTTTGTTACCTTATTTGCAGAAAGATTAATAGTTGCAGGACAATCAAATAATCCACAACAAGTAGCTTATAGTACTAGATTAGTACCAGAAAATTTTACAGGTAGTTCAGCAGGTACAGTAGATGTAGGTGACCAAATAGTAGGTATAAAATCTTTTCGTAATAAACTTATTATATTTTGTAAGAATAGTATTTATCAATTATCTGGTCTTGATGGTACACCAGTTTTATCCTCAGTAACTAAAAACATTGGTTGTGTAAGTGGTAAAACAATTCAAGAGATTGGTGGAGATTTAATTTTTCTTTCTCCAGATGGATTAAGAACTATTGCTGGTACTGCTCGTATTGATGATATTGAACTAGGTTCTATTAGTAGAAAAGTATTACCAATATTTAGAGATGATATATTCCCTAACATATCAACTTTAACTTTTTCTAGTATGGTTATTAGAGAAAAAAGTCAATACAGATTATTTTACTATAAAAGTGGAACAGTTGACAGAGAACAAAAAGGAGTATTAGGAACTTTTAAAATATCTTCACAAGGAATTCCTTTATATGAATGGAGTCAATGTACAGGTATAGGTGCTCGTATGACTCATTCAGGTTTTGATGAAAATAATAACGAAGTATATTATCATTCTAGTGCAGATGGATATGTATACGAACACGATAGTGGTAACACTTTTAATGATAGTGTTATTACTGCAGAATATAAAACACCTGACTTAGATTATGGAGATTCTGGTGTTAGAAAAACTTTATATTATTGTAAAACAAGTATAAGAGCTGAAGGTTCTAATGACAATTTAAAATTACTTTGTCGTTATGATTTTGATGATAATAATATTCCTCAGCCAGCTGAAACAAATATAGGTTCTTTAGCTAGTCCAGCTTTATTTGGAA
>Ga0209535_1002243_pt1 | contig 12622 bp, 16 predicted proteins | sample LinPmetageLP28_FD_184041 | JGI IMG/M metagenome (GOLD analysis project Ga0209535, IMG submission 184041) | Marine viral communities from the Pacific Ocean - LP-28 (SPAdes) (version 2) | ecosystem: Environmental > Aquatic > Marine > Oceanic | place: Pacific Ocean | collected 2009-08-22
GAATGCTTCAAGCAAAGCAGCAATATGAGAAGACACCCACTAAGACACTGGAAAAAGAGATTGCCCGGTGCAACAATATCCAGATGGCTAAGAAGATCTCACTCAACTCTGCTTATGGTGCTATCGGTAATCAGTATTTTAGGTACTATAAATTGGCCAATGCGGAGGCGATTACGCTTTCTGGCCAAGTCTCTATCCGTTGGATTGAAGAAAAAGTAAACAAATATCTAAATAAATTGTTGTCTACAACCGACGAGGACTACGTAATTGCATCTGACACAGATTCAATTTATCTTAATCTTGGACCTCTTGTTAATAAATTTTTTGCTAATAAGTCTAGCGACAAAGCAAAAGTTGTGGAGTTACTTGATATGGTTTGCAGTGACAAACTGGAACCGTACATCGATCAGTGTTACCAGAACTTGGCGGACTATGTATCGGCGTATGATCAGAAAATGCAAATGAAGCGTGAGAATATTGCTGATCGTGGAATCTGGACTGCGAAGAAGCGATATATTCTCAATGTATGGGATAGTGAAGGTGTTCGTTATGAAGAACCTAAGTTGAAGGTTATGGGCATTGAGTCTGTTAAATCATCAACTCCTGCTCCTTGTCGAAGTATGCTTAAGGAAGCATTTAAGATTTTGATGACGGGTACTGAAGATGAAATGATTAAATATATTGATAATAGTCGTGATCATTTTAAGAAACTTCCGCCAGAAGAAGTTTCTTTTCCACGCTCTGTATCTAATGTTGTCAAGTATAAATCACATTCTAGTATTTACAGTAAAGGAACTCCTATTCATGCTAGGGGAGCACTCCTTTATAATTACTATATTGTTAAGAACAAACTTGATGCAAAGTATTCTTTGATTCAGAATGGAGAGAAAATCAAGTTCTGTTATCTTAAGAAACCAAATCATATTCATGAGAATGTAATCTCATTCATTCAAGAATTCCCTAAAGAACTTAACCTTGACAAGTACATCGACTATGACTTACAATTTGAGAAATCATTCCTTGAACCACTCAAATCTATCCTCGATGCAATTGGATGGAATGTTGAAAAAACTGTAAACCTGGAATTATTTTTTTCCTAATGGAACTTCCTATTAACGACAAAGAACTTGCTACAATTGTAAGTGCATTAAGACTTGGTGGAGATGCTGCTCTCTATCAAAAAATTAATACGATTAAAAAGATTAGGGAGACTCACCCTGAGACATATAAAAAAGTAGCCCGCGAAGAATTTGGATTTGTTATTTAATGATTAAAGTAAAATATCAACTTAAAGAACATTTAAATACGACACTCTTTAAGTTCTTTAAAACTGAAGAACAGGTAGAGAAGTTTAAATCTCAAAACCCACATTATATTTTTGAATGATTTATGGAGGTAATTCATGAAGAATTTAAAATTATATCAATAAAAGATTATTATTTACCAGATCCTTTAGAAAAAAAACAACTCAAAGATATAATTGATCTAAATTTTGAATTAGTTCACAAACCCATTGCAACAAAGGATGGGCCTTTTAACTTTGCGGTATCAGAGGGAGATACATCATTATTTGATAATTTATATCAAAGATACGTAGATACATCTATAGGCATTTTTGGTGAGTTTCATCTATCTGATAAAAACAAAAGATATTGTTATGCGTATCGTGGAAACAAAATTGATATGGGTGAAAGACGCTTATCTTGGTGGCATCATCACGTTCGCACATCATCAATAAGTGCAGTGTATTATCTTGATGTTTTTCAAGATGGCATCACTTTCACTGATGGGCATAAAGAATTTGACTATATCCCAGAGAACGGTGAGATCCTTATTCATCCTCCGGACTTGATACACGCAGCACATCCTTGTAGGTTGCTAGATTATAGATATTCAGTTAATATGGAAATAAGAACCGAGGAACCCTTCAAAAAATTATTTAAACATGGATTTTCTAAAAGAGATTGTAAAAGAGATTGGAGATGAGTACACCCAACTGGCAGCAGACATCGACGAAACCGAAACTTACGTGGACACGGGTTCGTACATCTTTAACGGACTTTGTTCAGGTAGCATATTTGGTGGTGTTTCTGGGAATAAGATTACTGCCATTGCTGGTGAGTCTTCTACTGGGAAGACTTTCTTTAGTCTCGCTGTGGTTAAGAATTTTCTGGATAGTAATCCTGGTGGTTACTGTCTGTACTTTGACACTGAAGCAGCAGTTAATAAATCTCTTCTTGAAAGTCGCGGCATTGACTTAAAACGATTAGTTGTCGTCAATGTTGTTACAATTGAAGAGTTCCGTGGAAAGGCGCTCAAGGCAGTGGATATGTATCAAAAAACACCTGTAGAGGATCGCAAACCCTGTATGTTTGTGCTAGACTCTTTGGGGATGCTTTCCACTGAGAAAGAGATTACTGATACGCTTAACGACAAAATGGTTCGGGATATGACTAAATCCCAACTAATTAAAGGTGCGTTCCGTATGCTAACTCTGAAACTGGGACAAGCAAATATTCCATTAATCGTCACTAATCATACCTATGATGTCATTGGTTCTTATGTCCCTACAAAGGAAATGGGAGGAGGCAGCGGCCTCAAGTATGCAGCAAGTACAATCATCTATCTCAGCAAGAAAAAAGAGAAGGATGGAACAGAAGTGGTTGGCAACCTTGTCAAGGCTAAGACTCACAAGTCGCGTTTAAGTAAAGAGAATAAAGATGTCACTATACGTCTTTATTATGATGAGCGTGGACTTGATCGATATTATGGTTTGCTTGAATTAGGAGAACTTGGAGGACTCTGGAAAAACGTAGCAGGACGATATGAAATTGATGGTAAGAAAGTTTACGCAAAGGCGATCTATAAAGATCCAGAACAATACTTTACTCCAGAGGTAATGGAGAAACTTGATGCAATTGCAAAGGAGGAGTTTAGTTATGGATCGTAAAATTTTTGGAGTTCCAAAACAAAATCATGATGCAGGTATCTGTGAAGTTTCTAACGACACAGTTGCCTGTGTTCGTTTATCTGAGAGATACACAGGTTGCAAACATGAAAGGCACATAGGAGAGTTTATTCGCCAACTTGGGGAACTTAAAGATCCATGGAAACTTTATCTTTCATGTGTATATGAGCATGACAAGGTGTCCATAACAACGTCATGGCATGAGCATCATCTGCTTCATGCATATTGTGGATTTTACTCTTCAGATTTTAGTGATGCTTTGTGTATCATTATGGATGGTTATGGATGCCACACCGATGAAGGTGTTGAGGTGATGTCAGTGTATACTTTCAAAGATAATAAATTTGATAGTGAGGTTGATAAAGTTTATGAAGATACTTATGTTGCAGGATCTCCTGCAAGGTGGGTTGATAATACTAAAAGCATTGGCAGGGAATATGCCAAGATGTGTGAAGAGTTTGAACTAGCAAGAGTTGGACATGGAGATTTTGCTGCAGGTAAGTTGATGGGACTTGCTCAATATAAAGGATTTGAGAATAAATTACCTGAACGATACGCAACAGAAGAGTGGTTGGAAAGAGTAGATCGTGCTGCTCAACTTCAAAAATCATCAGAGCAGAAAGTTATTGATATTATTCAAAAATATGTTGATAAAACAGGAATCAAAAATGTGGTTCTCTCTGGTGGGGTATTTTTGAATTGTGTGATTAATTATAAGATCCTTAAAAATCTTGATATTAATCTGCATATTGATCCGGTACCTAGTGACAAAGGTATCTGTATCGGAACAGCATTGAGAGGATATGAAGATTATACTGGTAACATACCCCCCAGATTCAAAGACGTTTATCTTGGAGAAGAATGGGATGTTAATTTAGAGGGATGGCAAACATCCAAAGCAGAATATAGTGACATCGTTGATCTCTTAGAAAAAGGTGAAATTATAGGACTTTATCAGGGAAGATCTGAGGTAGGAGACAGAGCATTAGGTAATAGATCCTTGCTCTATGATCCTAGATTAACAAATGATGATTTGAACGATTTTAAACGTAGAGAAACTTTCAGGCCTTTTGCAGCAACAGTAATTAAAGATCATGTAAGAGAATGGTTTGATGTAGATGAAAGTCCTTTTATGTCATACGCTGTTGATGTTAATCTGGATAAGATAGATCAAATTCCTGCAGTGGTTCATGCTGACAATACCTGTAGAGTTCAAACGGTAACACAACAGCAAAACTTTCATTTTTATAATTTGATTCATGAATTTTATAAGACAACAGGGGTTCCCATGTTGCTCAATACATCCTATAATATTGCGGGGTATCCCATGGCGGAATCACCTGATGACGCACTCGGTGTTCTTAAACAAACCCGTCTGAAATATCTTTATTTCCCAGAGTTGAATACACTAGTAACGCATCATTCTTAATGGACAATGTTGAATTTTTGATTCTCAGGAATCTGCTTCATAATGAAGAATATGTTCGCAAAGTAATTCCTTTTATCAAAGCAGATTATTTTGAGAATCGTAGTCAAAAGATTGTCTACGAAGAAATCCTCAAATTTGTAGAACAATATAATAAACCAGTTACCAAAGAAATTCTTTGTATTGAAACTGAAAATCGTCAAGATATAAATGATGGCGACTATAAAGAAATCATGCAATTAATTTCTTCTCTAGAAGAATTACCTACTGAGTTTGACTGGTTGATATCAACTACTGAAAAGTGGTGCCGAGATCGTGCCATTTATTTGGCATTAATGGAATCGATTCAAATTGCTGATGGACAAGATGAGAAGAAAAATCGTGATGCTATTCCAGCCATTTTATCTGACGCTCTTGCAGTTTCATTTGACGCTAATGTAGGGCACGATTATCTTCAAGATTATGAGGCGCGGTATGAGTCTTATCATAGGAAAGAAGACAAACTTGAATTTGACTTGGAGTATTTCAATAAAATTACAAAAGGTGGTTTACCGTGTAAAACGCTTAATATTGCTCTTGCTGGGACTGGCGTCGGCAAATCTTTGTTTATGTGTCATCAGGCGGCTGCATCTTTACTCCGAGGAAAGAATGTATTATACATCACGGCTGAAATGGCTGAAGAAAAGATTGCGGAAAGAATTGATGCTAATTTACTGAACATCAATATCCAGGAAATTGAAGATCTTCCTAAGATGATGTTTGAGAGTAAAGTAAAAAAACTTTCTGAAAAAACACAAGGTTCCCTAATTATAAAAGAGTATCCAACAGCAACAGCTCATGCAGGACATTTCCGTGGACTTCTTAATGAACTTGCTATTAAGAAAGCATTTCGTCCTGACATTATTTTCATTGATTACCTTAATATATGTGCTTCCTCGCGGTATCGCGGAAATCTTTCTGTCAATTCATATAGCTATATCAAGGCTATTGCTGAAGAACTTAGAGGACTGGCTGTTGAAGCAAACGTCCCTATCGTTTCTGCCACGCAGACCACTCGTTCTGGTTATGGTAGCTCTGATGTTGACATTACTGACACTTCTGAATCCTTTGGCCTCCCTGCTACTGCTGATCTTATGTTTGCCCTTATTTCAACTGATGAGCTTGAACAACTTGGACAAATTATGGTAAAGCAATTGAAGAATCGATATAATGACGCAAATGTCAATAAGAGATTTATTATAGGTATTGATCGTGCAAAGATGCGTCTCTATGATTGCGAACAAACTGCTCAAACTGACGTAGTTGACAGTGGACAGGATACGGAATATAATAACGAGGAGAAACCTAAAAAATCCTTTGCAGGGTTTAAATTCTAATGAACGGTTACTATTCCGTATTTAATCCTAGAGGTGAAAAGATTGCCGATTGTGGCAGTCAAAAAGATACTGTCAACCTTCTCAATATGAGAAACAATAGATGGGAAGGACATTACTATATGTTTAATCCTCTTCCTGGTGATATAATTGATGTCAGTTCTAATAAACAACTTCCTACCCGAGACATCGTAGTTAATATGGATGGTGGTGTAGGTGGTTCTTGGAAAGAAGTTTCTGATGAAGAATTTGACGTGATGTTTCCATCTCCCAATATAAAACAACAACTCCCCCCAAATTGCCAAGAACCATTCATTCCAGATTTTCATGATTGAAACTTGGTTTCCCACTAGCATTTATTCTTCAAAACTTAATCCTCCAAGGCAAATTAAATCAAGTATGATTAAATATGTCGATAATTTCTTGATAAAAAATCAAGAATATTTGAAGGGTAATATTACTGGTGATGTGTTTAATGATTATGCACTTCACACAAAAGATGAATTTTCGTGGTTGAACGGGCAAATATTTCAAGCATGTAATCAATACCTAGAGTCTCTTGGAGTTGATACAAGTCTTATTTCAATATATGCCCAAAAATCTTGGCCTGTAATTTGTAATAAAAACTCTGGGTTTGTTGCATCACATTGCCACAAGAACGCAGTGTTGAGTGCAGTTTACTATCTCAAGTGCTCAAGTGAAAATGGTGGCGGACTTACTTTCAAGTCACCTAATACAAGTTTTGTTGATCTACCTCTTAAATTTCAATACAATCAATTGAGTTACAAAGATTGCACATATGTACCTTTTGAAAATACATTGATGATCTTCCCGTCAAATCTTACTCATAGTGTAGAGGAATACAATGCTCTTGATCATAGATATTCCGTTTCATATGATCTAGTGGTTGTTTCAAATTATCTAGATAATGATAATGAAAACACAATTCCAGATCCGTCAAGGTGGACTAAACTATCTTGACATAAACCCCTTTACTGTTATAATACATCTATATCAATATAAATCATGCAAAACTACATTGAATTTGTTAAGCAAACCACCAGCGCACCTAGTCTTGACTATGCTGTGATGGCAGCACGTCTTGCCGAACTGGAAGTTAATGATGTAAACACAACACAACTTCTTACTGCTGCACTTGGTTTGACTGCGGAATCTGGTGAGTTTACTGAGGTTGTTAAAAAGATTATCTTCCAAGGTAAACCCTACAATGAAGATAATGTGTTTCACATGAAGCGTGAACTTGGTGACATCTGCTGGTATCTTGCTCAGGCATTCATGGCACTTGATACAAACTTTGATGAGATTCTTGATATGAATATTGAGAAACTCTCTGCTAGATATCCTGAAGGAACATTTAACGAATATTATTCTGAAAACCGTGTTGAAGGAGACGTATGATTGAAATTAATCTAAAATTAAACATTTACGATGCAGCACTTATCCGTGATCAGTTGTTTCAGAACACTAAGCAGGATAGTTATGAATTTCCAGGAAAAAGAACTGTTGTTATTCGAGAGTTTATTAAACAATTAGATCAGCAAATTGAAGATAATCTTCCCGATGATTCTAATGACATCTGATGAACTTGAAGAACTTAGATATGATGTAGCATGTCATTTACTCAGTAAAATGAGTGTAGGTTCTCAATTTCAATTTGCTCTAGATAGAATGCTCCAAATTTATGCTAATCACTCTGAAAAAGAACTAATAGAGTTGTTACCTAAACAAAAGAAAAAAACTAAAGGAAAGGGATTTTAATGAAACTATTGACGCTTGACGATTATCAAAAAGCAGGAGAAACATTTTGGCCTAAGTATTGGTACGTTGCCAATGAACTAGGTGAGGATGCAAAACCTGAGCAGGTTCTTAAAGTCATGGAAGCAGTTGGTGGGATTGCACTTAAACTTGCGCTAGACGATAAAGAAGGGCCTTTCGGATTTAATAAAAAGAAAGAAGATTAATGTTTATCGTTTTAGATGATGTTCTCACATATAAAGAAAATAGCACTCTTCTAGAAGGGATCAAAACGATCGCTTTTGATGATAATTATGGTTTAAAGAAGTGGAATGAAGTTCGATTTACTCATCCACTTTTAAGAGTAACCAACAAATTTTTTCCTCTTAAAAGAAGATATAGATATGAATTATGGCATAACATTCATAATTTAAAAGGTTGGCATCTGGATAGAGACGAAGTTCTTTATGAACAAGGTATTGATGATCATCCTCTCTATGGATTAATTTTTTATCCTCAAGTCGTTGATGTTACGGGTGGACAACTTCAAACTGAAAATGGAATTGCTGTAAAACCAATTCAGAATAGATTGATTCTTCTTGATGCTGGAAAGGTTAGGCATAATGTCGAATATTTTACAGGAATAAGAAGATCATTTCTTATCAATATTTGGGACAAAAAACAACTAGGTAAAAAATGACAACAGAAACTAAAGAAGAAATTATTATTCCTCAAGGTGCTGAACTCATTGATGAAGTATTTTACGTTTGGGAAACACGATACGGATTGTTTAGTTCGATGACTAAAGAAGGCCGTAAGATGTTAACGGGTATGCATAAAGATAATGTTATCATAATGACAAGATGGCATCTAAAGTGTGAGCAGGAAGGAACTCTTGAAAAATATACTAGAGTTGTTGGTGATTCTTATGTGACTGGTAAACTCTAAATAGTTAGAAAACCATGGCTACTGGCGTAAAAGAAGGTAGTATAATAGAAGGAATCATGGCGATGTATATTGCCATGATTTTTGCTGACCCTGATGATGGGGAGAACATGCAAAAAGTAAAATCAAATATAAGTAACCTTAGAAAGCAAACGATATTGCAGGAGAGTATTAGTCCTAGAATAGGTATTAAACGATTGTTTCCAAAAGATGATCCATTGGGATATGATATTGCCTCAGGTAATAGTAGTATTAATCCTAATATGTCTAATGGGCAACCATATTTTATTCAGCAGAGAGGTGATAATCCTGCTGATTATATTCAAGTGGGATTGGAAGTTTATCTAAAACCTGCAGAGGTTTACCCTGGATTTGGTGATGAATACGCTAAGTATGTTGAACAGAAGAGAGACTATGGAAAATTAGCAAAAAAAGTAGATAATCTACTAGCGTCTAGAGGATCTGTTCTTTTTAGAAGATTAATCATTGCAAAGAAAAAGTTTCTACTTAACAAAAAAACTGATGTTATAAGGTATAATGTTTTAGCAGATGGAGTAACTGGAGAGCAAGCAGATGGTAATATCAAAGCGGACATTATGGTAACTATTTTTGCAAATGGGCAAGAATTAGTTAAAGATCAAATTAATATATCAGTGAAGAGTGACTCTTCTACTGTTGCTAATCTAGGAGTTATTAAAGGTATGGAGGCAATGTATTCGGTAATTTCTCCCAGGGGAAAGACAGCAGCAAAAGCAGAGACATTGCTAGCAAATATTAGGGGTGCTAAAAGGGAGGCTAAACTTCAATATGTCTCTGCATTGTTTGAATTGCTTTCTGATAGTTTAGTTAATAGTAATGATCCAAAATTTACCGATAGAGCTTTCAATTTCATTGAGGAAGCAATCTTTGGAGATGACATGGCTCAAGTTGTTGATGTAAAATCTTCTGGTAGTAAAATAAAGGAAATGCAACCAGGACAATTTGCAGCATATAGAAAATATGGAGATAAAGGAAAACCAATTAAATTGATTGCAAAGAAAATGTCAGGTGATATTAGAATAATGCCAAAAGGAGAAACTAATAGTAATAATTTTATTTTTAAGTTTAGATTTAAAAAAAGGAACTATAAAGATGGATCCGGACAATACGTTGATAAGATTATGATTGAAACAGGCAAACTTACTTACGCTAAATAAGATATAGGAAATCATATATAAATGAAAAGTTTCTTTCAATTCCTAGGTGAATCAGAATCTCAAGCTGCAACCCAGGCAAGAAAACTTGGTTTGAAGGGAGATGGGCACGGTGGTTGGTTAAACCGTGCTGGAGAGTTTGTTGCAAAGACTGAAGAAGGAAAACTTAAATTTTTTAATAAGAACCAAAAACCTGGTAAGGATCCAGATCAAACTCCTAATACAAAGAAAACAACATCTGTCCTCAAGACAAAAACAATGTCTGTGGATAAGGCACCACAGAAAAAGAGTGGTGGAGAAGAAGAGATTGATGATAACAAAAATGTAAGCACTGATACTCTAACTTTAGCTTTTGGTAGATTTAATCCACCAACTGTTGGACATGAGAAACTTTTGAGTATGGCAAAAAAAACTGCTGCCGGTGGTGATTTAAAAATATATCCTTCAAGAACACAGGATTCTAAGAAAAATCCTCTTGATCCTGATATGAAAGTATCTTACATGAGAAAGATGTTCCCTGACTTTGAGAAGAGCATCGTCAATGATGATGAGATGAGATCTATATTTAATGTTCTTCAGAACGCCGATGGAGAATATAAAAACGTAACAATTGTTGTTGGTTCTGATAGGCAATCAGAGTTTGAGAACCTTGCCACTAAGTATAATGGTGAGTTATATAACTTTGATGATATACGTGTTGTATCTGCTGGTGTAAGAGACTCAGATGCTGAGGGTGTAGAGGGTATGTCAGCATCTAAGATGAGAAAGGCAGTTGTTGATGATGACTTTGAATCATTTAAAAAAGGAGTTCCTGCTAGTGTGAAGGACGCTGATACTCAATCACTGTTTGATGCAGTTCGTTCTGGTATGAAAGTTAAGAAGAAAAAAGAAGTTACTGAACTCTGGCAGATTGCACCGAAGTGTGATCCAAGAGGATTACGTGAGCAGTATGTTGGTGGATTTATCTACAGAATTGGTGATCTTGTAGAGCACTTGAATACTGGATTGATTGGTAAAATTATCCGCAGAGGAACTAATCATCTTATTTGTGTAACCGAAGAGGACTATATGTTCAAGTCCTGGATCCGTGATGTGATGGAATATACTGAGAAGAAAATGGAGCGTCGTATGAGAACTCCTGGAAAACCAAATACACTTGATGGTACAGGTGGATATAGAAAGAATGCTATGGCAGCAGTAGGAATGAAAAAAATTAAAAACTTTAGTGTTGAGGAATTCATAAATAAACATAAGATTAAAAAGTAGATAGCATTGCCATGTCTAATGGAATCGGTAAAAATCCTTTAATTGATATTTCAAAGGTTTATTTGCAATCAGTTTCTGAGAAAAAAGACGATACCTATCTTGAACCTGACATGAAGAAGCGTCAGAAAAATAATGAGAAGGCACGTAAAGAACTCGCTAAGGGCCCTCAAATGAAGAACCCTCACTTTGAAGAGAAGCAGCAAGAACTGGATGTTGTAAATTCACTTGCTAATGCATATAAAGAAATACAGCAGGTAGATGAGAACCGTGCTGCTGCCCGTGCTGCTGGTGGATATAAGGATGACTCTAAGAAGCAAAATGATCCTTCCAAGGCAGGTTTCACTGGTGTTGGTAACATGAGCATCGATCAGATTCGTAAGATGTCTGCTCGTATGGATAAGGAAAAAACTCAGAAAGAAGGACTTGATCCTGTTGGTAATGAAGATGGTGATGTCAATAACGATGGTAAGAAAGATAAGACTGATAAGTATCTGATGAATCGCCGCAAGGCAATTGGTAGTGCCATCAAAGGCAAGATGAAGAAGGAAGAAGTAGAGACAGTTGCTGAGGGTGATGGTGATCCCTGCTGGGATTCTCATAAGCAAGTTGGGATGAAAAAGAAAGGTGGGAAGATGGTTCCTAACTGTGTATCCAAAACAAAAACAGAATCATTCTCATCAAATTGGAGACAAGATCTTTCTGAGGTAATGGATGAAGATGAAGCAGACAAACCTGTTAAAGAGAAAAAAGTTAATAATAAGGTAAAGATTAATCCTAAACTTGGAGAAGCAATACAAGAACTTGGTGGCACTCTGATTGAGTCAATCGAAGATGAAGATCTTAATGATATTATTGAAAGTGTTTATACTGAATTGATTGATGAAGGATACATAAATGATGATGTTGAAGATGCTATTGAATATGCTTTAACTGAGGCAAAAGTTACTTTTGGGCATGATACTGAATCACCAAAACAGAAAATGCTGAAGAAGGCTAAAGGCCGCTTAAAGTTCCTTGGTAGAAAAGCGGGTGAAGCTGCTAGTTCTGCTAAAAAGAAAGTAGGACAAGTCGCTGGTGATGTTAAGAAGAAAGCGGCAAACAAAGCAGTTGACGTTGCATTTGCTGGCGCTGCTGCTAAGGATAAAGTTAAGAGTGCCGCTGCTACTGCTAAAAAGAGAGTTGCTGATGTACCTAAAGTTGCTAAAGCAGGCATTAAGAGTAGAATCAAAAAAGCAGCATTAGGCGTTGCAAAACGTATGGGTGAAGATGTTGAGGTTGAAGGATATGAACCAATGACTCCTGAGCGCAAACTGCGTGTTGATAGGGCAAAGAGAGGTGCATATGACAAAGATCAACGTGCCCAACATCAAGGTGATAAAAAAGAAGCAGATAAGCAGTTCAAACGCCGTATGGCAATGGACAGTAAAACTAAAATGAGAAAGGAAGCGACAGAAGATTCTCTGAGAGATCGCCGCATGGAGCGTGGTGGTGTTGACGGCAACAACCGTTACGACAAAGCACCAGGCAAACCTAATACCTTTGGTAAGAAACCCGGTAAAAAATATGATGGTATGTCTGCACTTGAGAAAGTAAAGGCAAGCATCCGTGCCAAGCATGGACAAGGTGCTATTAAAGAAGATGCTAAGATGGCCAAACAGTCTGATGAGAAACTGGCAGCACTCCATAAGCAAGTAAG
>Ga0209535_1002245_pt1 | contig 12616 bp, 24 predicted proteins | sample LinPmetageLP28_FD_184041 | JGI IMG/M metagenome (GOLD analysis project Ga0209535, IMG submission 184041) | Marine viral communities from the Pacific Ocean - LP-28 (SPAdes) (version 2) | ecosystem: Environmental > Aquatic > Marine > Oceanic | place: Pacific Ocean | collected 2009-08-22
CCCGAAAGTCTGGTTGCCCGACGTCAATCTTACTCCACTGCAAGTACATGTAGTTAGTACCAGTAATATAAGTAGGCTTGCCTTTGTTAATAAACCAAAAACCTTCTTCACGCCTTGTAAATTCTTTATCGATGTAATCATACCATTTTTCTTTAAAGTCTAACGGATATTCTTCCCAGTCAAACACAGATTTAATTTTACTCAATTCTTTTGGGTACTCAGTATAAGACCATCTGTCGTTTTCAAAGTCAACGTCATCACTTGCAAATGCCGGTAAAGCTATTAAAAGATCCTGTATCTTATATATCTCACCTATTTCACCAGTTTTACTAATAACTATCAAATCGTGCTCAGCATTATGGCCATATTCCCATTTCTTATACCTATTCATTCTTTTAAGAACTTTAGGTTTTACGTGGTCTTTTACAACCGTATATAGAGTTTGCTCGTACATTATTTAGATCTTCCTTCAGCAAAACCTCTAAAAGATTTCTCTTCTTTTACTTCTGCAGGTTTTTCGTTTAACAATGCCTCTTCAGCTTCTAATCTACTTAGTATTTCAAACGCATCAAATATAGCTAGCTTTTTTGTAGCTGCAGCGTTTTTTAATCTATCTGCCGTGATATCATCTCCTGAATCAACGATAGCTTCTTTAGCTACTTTGATCAGCTCCTCAACTGCGACTTGCCCAGCTTGGATTATATTCAACTTCGTTTCCTTGGTATTCATATTTAATTACAATATCATTAGATTTCATACAATATAAACGCTTGCCATCAATTAAAAATTCCCATTCGCCATTAGGCGTATAGCCTACTAAGTCTCCTGGGTTAATATCGAGTGCTTCTAAGGAGCTATTACCGTATTTTAATATACCAATAAGGCTTTGCTCTTTATTTAGCGTCAAAGACTGATTGTCTTTTATTGGGGTTATAAAGCAGCGGTCACCAAATGAGTGCCAACCTTCTTTATTTTTATATAGATAGATTTGATCTATCGCACAAAAATGTAAATCATCTTTGAACCAAGATCTACTTTTCTTTTTCTCTCCTTTCATGTCATAGAATACTCTAAACACGTTTTGGTGTATAACAATTATATCACCTATTTCAATACCCGTATTAAATGCCTTGGGTGTTTCTAAAACTTTAGCTAATCTATTTACAAATTTAAAATCTTCTATTTTTGTATTTACAATTAACTCTTTATCTCCAACCTTGACTTTATTACTGTATTTATCACCTAACGGCTCAACAATAAAATCGTAAAGGCTTCTCATCAATATTCTAAATCATATTCAACAGATATCGCCATGTTAGAGTTAAATTTCTTCCATGGCATTACCTCGTTATTTTTCTTTATATGAATATTGTAAGAACTATCAGATTCGTCTAGAAGTATATGTGAGATCTCGTGACCGCCATAAACTTGTTGACCCACAGAATAATGCATAGCATCATTTTTGTAATCTGAACCAATACTTATTTTTCTTACAATTGAAGACATTACTCAGCTACTTTAAGTTTAGACTCATCTTCAATCTTAGTGTATTCACCAGTTTTAAGATCAATAGACACTGCGCCATATTGCTCTTCTAGTTCAGCTTTAAACTCTTCAACCTTTCTATTTACTTCTGCTACATCGTGTAGTAGCCCGTGTTTTTGAGTTTCAATCATACCAATTTGATTTACTAATCCAATTAGTTTTTCTTGGTTTTCGTTTACAGTTTTTAATTGCTCTTCCGTAATCTTTGACATTTGATTTAATTTAATTGTTTATGTTAATATAGTTACTCTTCTTCTTCGCTATTTACAACAGGTGGTACTTCCGCTCCTCTTGGCCAACCAAAGAATGAATGTGCAGCTGCGTCACCTGGATATACTTCATTAGCTCCAAAATCGATTATGTCAGTACTCATTATATCGTAAGCAACCCCTGGGTAATAAACTGGTGGAGTTATCTCGTGGCCATCAGGTCCGTACGTTCCTGGCGTCTCTACGACTTGACCAATAAAAACTACAGCTTTAGTTCCGTTGATGTATTGCATTGAAGTAACACCTTCTTCTGTTACCTCAGCCCATACGCCTTTGTTTATAAGTTCTACTTTGCCTTCTAATTGGCTATCAAAAACTGTTTTGTATATGTACATTTTTATATAATTATGTTGTTAATTCTTGTAATTCCGTGTCTGTTAGTGCTCGTTTGAATACTTTTAGGTTTTTAGTTTTACCGTAGAAAGGAGAACTTAATGTTGCACTCGTAAACTGCATTTGTGTTAAAGTTCCAATAGGGAATGTGTTACCGCTTGATTGAGAATTTACTTCAACCCCGTTAACCCAAAGAGCAAAATCATTTTCTTTATACTTTAGGGCTAATTTTGAATTTATAGTTATGTCTGCTGTAAAATTAAAATTATAAACTACAGAAGAAGATATTTCGAACTGACAAATAATATTATTAACTGAAGAATAACCAATAAAAACCCTATTATTTTGTGTTCCGTCAGAAAAACCTAAAACCCTAAAAGTACCATCGTTTGCCAAAGCCGTTATCTCTGCATATAGCACACCTTCCTCAGAGTTAAAATCATTAACCGTTCCTGAGTTATTACATAATTCTTGGTTTCGTGTGACAGCTGAACCTGAGGTTGGGATATAGGAAGTTGCGTAAGATTGTTGTTCAAACTGTGCATCAGCCAAAAGAATATCTCCGTCAGTTCCAGCTATTACAATTCCTACTAAAGTTGTTGACGTTGAAAGTTGCTTTGAAATAGTTACTCTTTGCCACTCTGAACTTAAAGAAATTAAACCAGTCTTCAAATCTTGACCGTTAGTATTGTCTCTTAATTGAATATTAATTGTAGTAGAACCAGCAGATTTGACATAAACGCTAAAGGTATAAAACGAAGCTGGGTCTGTTGCATTAACACTATATTGCTTTTTTAAAGTGTTAGACGCTCCCCAACTTGGTGGGTTACTAGTTGCGTTAGTTAATTTATAGACATTACCACTTACACCAAAAGGAGTTATGCTAGTTTCTATCTGTGAAGTTGCTCCAGTTGTTAAATTCCAACCAGTAGTTAAAGCAGCGGATTGAGTTTCTAAATTCGTTGACTGCGGCTCTAAAAGTAAATGCCCTGTTGGATCATCTGTGAAGTCGATTCTTGGAACGTCTAGTTGTATTTCTTTAACACTTACGTTGTCTATTTCAAATGTGTCTCCAATCGTTGCGCCACCAATAGATAACTTAAAACCGTTACCACTAAAAAATATAGCGGTTATATAAAATGAATATTCAACGAAAGCAGATGTTATGCTCTCATTAAATCCAATTTGATATGCTTGTCCTACTTGAAAGTTGCCCGTTCCACTTGTTTGCCTTGCCTTAAAGCTTACTTTGTAGGTTTTATTAAAAGCAAAAATATCGACTTGATTTAAAGACCAATTGCCAGCAGTAGAATTAATTCCTCCATTAGCTATTACATTTCCTACACCGACACTTATTGTGCTTCCGTTTTCTTTAACCCAAGCCGTATCGCTACTAAAATCTCCGTTAGTTACAAGCTCTGCGCTAGTTAAACCAGATTCTTGTATCAACCCATTTCTACCCACAAAAGTAGCTCTAGTACCTCTAGAGAAATCAAATTCTCTGTCAAAAAACTTATTACCTAATTGTTTATAAGCTAATAAATTGTCTTCTTTAATAGCCCAATTACCGCTTGTTCCTAATTGTATACTTGGATTTACTGCCATGTTATATTATTGTATAATTATTAGCTAATGCTAAAGCGTTAAATGAACTGAATGATGTTTCGTCTGATGTTAGGCATTCTAGTTCGTCATCTGTAAGAGCTTCTTTAAAAACTGCTACGCATTTAGTTTTTCCAAAGAATCTATTTTGAGTACCATCACCATCACTAAATGACAATTGATTCAACCCTATTGGCATAGCTGCATTGGTATCTGTATTTATTAAAACACCATCTATATAAAACTTAACTTCGTTTACTTTGTAGGAAATAGCCACTTTGTGAAAATCTCTTATATCTGTCACGGTTGTAGACACACTTGCAGTTATAGTTCCACCAGAACGAACTTGAACTCTAATTGTATTATCTACCCCATTTAAGTAATGAATTCTTACAATGTTGTCAGCCCTTGTGCCATCTGACAAAGCAATATCTCTTCTTGCAGAGGGTCTTTGCGTTAAAGCCGCTATTTCTGTATATAAAACACCCTCTGTTGAGTTTATTAAACTTGAGTTACCAGATCCAAATGCTGCTTCTTGGTTTCGTGTAACCGTGCTTCCGCTTGTTGGAATGTATGAAGTAGTGTAAGAATTTTGTTCAAACTGTGCTCCGTAAGCGTATAAACTTCCTACACCGTTATAATTTACTCTGGGAAATTCACTAGTTCCGTTTGCTGTTTGAGTGTTAGTGAATCTTTGCCATTCGTTTGTTATAGTAACAAACCTACCTTCAACACCACCTGCATTACCAATGAATACTTGCGTTGGGTTAGCTATGTCTTTGTTTTTTAAATAAATAGAAAAAGTATAATCCAGTCCATTAGTTGTTGGTACTTGTTTTTCAATTCTACCATTATTAGTTCCATCAAAAACAAATTCATCAGCGTTTAAAGTTCCATCTGGAGATACTAAAGCATTGTTAATTACACTTGCGCCTGACAAAGAACTCCATTGACTAAAATCATTAGAATAAGTAAATAAATTAGTTGACTGTGGTTCAAATAACCAGTGACCACAAGTACCAGCCCCTGAGTAAGGTGAATAATCTATTCTTGGTAGGTTAGTGTCGTCTGTTATTTCTATTACTGAAACGTTTGTTATAGAGCCATCAAAACCCCCAGAAGCATAAAAAGCTATATTTGTTCTGTTTGTGGTAGTCGTGGTTTCAAAAGTAAAAGTTCCGTTTCCTATATTTGATATATTAAAAAAAGTATCACTGCCACCGCCACCATAAAAATAACCTTCTAAATTTCCAGTTGTCCAATCTGTAATTGTAAAATTTAATTTAAACTTTTTTCCAAGACTAAAAGTACCCGATTGTGTTAATACACTTGAAGTAGTACCAGTTCTTATAGCCTTATTATTTCCAATTCCCCAATCAGTTCCTAAATTCCAATCTTGTCCGACCTCTTTAACGCTTACGTTGTCTAGTGAAATATCGGTTACTCCTGCTGAATTTCTTGCAATATTACAAGCCGTTTCATCTGCAACAAAATAAAAACTATGCGTCCCTATTGTTGAGTTTATGCCCCCAAAATTACCAAACCTTAAATCTCCATTATTATTAGATATAATAGTGTATGTTAATACATAAGATTTGCCAATAGTTGTAATATTATTTTGTCCTACATACTGAAAACTACCATCATTAGAAATTATATTAGCAACACCATTTTCAATAGTAACTTGTGTTGACTTACTCCAACCCGTAGAACCATTACTAAAATCTCCGTTTGTAATTAGCTCAGAACCTTCTTGAGAGAAATCTCCGTTAGAAACTAAGTTCCCACTAAACGTTTGCATATCCTCAATTAAACCTTGTGAGTTAACTCTCGTGGCGCTAGAATTTCTAGTGAAATCGAAGTCTCCGCTTAAATCTTCTTTAACTGATACGTTGTCTAATAAACAATTAGAGTTTCCCGTAGTTCTTTTTATCTTTAAGAAATTTGATACAGCCGTGAAATATATTTCATTAAACCCCTCAACCAAAGCTATTGTCGCGCCCGCAGTGGCAGCATCTACACTTATACTACCAGTCGTAACAGCCACGTCACAAGTTAACTTATAAGATTTACCAATAGTTAAAACGTTGTTTTGTTGAATACCTATTAAGTTTGTAGTTGATATAATTCTTGCCCCATCAGTTTCCCAAGTTACTGTATTGGTTGCATCAGTATTGAATGTGCTCCACCCACTTAAATCAGTTGCAAAATCTCCGTTGGTAATTAGATCTTCACCTAAAGCTATTGAAGGTTTAACGCTTAATATCCTACCGTCGTCATACGCGGTGGGCGTCAGTAAAATCGAGGCTTTTTCTAATAAATTACTCATGAAGTACAGTTTTCAAGTTCTTGCATTGTAGCTATTGTACATGCTCTATTTTCACAAAATGTTGCTCTAGCGCACAACGTCACTAGCAGCACAGGAATTAAACTTCCCGCTGCGTTAGAATTTAATATCCCGCTTGGTATACCATTACCGATGCCTAGACCAATAGCCATATTACCTTGCTGCGATAAGTTCCGCTACTGTAGTTCCAGTCGCTAATACATAATCTACAGTCACTGGTAAAAATCCTCCAGTACCTAAGCCTTTAAATGTTACCGCTTGAGCTGCTGTCGGTGGTCCAGTTGTTGCTATAACCCTGAACGCAGCGTTACCATCTCCTGCGATTAAAGTTACTATATCTCCACTTAAGTAATCACTTCCAGCGTCATCTATTAAGGTAACTTCAGTAACTACGCCATTTACCGCTGTGTATTCTACTTGCATATCCGCACCACTACCACCTGATACGTCTGACTGTAAGTTAACACCATCTCCATATCCAGTTCCCCCGTGCCCGGCATATCCAGGTGAAACAAGAGCAGTTACAGTACTAGGCCCTACAGTTCCAGCTGGTATAACTTTTAAGTTGTTACCTACAGTTAGATTATCTCCTATGTATATAATAGATCCACCTAGAAAACTAGCTGAACTAGGCGTGTCACTTATAAAGCCGTTAGCTGTAGTGATTTCCTTAATGCTATTAGTTGCAAAATCAGGTTGATTACCAAATTGTCCCATGTCTTTTTATTTATTTATTACTTATTGATTTATATTTCTCAAAACCGCGTGAGCCAAAATATGCCACGTATACGGTTGTTAATAGTTGTTTTAATAATTCTATCCACTCCTGTTCTACAGTAAAAGATATTTCGTGATGACTATCAACCCATATAAAGGCTACGGCCATAAACGACAAAAATATAAGCGCCATTGGGCGCGTGTTTTTACTAAGCCACGAATCAGACGTCATATCAGATTCCCAGCGTTTACTTATTTGGTCTTCTGCTTCCGCAGAGGCTTTCTCAACTATTACTTGGATCTCCTTCTTAATTTGAAGCTTCTCCTCTTCTGTAGTTGTTAGTTTATCGATAACGTCACCAACATCTTTGATAACGTTACCGCTTAACCATTCCCAAATTTTTTTCAATTTACTATTGATTTGGGTTTCTGTTGTAAGAGAAATTACTACCAAGCGCAATCCTTTGATTTGCGTTAAAGTTTCTTTGGTCCATTGTTTTTATAGAATCAGCCTCTCTTAGTCGCGGCATTTCACTCTCTCGATAATCGTGGTATTTTCTAGGTCTCATGTTTTTGCTTTCATAGTCAAACCCATACCTTCCATTACCATCTTTAAAAGTTTGTTGTCTTTTAGGATTCCATCTGTTCTGTCTATATTCTGCCTCTGTAATTTGTAAATCTGTAGGGTAGTTGCGGGAACCTCTGTCTGGATTTGGAACTCCATCTATAACCGCAGGTTGATTTGCTACTACTGTTCTAGGATACACCCTACCGGCGCTAGTATTATCATAATGTGCCGTCATTTCTCCACCTTGAGTCTCTAAGATTCCATGTGTTTGTTGGTAAGGTCTTAAAGAGTTATCTTCATTTAAACCTCTTATAATTAACATTCGTTTTTTTTCTTCATCCGAAAGCGGTTGCATACTTTCTTCTCCTGTAACTTCGTCAGTAATTCTTCTTTCTACGTAAGTGTTTGGTTTACTCCCAGGTTTATTACCTAACGTGTAATCGACGTTGTTGACTGTGAAAAACTCATCAAGACTATTAACGTCACCTAAGTCTGATGTCCTTATTTCTGGCGCGTCTTCTGATTGTATTCTTTGAAAAATAGGTGACTTTTTGCTAAATTGCTGTTGGAATGGTGAACTCATAATTTTTTTAAATATATTTTTTTGTTTAAATGTCCAGACATATGCTTTATTAAAGTATTTTTGTCTTTCATTGTATAGGTTATATCAACAGAGTATCCATTATACGCGTTGTAAAGCGTTGTTGTGAACATGTCTTTTGATTTGCTTTTTATTTTTTCTTTTATTAATCTATTGTCTACAAAGCTAAAGTTAAAAACTTCCATTACAGAATATTCACTAGCTAGTATAGTTGTTTTAAACGTAGAGCCTTTACTAACCCAGGTTCCTTCAAATTGCTCTTGAGCCTTAGATGTAAAAGTTATAAGCAGTAAAAGTGCAGTAATAAGTAATTTTTTCATAATATTAAATTTAAGTGTTATATTAATATTATTACTTATTTAAAGGGGTTTCTACAACATATTTAGCCCCTGGAAACGTGTAATCATATCCTGGATACATTACTTTAGTATATCCTCGATCGTCAGTGCCTAACACTTTAAACTCTACTCCTTTCATCGTTATATGGCCTCCTTGTATAATGTTTTGAGGTTTATTAACATCAGGGCTGTTTTTTAAATAACCTGTTTTAGAAGTTTTCATTTATGCGTTTTTATAAGCTTCAGCTTCCCAAGGTAAATTCTTTGCCCCTTCTTCCATGTCAGCTCTTGAATATTTTTTACCTTTCCAATATACGTTATTATCGTCGTAATCTAAATCACCACGTTTCATTTGATCTAAATGAACTTTCTCGTGAGATACTACGTCGTCTATTTGGCTTGGATCTAAATCTTTATTAATGATTATAGTACCATTGTTATTAGCTTTGCCCATTACGCCATCTTCCATGTCTACACGATATATTGGTGTGTTATCGCAATTGTATGGAGGGTTTTGAAGTTTGAAAGCCATGTATTATTGTTTGTAAGGAAATATTTTATTTAATGCTCCTTTTCTAGCAGCACAACCGCAAGGGACGTTTAATCCCTTGCTAACTGTGTCTACCATTGTTTTGATACCAGTAGCTTTAGTAAACTTCTCTATGCTGTCTCCTAAACCTTGTGATTTCATAAATTACGGAGTGTAAATACAAGTTGTGTACTGCGCGAAAGTTGCGGGCTGTGTAATAACAAGACGTCCTTGAGCTCCTGATTGAGCAGCTGGTACTTGCAATAAAGCTGGTACAGCGCCTAATGTAGATACTACGCCTCCTGGGTTAGCTGTTAAAGCCGCATTGATTGCGTTTGTTACATCTAATTGTCTTGAAGCTGATGTAGCTCCTCCGCCTGCGCCACCTGTTACACCTGGTAAAACTATTGTGTAAAGTGATGTTGCGGTAGAATCTGTTTTTAATATTACTGTTGTAACATTTGCTGCATTTACTACAGACTGAATTCCTGCAATGTTGTCAATTGCGATTAGTGTTTCAATGCCATCTCCTGCTACAGGACCTGCATTTACTTTTAAAAAATTTGCCATTTTTGTTAGTGTTAGTGTTAGTGTTAGTGTTAGTGTTTGGCTGAGGTTTATACAGTCCTCTCTGTTTTATTTAAAATCTTTTTTACCTGGTTTTGTTTTTGATACATCTCCTTTATTACCACCTAATACAACTCTGTCGTACTTATGCGCAGGAGATCCTTTCATTTCAGCTGGTGAAGCTTCAATTTTAGCTTTTAATGCTTCTGGTAAATTTTTTTGCTTTCCTACTAATGCTTTCTCCATAGGAGATTCCATTTTAGGTGCCATATCGTCTTTCATATAAGCAGCCGATCCTTTGTCCATTTCTAGAGCTGAAGCTCTATTGTCTATTGGCATTTCGCTTAATAGATTTTTAGCCTTAAAGCTATTCATGTGTTTGTGTATTGAGTGTCCCATTTTTATTTTTAGTTATTTTTGTTTAGGTCTTTTAATTTTTGAAGGTTTTACCGTGCTCATTCCACCCTCATAAACAGTAGGTTCTTCAGGTTTTTTTTTGCGTATAATTTTCTTATAATCAAGAGGAGAACCGTGTTTTTTTTCGTCGTATTTTAAATCACCAGCTAATTTAGAAATATGTTTTTCATCAGCTGTCATACTCTCATCGCTATGACCGTGTTTGTTATCATAATCAACATCTTCTTTAAGATATTTCATATGTGCTTCGTCATCTCGTTTAGTAGCTCCCATATTAGATGAGGTTACTCTTGACCATTTTGCGTTTCCGCTGTATTCTCCGTAATGTCCTTTATGTCCCATAGTTATTTGTTTTTTAACTCATTCTGAAGAGTTGCTGTTGCTAGTTCTCCAATACCTTCCATTTTATTAGAAATATAAGAATCTTGTCCAAACTTCTCAATACCTTTTTCTTGCTCTGTTTTTGATGATTCACCTTTTGTTTTACCACAATTTTTACTAGAATCAGCATATGCTTTGTCTGTCATTTTTCCAGCATGCCAGTTGTTTCTAAGCGCCTCACACTTTGAAACCTTAGGTTCCATAGCGGCTAAAGTTGCTCCTGTAATATCGTTTTGTAACTTAGCAAATAGTTCTCTGTCTGATTGTCTATACGTTCTTATATCTCTGTCTCTACCTTCAGTGTATGCTCCATTTAAGGGCGACATAGGGCTTTTAGATGAAAATTGTTTTTGAAATGGTGAACTCATAATTTATTTTTTAGAGCAGCCAAAGTTCTTGGCGTAATTAGCCATCTTAACAACTTCTTCGCTATATTTATCTTTCTTTGACATCACGCTTGAAGCAGCTGAACAAGCATCTTCAAAACCGTTCTTTTTAGCCCAGGCTGTAAACTTGCCTTTGTTCTCTTCTTTAATTTCAGGAAATCCACCTGTTTTATAAAATGGAGAGTTCATTATTTGTAGACTTTTGCTAATTGAGTAATTGGCCCTGCTTTATAGTCACAAGGGTATTTAGATACTTCCATACCCGTTATACCTGAACTTGATCCTACACCCATTGGAAAACCTGCTTTACTTAATGGTCCATCCCATACAGCGTTTTCACCTACTTGTCCTTGTAGCTTTTGGTTAGCTAATGCTTTAATATTTTTTTTCATAATTTATTTTTTATGCATATTTATTATAATATCTTTCTTGCGCCGTCATTGTTGATAAATCAGCTGCTGGCTTTTGAGGTTCAGCGACAGGTTGCGCGGCTTGTCCAGCTAAATCTGTAATTTGATTTGCACCTTCAAAATTATTTTGCCCAACTACTCTACCAGATCCTTTAAACCCAACTCCTAAAAAACTTGGATCAACAGGTGCTGCGTCAGCTTGCGGTGCGGGGGCTTGAGGCGCTTGTGGCGCTAGTAATCCAGACGTTCCAGATGCTCCAGCTAATGCTCCTCCAAATAATCCAGGTCCCATTGCACTTGCCGTGCCACCTAAATTCCTTCTTGTAACCGCTGCCTCTTTTGCTGCTTGTGCTGCTTGGCTTTGTATGTCAGAACCTGGTGTTTCTGCCACTGAGTTAATTGCACCTGCCGCACCTAGTAAATTTGGCAATCCGCCAGCAATACCTGCCAATGCTCCGCCTATCATTTTATTTGGTGAATCCATTTTATCTGTCTTTATCTTTGTTTACATTTTTAATAGAAGTTATAAGAACCTTGTCTGTATACGTCTTACCCTTCATGATACTGTTTCTGTGGTTACTCACAGGTAAATCATCTTTGCCTAGTATAATTCTATACATATGCTTGATAAGATGCTTACACTTAAAAGAAGTTTTATATATATGATACTTCTGAGTTGTTCTATTTCTATGTCTCCACACAACTATCCAACCTTCTTTAAGTAACCGATTCCAGCGGCGGTTATCCCAACTATAGGAATAACTACCAGCTTCGAAATCTTTTTTTGTAAACATATCCATGCAATCTAGATAAATTAAAAGCTCTAGATCAGCGTCGTTAAGGTCGTTGTTTCTGCAAGCCCATTTACGTATTATACGATAATGTTTAAACAGATTCATATCCTTAAGATCATCTGCGTCTAGCCTTTTCATAAAACAACAACTACATCCTGATTTTTAATCACATGATATGTTTGTTTGTCTATTTCTATTTTATGCCCAGCGTGACGGTCAAAGAATATAGTATCTTTTTCTTTCAACCCTTCGACTTGTTCACCCACTGATAATACGGTGGCTTCTACATAACGAATATCTTCACGTTGGTTCTCTGCAAGAAGTAAACCACCTTTTGTAGTGGTGGTCCCTTCTTTTATCTTTTCTATGATTATATTTCTACCTATCGCTTTCATCAATTCTTAAATTATTGATTACACAATCAGTTGATAATATAGTTGTCGCTACTGAAGCTGCGTTTTGAAGAGCGCTCTTGGTAACTAGTAGTGGATCTATAATACCCGACTTAATCATATTTACCATTTTTCCTGTAACCACATTGTAGCCTTGTCCTTTTCTATTAGGTGTCTTAAACTCTTCGACACCCGCGTTTTCAAGTATAGTCTCAAAAGGAGCTTTAATAGCTTCTAATAAAACTGTTTCACCTATAGACTTAGCTTTTAAATTTGTTGCAGCGTTTAATAGAGCAATACCACCTCCAGGCACTATACCTTCTTTGATAGCAGCTTTCGTAGCGCAGATAGCATCTTCGACCCTATCTGTTTTTTCTTTTAATTCAATATCAGAGTTTGCACCTACTTTTACTATAGCTA
>Ga0209535_1002247_pt1 | contig 12610 bp, 22 predicted proteins | sample LinPmetageLP28_FD_184041 | JGI IMG/M metagenome (GOLD analysis project Ga0209535, IMG submission 184041) | Marine viral communities from the Pacific Ocean - LP-28 (SPAdes) (version 2) | ecosystem: Environmental > Aquatic > Marine > Oceanic | place: Pacific Ocean | collected 2009-08-22
TGATACTAGTAAACGAGGTAGAATGGGGCCTAGTGCCGCCGGTAATGTGTTTGAATGTCACAGAATAAATCATGGCAGTATAGTTATGTTCAAGGCTCAAACAGCAAAGAAACTGTATGAAAAGTATAACGCAACCAGTGTGTTAGACCCTACAGCAGGTTGGGGCGGTAGAATGTTAGGTGCTTGGGCATTAGGCATTGACTATGTAGGCATCGACACAAACACTAATATGATGTCAGCATACAAAAACATGATAGAATATCTAGAATCACCTAGGCTTAAAATGTATTTTGGCAACTGTATAGATTGGAACTTTGCTCAGTTTGAATATGATTTTGTACTGACTTCACCACCTTATGTAAACTTAGAACTGTATGAACACATGGCGCCATGGCATAATGACAGAGACTTTTATGAAAACTTCTTTGTGCCACTATGGCATAAGTGTAAAGATCATTGTGCTAAAGGTGGACACATAGCATTCAATATATCACCGGAAATGTATCAAACAGCAATCAACTATATACCAGAGTGCGACACAGAAGAAAACTTTGTACAACAACTAGGTCAAAACTCAAAGAAGAAAGGCGCAGATAAGATATATGTGTGGAAAGTATGAAGTTAACCGAATCACAAAAAACTATCAGCATAGACAAAAGCCGTTTTAGAGTTGTTGTAGCAGGTAGACGTTTTGGTAAAACATTCTTGGCAATTAATGAATTAGCCAAGTTTGCTCGTTATCCTAATCAAAAGTGTTTGTATATAGCAACCACGTACCGCCAAGCAAAAGGTGTTATATGGGATGACTTACTACAGTTACTATACGAAAAGAACTGGGTAAAGAAAGTAAACTTATCAGACTTAACTGTTACACTGGTTAATGGTAGTATCATAACTTTGCGTAGTTCAGACAATAATACAGCACTAAGAGGTACTAAGTGGAATTTTATTTCACTTGACGAGTATGCTTCCATGGACCCTGCTACATGGGACAGTATACTGAGGCCCACACTAAGTGATACTGAAGGACACGCCTTATTCATTGGTACACCATATGGTAGGAATCACTTTTGGGACTTATATAACAATGCTAACACACTAGATGATTGGAGCAGTTATCAGTTTACCACAGCACAAGGTGGCAATGTAGCACCAGCAGAAATAGAGGCGGCAAAGAGAGATATGGCAGAAAGAGAATTTAATCAAGAATACAACGCAACATTCGAAGATGCGGCAGGCATAATTGCTTATGCGTTCACACAAGACAACGTAAAAACAGCACCACAGTTGTCACCTAGCAACGCACTACACATAGGCATGGACTTTAACACAGACAACTTTGCGGCATGTGTTATGCTACAAAACAAAGACACATTACACATAATAGATGAAATCATGTTACAAAATGCCAGCACAGGCGATATGTGTAAAGAAATACAACAGAGATACGGTCGACGCATGATATTTGTATATCCAGATGCCTCAGGTTCACAACGCAAAACCAGTGCCAATGGTATGACCGATCATCTCATATTACACAACGCAGGATTCAAAGTGCGTACACCCAAAACCAATCCGGCAGTCAAAGATGCTATTGCGGCAGTAAATAGTAGGTTGCGTAGTACAAGTGGAGACATAAAGTTATTCATAGATCCTAATTGTAAGAACACACTTGCAAGTATGAACAAGTTCACATACAAAGAAGGTAGTCGTGTGCCAGATAAAAGTTCAGGTTATGACCATATGTTTGACGCACTAAAGTATTGTGTATGGCAGTTATTCCCATTACAGCAAATGCGGTTTGACACATTACCAGGAAATAGATTTAGAAGTACAGGAGTAAGACCAAGATGATAAAAGGCGATAAAAGTTGGGGTAACGCACCCGATAAGAAAACATCACAGTGGAAGAAGAATGAAAGCATAATTGCTAAGAATCCATTCTTAAGAGCACAACGTGACAAGAAAGAAGGACTAGGTACAAGTAGTGCTATCAACACGGGTGTCAATGACGAACAGTACAAAGAGAACTACGATAAAATAGAATGGAGTAAGGATAAAAAAACTAAGCCTAAGTTCCGTATAAAAATAAATGGAAAGTACCAAGATGAAGAAGAGTAATTGGCATGGAGGTAAAGGCAGTACACCTCGAACAGATACTAACAGTAAACAATACCAAGATAATTGGGAAAAGATATTTGGCAAAACTAAAGGTTGTCCAGTAAAAGAATATGTCGAAGATGTTAAAAAAAGCAAACTAGACAATGTGGAGTTTCCGCAAAGAAAGAACATAAACACCAGAGGCAAGTAAATATATAATATAGGAGATTACTATGAAAGCACATAAATTAGGTCAAAAAAGACACAAAAAAGCACTAAAAAGAAAGAACAAGAAGTATACAGGACCAAAGTATTCACATCTTGAACAAATGGTTATGTTAGAACCATTGTTAGCACGAGCAGGCATTGAATTGTTTGCTGAACAGAAGAAAGAGTTTAGACTACAGGAGACGACTAATGCCGGAAAAAACGAGTCAAAAACCAGTTTCGTCTAAGCCTATAAATTTAACTTATAGAATAACTTATAGGTGTTGCCATCCTAAAAGTGAATACACCTTTCACAAAGACTTTGAGTACCATGGCCCATTAGAACAAATATTAACGCAAGTAAGATATGAATTGGGTCATTATGGTGGACTCAAAGCAGAAGCAATAGCAGGAGATTTACATGAAATTACCAACTGAAAAAATAAGTACAGCATTTAACACAATGACACTCACAGGCCTTAGTCTGTTATGGGGTCAAATGTTTGGTATGCTGAATCCTTGGTTTACAATACTAACTGTATTGTGTATCGTAGTAGGATATGGTTCTGAAGTGCGTATTAAGAAAGAATACTAATTAGGCAATTCCGGTTTATACTTAAAGTCTACATCTAGACCAAACTTTGTATTGCGCCATTTAAACATAACGTTAAACCACAACAACAACTCTGGGTCTCTTAGTATACTTTCAGATACAAATTGTTTTAGTTTTGCTTGTTTCTTATCCGAAGGATCCTTAATATAGTCTTCGACTACTTTGACAAATATTCTTTTGAACTCTTCATGTGGATCAGGTTTATCACTTCTTCTCATTTTTAGGCACTATGCTCCCATATGTAGGTTTATCTACTACAGGCAATGTTGCCTCTAAAAACTTCTTGTAACCAGCAGTTTTAGGATTAGGCACAAGATGTCCATTAATCCATATTTTCTTTCTTGGTACTTTAGTCCTCATCTTTTCCAAACGGTACAGGATCAGGTAGTACATCATCATACTGTGGCATAAATGTTGCTTCAGGTCTTATATAAAACATTTTTGGATTTACTGTCCAGTGTAAGCCTTTATCATTGAGTACTTGGCCAGCATTAGGATGATTGTATACTGTTTCATGATCAATATCACCAAACAAATACTCACGCCTTGCTAATGTTTGTGGATGTAGTTCACGATCGAGTGCCAATTGATATATGGTCTTACCGTATTTCTTTTCCCACTTGGTTGTTTTTTTACGCCTTTTAAAAGGTGTACCAAAGTTACGCACACGCATTCGAATTGCTTCTGGTGTAACACCCTCCATTTCTGCTAAGTCATTACAACGAATCCCCCATGTTTTTTCAAAATCTATTTTACTCATTATTCCTCCTCGAATATTATATGTGGCGCAAATATTGTTTCTGGCCATTTAGCAGACTTCAATACATCATTTATAGCATCAAATCCGGCTAATAGTGCGCCTATGTTTTTAATTTGGTATACTGTGAAGTCTTTGTCTTTGGTCTTTTTGTGTTGTTTAAGCATACCACCTATTGCGGCAGTTATACCTATATACTTTCTAGCCTTATAATATTTGCCTTTGCCTAATTCTTTGAACTCTTTGGTAACAAATTCATTTATATTAGGGTATTCGTGTTGTGCTTCTGCTATGATGTATAGTGCGTCTTCTAGTATGCTGATAAGCAAATGCTTATCGTCCTTGGCCATTTTACAAAATACAGTATCAATTTCTGACTTTGTAAATGCCTTACGCCATTTTATTGTGTAACTCATCTTACTCTCCTTATCGTATACATTTATTTATCTCTATGTATATGCTATACAGCATTTATCGGTTCTAAATCAACCTTTTCGACATACTTTACACCAAAGAATATATTTGGCAAACGCCTGTTCAATTGTTCGCAGTATGCCATGGCACAGTCATATTCTTTCCAAAATAGTTTGTCTACTAGCCACTCTTTGTTTGGTTCTGTGATAATTTTATACATTATAGTTCTCCTGTTCTCTTTGCTTCTGCTTTTACATTTGGTATAAATGTTACTAAAAACTTTATTAAGCCATACACTAACTTTATACAAAGCCATGCTAAATCAAGTGTGAGCATGAGCAAGTCCCATGCCGCAAAAGGTATAAACACCAGCAAGAATAAGCCTGGCGACGACTTCATATTAATAAACACCCTAAGCCCCATGCCTAGGTTTTTTGTAAAGATCATTGGTCCAAACATAATTTTTCTCCTAATTAATTTATAACAGTTTGAATTAAGTCAAACTGTTGAGAGCATGAGCCTTCCAAGCACCTTTGTCAAAAGCCTTGTATAGGTCACACATTTGCGATACCAATCTAAAGTTCACATCATGAAAGTCATCTTGGTGTCTAGCCACAAAGCCTATAATCTCTTTCTGACCTTTGGCATCTACACCCTTTTCATCGAAGCATCTAATCTCATCGTTCTTTTGGAACATCTTAAGACTCTGTATCTCCCAATCTCTTGTAGGCAAACCTGCCGCAAAGTACATAACTCTGCTCCACAATGGTAGCAACATACGATCGACTTTGTTCTTGGCACCTTGCGGATTTCTCACACAATGTCTATTGGTCACAATAACAACTTTGCCTTCATACTTGAAAGTACTTGGTATGCCGTATGTGCTCAATGCTTGACTGTACTTGTTCCACTCGACAGTTTTTGCCTGTTGTGTGTCAAGTGCCGCCTTGAGTACTTCTACTGCTTCTACACTTTCAAATATGCTGTCAGTATCATCGATAACCAACACATCACCGTTGCGTTTGTTTTCATATAACAACTTGAACAACATCACAGCACTCAGTGTGCCGGAGTTGTACGTGGGTGTCTTCTTACAGTATAATGAAAGAACTTTTTTCACATACTCGGTCTTACCAGAACCAGTAGGACCATTCACAACCAAATGCCATCTGCCTTCAGCAACGCCTTTGATTTGTTCTGCTAATGAACCATAATGGTCAACTAACGCATCTTCTACTTCCTTGGGTGTACAACACTCAGGAACCTTTTTTGCCAATACACTATTAATATACATATATTCTCCTAAAATAATTAATAAATCGACAGTAACAACCCTTAGCAATAATTAGCAATTTACGTTTTGCTACTGTCTATGTTTTATATTATACTAAATTTATCATGGTTTGTCAACCTTAAGGTGTGGATGTCCATGTGCTTCTATTCTACGCCTAATTGCTGGGCCTGAGACACCGTAATGTTCTGCCCATTCTCGCATGGTTTTTCCATCGATCTTCTTAGCATCTCTACCGTTAGGCTGTCTTGTATATCTAACATGTCCATTTTTTCTATAAAAATGACGCATGGTAGTATCACTGACACCATAATGTTCTGACCAATCCAATAAAGATTTGCCATCTACAATTTTGCCTATTCTACATGGTCTATTGCTAGGATGAACCGAACCATCTAGGTAATACCTTTTTTGTATAGCATCTATTGTTACACCATAATGTTCTGCCCATTCCATGTAAGACTTACCTTCGATAATTTTTGATCTGTGATTTGTAGGATGCGGGTGACCGTTTCGTTTCAAACGATTATATATAGTAACTAGTAGTACACCGTAATGTTCTGCCCATTCTTTAGCAGTTTTGCCTTCATGCTGTTTTGCCCAATGTACCTTACGTGGGTGCGGATTACCGTAACGGTAATATCTATTGTAAATACAACCAATTGCTACGTCATAATGCTCTGCCCATTCATTGAATGTTTTGCCCTCTACTAATTGCCTATTTTCAGCAAGTTTTTTGTATCTGATATCAGATAATAATTGTTTGTTACCATAATCGACTTTTTTGATGTCTACCTTTGGTGCTTTCTTAAGTTCTTCAAATATATTCATTATGCCGCCTGTAATAATTTCTTCTTAGCAATTATATGATATGCTGAGTAGTTTGTCAAGTGTCTAGTAAAACCATATTTTACACCACTCTCTAGACCGGGATCTGCTTTCATAATGGCCGCATACACAACAGCAAGTTGTTTCTTAACTGTGGCCTTGTCTTGTGCCCAAAAGCCTGAGTCCTTAACTTGATTATAGTTAGTACAATTCTTAACAAGCATACATACTGCTAAACTGGTAGGGTGTTTATAGTCCATGGCATCATGCCATTTAGTAACACCAAAATCTTGTCTGTTAGCAATAGCATCTTTGATGCCTTGTATTTGTAACTTCTTAGTAATTTTTAACATACACTTATTATACTAAATTTATCACTACAGGTCAACCATAAAAAAACCCTAGCAATTATAGTACTAAGGTTTCTCTATTTCTACTACTCGGTAGTAGGCAAGTTTAGGACAAGCCACTATTACTTAGTTATAGTAGTACTTAACTGTAAATAATATTGAAGTAAAAATTACTTCATTGAAGTAAACGCAAAGGGCGTTCACTCATATAACTAAAGTGTGTTTGCTTTTATTCTAATAGAATAGAAGTATTGAAAAGCCCCCAACCGGGGGTTTTTCTTATAATATCTGATAAATACTCTTGTTATAACAAATATTTTAAACCGGAGATATCTTTGAGTGATTATCTAAACTATATCACAGGTACCCACACATTGTACGACAAGTACTATGCTGATTGGCGCCTATGTATCAATTCATACCACGGTGGGCCCGAATACAAGGATGCCCATTATCTAAGAGCATATCAAGTAGACTTCAACACACCAAGTGAAATGGTTAACACCTATGAAAGAGCCGATGATGGTTCTTATGTAGCAAAATTCAAAGCCAAAGTAGTACAAGGTGCTACAAGCCATGAAACAAGCAGAGGCCAAGACAAACTGAGTGGTAGTTTCTATGAAGAAAAATTAGACTCAGTACCATGGTATAATTATGTTAAGTTAATTACTAACGAATACAATTCAATTTTATTCCGTAATCCGCCACAAAGAATGCTAGGCGAAGATGTCGACATGGCAGAGTTCATAGAAGATGTAGATGGAGAAGGTAATTCACTTAGTGAATTCATGAGTCATGTAGATGTACTCACAACTGTATACGGTGTATTACATGTTGGTTGTTATAAGCCAATTGGAAGTGATATACCTAAATTCAAAATACATACACCAGAAGATGTAACCAATTGGAGTTATCAATATAACCCGGATGGCAGTTTAACATTAGACAGCATGGTAATTATGGTAGAAAATTCAGACTATCATAGTGTGTACAGAGTATTAACCAGAGATTATATCGATACTATATTTGTACACAATGAAGACTCAGATGAAGATTATGTACCACCTGTACAATCAGATGATCTTGAAATGATAGAAGAAGGCACATATCGTATAAGACAAGAAAATGAATTAGGTTATATACCAGTAACAACAATATACCAAAATACCAAAGTGTACAACAATGTAGGGTCAACAATCATAATGGATGTTGCCCAAATACAAAGAAGTGTATACGGAGACAATGCTGAAATATATAGTGCTATCACATATGGTGCTCATCCTACACTTATAGTAGATGAAAACACAGACGCACTAAATGACGGTCAAGTAAACGCAGAACCAGGTGGCATAGTGCGTGTACAAGGTGGCCTAACAGGTGATCAACAAAATTATGTATATCAATTTGCTTCACCTAGTCTAGATGCTATCACAGAAATCCGTGATTTGATAGACAACAAAATAAACAAATTAACACAAATTGCTATGTTGAGATCAGAAGACTTAATCAAAGCAAGTAATAGTGGCGAACAAATAGAAATATTCGACGATAAACTTGCCGCACTAATTAGAAAGAAAGCAACAAACTTAGAAAATGCTGAAAGCAAACTGTTTGATATCTACTTTGATTGGACTAACCAACAAAAGCCAGATGATTTCCGTGTAAGTTACAGCAGACAATACAACAAAAGAGCATTAGAGGCAGAACTAAAAGAAATAGATGTCTTAATCAATGTTGTAACCAAATATGAATCAATGTTTAGCAATGATCAAATAGAAGCCCCTAGTTATAACACAGAAGCAGAAGCAATAGCAGAGGCTAACAGATTAGGAGGAACTGGCGCACACGAGCACGTTCAAGAAGATGGCAGTAGTATATACATGCCATTTGAAACACACGAAGAATATGAGAGGGCCGTTGGAGCAATGGTGACTCAACCAGAATTTAAAACTAACATGCGTGACAAGATACGCACAAGGCTTGAAGAGTTAATGTCTAGTACATCAACTAACAAAGGCTTGTAATATCTTGATAATACCCCAACTCAGGGACAATAGGAGATAAAATATGTCGGAAGGACAAAATATAGATACACCAGTTGCAGGTGAGACAGTGCAACCAGTTAATACTGATACTGAGGTAGTAAACGACCATAAATCAGATGTAGTAGATACACCTAAAGCACCTAGTGTAGAGCACAAGGAAGGTAAAATGTTTGTAGACGGAGTAAGAGTTTATTCCAGAGACGACACTAACCGAATTGCCGCAAATGCCAAAAAGGACGTAGAAAGTAGAATACTAAGTGATCTTGATGTTGATAGCATTGATCAAGTTAAGCAAGTAGTAACAGAACTGCGAAACGCATCTCCAGAGAATAATTCTCTAGACGTTGAAGCACTGAGAAGTGCTGTTCAAAAGAGGGAAGCAACAGTTGAAGAACTGAAAGCAGAACTAAGCAAAGTCAAAACAGACTATGCTGTAAAGGAGCATGTATCCACCTTAAAGGATAATATGCCTACTAGTTGGAAAACAGAGCAAAAAGATGCTGTGGTAGACTTGATGAAAGCCAGAAACATGCTGTTAGTAGAAGGCGAAACATTCGCAATCAAAAACGGTAACGATTACTTAACAGTAGACGGCGAAAAGCCAGACTACAAGACTGCTGTAGAAGTAGTTGGTAAAAGTCTAGGATTGCCATTTGCTAAGAAAGGTGTAGATACATTTGACGCAGATAGAACACCGCAAAATGTTTCTAGTAGTTCAGGAGTAAACGATAGTAGACTCAAGAGTGATAGAGAATATAATGCGGCTTATGTTCAAGTGCGAAACGCAAACAAATCATTACCACGTGATCAAGTCACAGATGGAATGGTTAAAAAACACATGGAGAGAACTAGATCTTTTAGATCAACTCTCTAAGTATAACAATACATAATTAATTTAATAGGAGAAAAATTATGGCAGCAATAGGAACAGGAACAGTTGCAGAGTTATATTCAAACGTGGTTGCAGATTTAATACCGTTTTTCGACAACGCAGTATTACTTCCAAACCCGGCTATTTTGACTCACAACTATAACCTAGAAGGAGCAATTGGTAACACAATGCAGATTCCTTTATCAAACTATTATCCAGCAGGTAACTCATCTGTAGGGGATAACACGGACTTAATTAACGACGGATTCAACTTTGACCCTAGTTCAGTAAGTTTAGCAGTAACTAAAAAAGGCGCAGGTTCAAAAGTGTCTGAAGAAGCATTAGAAGATGGTGGCCTTGCTACAGTATCTAACGCAATAGTTACAAGACTATCCGGTGCGATAGCAAAAGTTACTGACGAAGAAGGATTTAGAATCGCAGTACAAGGTAATGCTGACGTGATGACAGAAATGACATCAGTCAACACACCAAATGACGGATATGCTAACACAGCCTTAACAGGTGCTTCATTGGCAGTAGTCATGAGTGCTGAAGGACTTGCTTACGCAAGTAAAAGAGAACCAACAGTTAAAATGTTTAACGACGTTCAAAACGACAACCATCAAATGGTTGCTACAGTAAGAAATGGATTTGCTCAGTTAAGAACAGACCCAGTTGTAGCCGCAGGACAGCAAAACTTTATTAGACACATCGCAACATCAAATGTAATTGGTGCGGCGGCTGGTATCTCAGCAAGTTTGGCTCAGTTCTCGACTTCAGTAGCAAACCTAAGAGGCGATAACGCACCTACAACAGGTGGCCTATATTGGGCATTCATTACACCAGAACAAGAATTAGCACTTGCTAACGAACTTAATGGTGTTGGTGGAATCTCAAGTGGTTCTATTGGTTCAATCTCACAGGACTTAGCAAACGATGCCTTGTTACAAGGACTTGTTTCACAAGCAGTGGGACTTCAATTTGTTAGAAGTAATAACTTACCTAGAGACTTGGCGTCTACATAAGGGAGTTAAATTATGGCATTTATAACAGACGGATCAGGAAACGTAACTAGTTACGCAGAAGCAGTAGACGTGAAGGATAAAGATCAACGAATCTTTGAGGCCAATGAGGTCAACTTTACCGATGTGCCTGATACACCTGGAAGCCTAAACAATTACTTAGAGGATCTTACCACCAAAGCAACTAACAGGATCAATGAAAAGATTCGTGCTAGTGCTAGATGGAGAGAATACCTCGGATATGCTGGTGGAGGGTATAATTCAATTGATGATATACCCCCTATCAACATGAACTTTATTGTAAATAGGAAATCAGATATAACAGACATGTGTACATATTATACATTGAAAGAATATCTGCTACCTAAAATTGCTGACTTTGGTAATCCAGAATCAGCAGAAGTACAAAAAATTGAGTACTATGCCGGTAAGTTTGATGATTTATTCAGAGAACTTATGGACATACTCGATTGGTACGATGCTGATGGTGACGCAACCGTTGAAACCAATGAAAAAATGGTTAGGTTCAGAACTAACAGGCGTACTAGAGGCAGAAGCAATATAAGTAGAGTAAGATAATGGCTTTCAGAGATACACTGATTACCGATTTAACAAGCACTCTAAGTGGCAGTAATGTGTCAGTTAGCAGTGAATTACCATTTGTACAAAGTGGTGATGTTAGATTAGATATAAAGAATAAAAAAACTTTGTATTTAGATCAGGATAATGTCAGCAAAGAAGTATTATATAATACACTTGATGCTGATGTGTATCAAACAGTAACAGCCGTTACTGGCTATCTCACAGTAGATGCTAAAAACCAACCAGGCGACATAGATACAGTTACAAACAGTATTCGTGAAGCAAGGTTAGGTATAACTGGTCCATACTCAAAAGAGTGTGCGACCGAAACTGAAATCACTACCGACTACATAACGTACACGTTTGATTTCGAGTTTATAACCGTATAACAAATAGGAGAAACCAATGGGCGTAATAAACGTAACAGCAGGTTCACAAGCAATTTTAACATTAGGTAATACAGAACCCTTAAGTTTACCAGGGGCAACTAATGCCATGGTAGTACCTTTAATGCAAGATGTTACTGTTAACGCATCACCTGGAACAGTTAGATATTCAACTTTGGATTCTAGTAGTTCTAGTGCGTTTACAACAGTAAATGAAAACAGCATTTCAGGAAACATGCTTATAGACGAAGTAACTTTCTTTGGATTAGCATCAGCAGGAGGTCTTAACCTCACTAAAGATACTGGTCTATTCGATACTAGTAAGAATAAAACAGAAACATTCTTTACTATCGCATTTGAAGGTGCTGACTCAGGTGATTATTATCTAAAAGGTAAAGGTTTTATTGGCGGTATAGCCGCATCGGCATCCATCGATCAAGCAGTATGGATTTCACCAATAGAAATTACCGTTAATGGCGAGTTGAGCAAAGCAACAGTATAAGTTAAAATAACTTAAATATATAACACCCTCAATATTGGGGGTGTTGTATTATAGGAGAAAGATATGGAACATAAATTTATGAGAAACTTTCATGATGGCGTATGGCAAGGTCGTGAAGATCGTGTTATCGTTGTACATGGTGTAGAACATGATATGGATGAATATGCTAAAGAACATGGTATAGTATTACCAGATAGCAAGGCACCAAAAAAGCCTAAAAAAGAAATAAATACAGATGTAGAGGACAAAGGATATGGAGATATGGGAGAACAAGAGTCCACAGGAGATACTGACGTCGATTGAGGCAGAAGTAGCCAAGGCTCAACACGAAATTAGATGTGCAACTAGAGATATACAAAAAGCACAAAACAGAATAGCATTTACAATAAGTGCTATACATAATTTAAAAGATAGAGATTTAAAGGAGTAAGATATGAAATTATCAGAACTAGCAAAAAAACCACAACTAGTGGAAATCACAATAGATAAAGAAGAACTTGTAGAAAAGTACGGCGATGCCTTAACTTTTTACATGTATGACAGACAGTCATTAGATGTTTTTTCTAAATTAGCAAACGCAACACAAGACAATGTAGGAGAATACATGAACATTCTCACAGATATCATTTTAAAAGAAGATGGT
>Ga0209535_1002248_pt1 | contig 12603 bp, 28 predicted proteins | sample LinPmetageLP28_FD_184041 | JGI IMG/M metagenome (GOLD analysis project Ga0209535, IMG submission 184041) | Marine viral communities from the Pacific Ocean - LP-28 (SPAdes) (version 2) | ecosystem: Environmental > Aquatic > Marine > Oceanic | place: Pacific Ocean | collected 2009-08-22
CGTTAACATTCTTACGCCAATCTGTTTGGATAGTGGTCCAAATATGGAAAATATTTTCTGCATCATTCTTAAAAACTGCTAGCGTATACATATTCGTCTCCGTGTTTGCTTAACTTATACATACACTATAACATCAAGACGTCATACTGTCAAGCTCTTTTTGCTAATAAAAAGTTTATTTTTGCATTACGGATTTGTCTGATGGCACGTTTCCAGCACCAGAGCGTGTAATAGTTCATAACACTTCTCCCTTTCGGTTAAAGTGCGTTCCTTCGCTAGTGCTACTTCCGTCCCTTTAAGGGATGAACGATTTACTTAAAAATATTTATGTCAAATGCATAAGGTAAATTAGCAACCAAACCAACAGGCCCATTGCAACGCCTTTAGCCCAGGCTATCCAAGCTACGCCATACCAGCTAATACCTAATTTTTTCATAATCTGTTCTATTTGTCTTTTATGCCATCCAATGAATCTTTTCATATGAATCCCAATCCTATCCAATGTGTGCAATCATCACAAGGATCATCTACCCAATGTAGAGACCATTCTTCTTCGTTATGTATCACTTGCTATTTAATGGTAAATACACTTATAATTTAGTACATACTTAAAGTCAAGCATAGAATGTGCTGACGTCAAACTCACAAGGAAAACGACATGTCAAAAGAAGATAATACAGGAAAAATGGAAGTTGCAGTAAGAATTTTAGGTAACGAGTTAGTTGCACTAAAAATGGTAGTAGACGATTTTAAGATAAAATGGTTAATTTATGGTGTAGTAACTATTGTGGCACTAGGTTGGGCCGCTAGTAGTTTTGGACCAGCATTATTTGATATGGTAGGAAACAGTAATGGGTAAGAAAAAACTAAGTTCAGGATACACTTCAAAAGGTGAAGTTGGTAACTCACTAAAAACTAGACTAAGACACGGAGACGAAGGCTATGCTTCACAACGCATGATGAATCAACTGAACGCATTTAACAAGGGAAAACGTGTTATGGTAACTATTAAAAATCCTAACGGAGCCGAAACTAATAAACAGTATATTCGCGTTCCGGCAAAAGATGTATGGAAAAGTAGTAAAAGGTGACCACTAGTTTTTTATTATTCATGCTGTTAGTAAAACATGCAGTAGCTGACTTAGCATTACAAAGTAGATTTAATCATTCTAAATATGGGGATAAGAAAAATTTAACAGATAAAAAACTGTGGTTGCACAGTTTAGATCATGCAGGTCTAACTGCACTTGTTAGTTTATTTTTTGTTGGGTTGTTTCCTGCACTTTTATTAGGATTAGTAGATTTTGTATTACATGCAATAATTGATTATGCCAAACGTGTATATACACTAAAGAAAAAAATTGGATACGACAGCGAACGATTTTGGCAAATACAAAGCATTGATCAGATAGCACACTACAGTTGTTATTTTATCTACGCATTAGTTTTGCTTTAAGCATTTCCATTTCACTCATAGTATCATTTTTAGCTGGTTTGGGTTGAGAACCTCTGCCGCCTGGCTGGGGTCTACTAGCTATTGTCTTTTGAACTAAAGATATACGTTCTTTAATATTTTCTGCTTTAGACTCTATACTATCAAGTAAGGGAAATTGCTCTGCTAAAGTGTTTAACATTATTTCTAAATTTTGATTCATACCGATATTTATTCATGACAACACCTCCCGAAGGAGGTGTGCCTAATTATTTGATTTTCTTATTTTCTATCTCTTGTCTTATCCATACCTATCAATTTTTGTTATGTTAGTTTTGGTTAAGTTCGGATCCAGCAACTATCTCACCATTTGGTTTGACTCGTAGAAGTTTCATTGTAATCATACCCTCAAGTGCTTTTTCAATTCCTTGACGTTTTCCTTGTGTATAACCTAACCATGTGCAAAATAAACAAATGACAACGGCTATATATGATTCATATCCTACAAACATTGCTGACTCCTTTTTTCGTTATATACTTAATATAGTATACTTATAGTAAAAAGTCAAGAGCTTAGAAGCTAAAACTTGCTCCAACTGCTGGTGTAATTTCTTCACTATCTAGATTGTATGCGCCTTCAGCAAATAGTGTTAAACCATTTACGTCTCTCTTCCAACCAAGACCAATGTTTTGTAATGCATCATCTTCATCACCATTGGTAAATGCTGTCATACCATTCATAGCAACACTTGCTTCGTATGCAACATCATCGCCATAGGTCATTACACCGCCAACTGCTACATCACCCAAAGTATATCCACCGGCTACGCCAAATGTTGTGTCTTCTGAGTCTAAGTTAAAATCAATCACTGGATTGATAGAAGCTCCTGCTATTTCCATTGCATAACCAACCTGTACATTGCTTAGGTCTGTGACATCATCTGTCATGTCAGTAAAGCCTAAATGTAGAGATAAGTCATTAGATGCAAATCGGATACTATCGTTGTCTGCTGGATCAGCAAGTGTGTCGTCGCCAACTACTTCTAGTCCTGCTCCTGGAAAGATATCTCCCTGGTCACCAATAGAAACAGTACTTGCTCCCATTGCCATTCCAAGACTCCACCCATCAATAGATAGTGCGCCTTCGTCTGTGCTCAATAAGTCGATTGAAGCAGAAGCATTTCCTGCTACAGAAGCACCGAGGCTTAGTTCTGTCTTAGCACCAAAATCGCCATCTTTTTGTTCAGTTACTTCAATACCAACACCGCCGGTAATTGCAACTGTAGGGGCTGAGTCTTGAGCAAAAACTGCGGTTGACATAGCTACTAGAGCTGTTGTCATTGCTAGTAAATTTTTCATTATTCTTTTCCTTAAGGTTAAAAAAAAGACGCAAGAAAGCAAATATTGTTGCTCTTCTTCGTCCATATGTATTTAACTGTTTAAAATAAAAACCATAGTTTAGCTATGGTTCATATATCAGTTTTGTGGTTTTTATGTTACACTATTCATGCTCGCCGCCATTTCCTCTTCCATTGCGACTTTGGAAGGCTGTAAACACTGCTGGCTTACGTTTGGCTGTTTCAAATGTTGCCACAGTAATTACAATGGCGGCAATCAACATAACGTGAGCTATTGCACTAATAGCAAATACAGTCCAACTGCCAACTAGCATAGCGAATGTGATACACCACATCCATGCTAGCACTTGCATAAGCATGTGTCTTACTTGTAAGTCCGGAATGTTTTTAAGTGGACTAACATCGCTGTTCATAACACTGTTCCAGCTGTTTATTACAAATGTTCTCATTGGTGCGTATCCTTTTTCAAATATTACTCTAAGTGGGTAGTGTGCATCAGCATCATCACGAAATTCGATTGCGTCATTTACATCATCAAACAACCTAGATACTTTGTGCGTTTTAAAGAAAGCAGTTACTCTGTACATATTCTATCCCTTAGTTTACAATTAAAAACGCAACTATTCTGTTGCCAGGTCAGTTGCCAACCCCGGAAAGCCTAATTAGGCTGCCATTGCCATTTCTGGCGCATAATTGTCATTTGCAATTATAGTTGTTGACCAATAACGCAGTCATCCGGTAAACTCCACTTCACTACAACACCTGTCGATCCTAGTTCGCCCCCATAAAAAAACTCTTATCTAAAAGTGTTTTGGTGGAGGCGCCGGGTACCGCCCCCGGGTCCAGTATGCGTTCACGTTGCTTCAACGTTTACAAGTATATTTATATACTATGTTTTTGATATTGTCAACTATATTTTAATACTATTTTTTGGTTGACAAATATATTCGATACTACCCCAATTACCATCTGGAGGAACTTGTTCATGCATAACTTTGTGATACATGCATTTATCTTTAGCAGTTGTTTCTAATACAGTCTGTGTTATACATTGATTCGTACTACACACACTCAGTAGTAATACCCATACTATTTCCATTACTTTTTCCTTAATACTCCGTCTACTTTTATAAAAGCACCTTCTGGACTGTTTACCGCAAGCAATAGTTCTTCCCATTGCTTGTGGCTTATTCTAATGTTTTGTTCTTCATCCATAATACTGCAATACTGTGAAATAAAAACGCCCTCGTCTTCTAGTTCAACTTTAATGTCTTCTTCTACACCAGTATCATCCAGTATTACTATTTCGAAGTGATCGTCTTCGAATTCTACAGTCCACATAATTAATCTTTCATTTTAAAGCAAACCCACTCTTTACCAGTGGCTTGATCTACTGAAGCAATGTATAACTCGTCGGAGTTTGGTGCTCTACACCCATCTTCGATTGATTGCCAAGTTAATCCAGATGCATAATTTTTATTTGCTTGTTCGAAGAATTCTGCATTATCATAAATGAACAATCCTCCAATTAAAGTTACTGCGAATACAAACATATTTTTTCCCTTCATTTGTTTGTTGGCACAGGTGAAGGGAATCGAACCCCTATCTTCAGTTTTGGAGACTGACGTGTTACCACTACACCACACCCATATAGTTAAAAATTTAAATAGTTCTTGGTCATTATACTTGCACTTTGGTCTAGTCCGTGTTCCCACTGATCCTTTGGTGTAGTTTCCCACATCATTTTAGAATCAAAAGGAATTGTATTCCACATACCATGTCCATTTGTACGACTTCCAAGTATTTCGCTTTCTAGTTGTCCTGCACCCCATGTGCAACATCCTACTAGGACTTTCCAATATTCTGGAAACTGTTGTTGGTTAAGTCTAGAAACCATTATTTTATCTCTGGTCATACACAAGTTATTGTTCAGTTGTACAGTTGCGTCAGGTATAATAACATCATCACTGTGTAAAACATAGACTTGATTAGATTGAACAGGACCTCCGTAAAAAATAGGACATACAACACCTAACTGTATACTTTTTCGTAAACGAACAGATATCCGATTATCTAGTTCTTTGTTTATTACCCATCCTTTGGCTCCATCTCCGTCATGTTTTTCTACATACACAACTGCTGAACGAAAATTTTGATCTCCCATATTAGGAAGACTTAGTAGAAAGTTTTCACTTGTGTTCATTCTTTAATCCAGTTTGTGCAAATTCAACATCTAAATCAACTCCACCATATGCTAACTCTAACGCAAGAGCTCGCATATCATCATATAAAGTTTGGCAAGCTAATCTATCAAATTCGCCTTGTTTCTTGAACCGTTCTCTATGCAATTCTAGTCCTTTACTTTGTATCAGTGCCGCTTTGGCATATACTGCTTCTACACTATGACTCATACTTTACCTAACATTTGTTAAAATTATACACTTATTTAATCGCTTTGTCAATAAATAGTTATGGAGAAAGATATGGACGCAGAAATAATGAGTGCCGGTGGTGTAGGTTTAGAAATCACCAACTTGTTAATGCCCTTTGTAAGTGCATTAATGTTATTAGTAATCACACTATGGTTTAAAGACTTTGCTACTAAGATAGCAAAAGGTATGGCTTTTAAAATGAATAAAAGTTTTAATGAAGGCGATACTGTTATACTTGACGGATCGGATGCATTAATCGTAAAAATAGGATTAAGCGAAACTGTATTTGGTGTATATAGCGACAAAGGCTATACTTGGCGTTTTGTACCTAATGAGCGTATTCCTATGTTGAAACTAGAAAAAGTAATCAATAAAGATCTCCATTTGGATACTGAAGCTGAGAAAGCGGAGAAACTACAAGCGATGATTGATCGTACTCAGGATTCTCAAATCGGCGCAAACAGAAATGCTATTGAGGAGATTAAAAATGGAAAAAACAAAAAACGTATTTAATTACAGTAACGCATTACACTTTGCAGAACTAGCTAATCTTGCATACCAAGAAGAAAAACAATTTAAAAAAACTGCCTCTGCTATGGGATATAAGAATGTCAAATACTTTAATGTAGACGGTGCCCAAGCATATGGTATGGCAAAAGAAGATTACATAGTGTTGGCATTTAGGGGTACGGAACCAACACAGTTCAACGATATAAAAGCAGACTTAAACGCACTACATGTACGCAACGAACTAGGCGCAGGTCGTGTACACAAAGGCTTTAAACGTGAAGTAGACGATATTTGGGAACAGATAGAAACTTGGTTAGCAAAACGCAAGTTTAAACAAGCCTACACCTGTGGACATAGTTTAGGTGGTGCTATGAGTACTATTGCTTGTAGTAGATTACCGGAAGGTTCGACTTGTTATAGTTTTGGTTCACCTAGAGTTGGAACACCCGGATGGGTTAGAGAGTTTGATAACAAATTTATACTACATAGATTTGTAAACAATAACGATATAGTACCTAGAGTTCCAATGGCATTGATGTGGTATAAACATGCAGGACATCTTAACTACATCAATACATATGGAAATATTCGTAATGCTACACTATGGCAAAGACTCAAAGATAGATTTAGAGGATATAGAGATGCGTTTAGAAATAGAATATGGTTTGATAGTATTTCTGATCATGGTATGCCTAATTATATTGAAAAAATTCGTAATATGTCTGATAGAAAAGTTATGTGATTACAGTCCTAAACTCCACATCCATATAGGTATAACTATAAAATGTAAAAGCAAACAGATACCAAGCATTAGGTAAACTGTTCGCTTTTGTGGGTTCATTTGTTTACATTCAAGTTGCTTGGATTGTACTGCTCGCCGTTATACTGTGAACCTGTTTTACCAGCATCAGTTTCAACTCCAAAGTTACATGATGCTACTGCAAAGAAAAAAGCAAGAGCACCATAAAATGTGTACTTACTTGCTTTTAAGAATCCATCATAAGTTTTCTTTGCTTCTATTTCTGCTTCCTCTCTGGGTGTTAACTCCCCCATCCAGCAAACTCCTCTTTGTTTTGCATTCTAACATGTCTTGTAGGTAAAGTATATTCTTGTTCACCTAAACACTTGAATCCTGGTGAATTTATAAGCCATTGCTGTTTATGTTCTTCATTATCGAAGTCAATAGAAAAAGCATCTCCTGTGTTTTGATTAAGTACTGTATAAGTCATCCGTTTAATCCAAAACAAGGTAACAACGGGGTCATTTTACAATAACTTGTATAGCTGTCATGTCCTACCATTGCATAAGTTGAAGCAATTGGTACTCCTACCATTACGAATAAAATTATAAGAAAGGCCCAACCCAGTCCTCTTGTCGTACAATAATTCTCACTCATGTTCGATTTCCTCTTAGTGCAAAAAATAATCCACCTACCCATAGAAGTACATGTAGGTTATCGTATAAAATTACGTCCATAAAACTGTCAGGTTGACCTACCCATATAACGCCTGTCATAATACTACAAATCGTAATACCACAAAAACGTGTTAGCATGTCGCCATAGTCACTTAACCATTCCCAACCAGCTAATAAACCAGCTACAAGCAAACCGATGCCTGCGCCTAGTTCTCCGTATGCCGCAATCCACCATACCAAGTATGGAAGATCAAAACTTTCAGCCCCTTCGACAGTGACTGGAAATTTGCTTAGACCTTGTTGTATGAATACAATAGCCAGCGGAATTCGCAGTAGCCAATGACTCAAACAAAACTCAGGTATTCTGCTTACAATATTGTTTATCATTACATATTCGCTAGTAGTTCTTTAAGTTTCTTTTTTGATTTGCCTCTTGCTTTATAACCTGCAATAGCATCAAGATTAGATGTGTCTTCACCTACAACTATAAGTGCAATCATACCCGTGCTTGCATGTGGTGTGCATTGATAAAGATAAACACCTGGTGTATCAAAAGTATGTGTAACTTCTTTGTTGTTCTTTGACTTTTTAGGAAGTTCCCAACCTTCAGGACCTGCGATAAAATGGACATTGTGTCCTTTTGATGTTGGTATCCATGTTATTGAAGTGCCAACTTCTACTCTTGCAATATCTGCAGAGTAAACCATTTTTGCTCCATCACTACGTTTATTCAACATTTCTATAGTAATGTCTTCTGCAAATGCTGGAGTTAATGCGAACACTGTAAAAAGCAGTGTGAGGTATGATATTAATACTTTCATTTAAGTTTCCCTTTTAATATGTTTGTATACTAGTATATATAACAGGTTGACCCGAAAATCAACCTGTTTTTGCACTTTATAAGTGTGTTATTTTGTAGCAGGCTTGTTTAAAAAGTCTGCTTCTTCATCTGTATAGGGCCACATTATTTTCCTACCCTTTTTCTATATGAATGATCTGGATCTAACATTATTTTTCGCCTCTGATTTCTTTAACTTCCATCATTAACTTTCTTGCTTCTTTGTGCATACCCATTCTAGTTAATTCTGCCGCGGCTCTTGATCTACCCGCAACTTCAAAAAATGTTTTAAATCCATTTAAGAAGTTCATTAGTAAGTCTCCTGTAGTTGCTGTGTATTCCATTAGTAGTGTGGTCATTACACCCATCCTCTCAAGTTATCGTTAGCTTGTGTTTTAGTGTTCATTTCGTCTCTTCTCCAGTTACCTCTTGCAATACTTTCGATATCACTGCGACCGATTCCTAAATCTTTTAGTTCGTGGTCTGATAGTTGTGAAAGTTCGTTTCTTGTTTGTCTAACCAGTTGCCTGTGTCTTGCTTTTGCTTTCATATCATGTACAAGATCAAATAGTCCTTGAAATGCTTCTGAAAAAATGTTACCTACTGTTAAAATTGCCTGCGTCATTAGTTGTGTACTCCCATTCTTGGACCTTTGCCCGTTGCTTTAATATGTTCATATGCGAAATGCCAATCTTTCCCATATTCTGTTCGTGCCCATGTCAGTATGTCGTTATCTTTGAGTGTCTTACGCTCAAACATACTCATAAGGCTTCCTAATAGCTGTCTTGCCATTTTAGTCTCCTTTAGTTTTATGATGCTTGAGGGAAGCAATACCCCGGTCTATTTCCGGCGTCACATAGTCTTTCCCATGTGCCACTCATTTTTTCTGAGCTGAGGTCGCTCGTAACATAAACACAGTTGTATCTTTATTACAACTATATTTATATTATAGTACAGTCATTCTGTCCTATTTACTACTGCTTATGGAGTATACTCGCTATGCACTGTATGCATGACTTTTATTTACGGGTTGGATTTGGTTGAAAAAATACTTCAGGTGCTTGTGATGGTATCAAACTAGGAATACCTGAATACAATGCTCCTGACTTTCTAAGTTGATTTAAACTTGCCCCATTTGATACAGTAATCATTGATGCGGCGCCAATAGCTAAACTACACATTATTTCCCATTTGCCACCCATATCTGGATTAGCTTTGTACCATTCAAAGTTTTGTGCTATGTATGCATCTAGTACTGTATCAGGGTTTGCATTAGGATTGTCAAATGCTTGTACAATAGGACCTGCCATGTTATCAAATACTTGACCAAATATTGCATCACCTACTGCTTTTCTTCTGCCTTGTCCGAATTGTATGTTGTTACACATATCAACAAACAATTTAAGATTCATAGTTTTCTTGCCACCGCCAAAGTAACCTTCTAGTGGCTGTTTAAATTCTAAGAAGTTGTTTAGTACAGCTAACACTCTTTCTTTGCTTACTCCGCCTTCACCCATTCGACCACTACCAGCGCCAACTTTAGCACTGCTGGCAACTTTAAGTTCAACTGCTTTTCCCATTACATCAATATCACCTGTGCCTTTTTGTGAAATGTCAGTACTGAGTATTGCTAGTGCATGTTCACCTTTACCTGCACGTTGTTGTCCTGCTCCGAAGTCCATAAACTCCAAAAACATTTGTTCTACAAGTGGTCCATTAAATATATCACTAATACTGTAATGTCCATCAGTTAAGAATGTACGAGTATTAATACATTTATTTGCTTGTAGTAAATCTAAGAAATCATTCTTTTGTTGTATATTAAGTCTATCACTAGCAACAATCTTTTCAGCTATTGTTTTAATGGCGGCATCATTATATTCGCCTTGTAGTTTGCTATTTACTACGGGTAAAAATCTATCAACTACACCGTTCTTTTGAACGATGCTGTAGACTCTGTCAATTAGCTTTGCTTGTTCTTCGTCATTAGGATCGTAACTACCAACAGTTGCTAAAATTTCCTGTTTGGCTTGCGTCGGATCTTCGTATTCTTGTAAAAACTGTGAGGCTCTCATCAGTCCATGTCCACCGTCCACATGTTATTGCGCCATTCTGCAATAACTGGGTCGCCCATATTAACATCTTTAATTCTAACTTTTAAAATGGGCTTCATATTACCATCTAATTCTTGGCTAATAATTTCTGCATCCATCATACCTCGATCAGTTCCGTAACCACTGTTGATTACTTTGACTTGGACCATCTGCGGTGCATCTTCGCTAATACCAGCATTGCGTTTTAATAAATCAAGTTCGTTCATAACTAATTCCTTTGTTATAGTTATTTATTAGTTTCCGGTAGTAGTAGACTCGTATGTTTTGTTGAACTGATTGTTGACCATAATAAATGTTGTACACTTAGCTAGTTGTTTTAGTTTGATAGCACCTACATATGTAAGTGTGCTTCTTACTCCGCCTAATACGTCTTGTAGTGTTACTACAACTGGCCCTCGGTATGGTACAAGCACTGTACGGCCTTCACTACTGCGGTAGTCTTTGAGACCTTCAAAATGTTTGTCATTGGCTGTGGTACTACTCATACCGTAAAACTGTACAAACTGTTTCTCTTCAAATACTCTACTACCAACACGGTCACATTCATTTGTCATATACTTTTTAGTAATTACTTCGCCGCCGCCTTCATCGTGTCCGGCAAGCATGCCACCTAGCATTACAAAATCGGCGCCCCCAGCAAAAGCCTTAGCCACATCGCCAGGGCAAGTACAGCCACCGTCAGCAATAATATGTCCTCCGAGCCCATGCGCCGCATCGGCGCACTCAATAACCGCACTAAGTTGGGGATAGCCCACCCCAGTTTGTATGCGAGTCGTACAAACCGACCCCGGTCCGATTCCGACTTTGACGATATCTGCCCCATTTAATATTAACTCCTGTGTTTGATCTGCGGTAACTACATTACCTGCAATAATAACTAATTTAGGATATAATTGCCTAAATTCTTTTACATATTCAATAAAACGTTGGCTGTAACCATTAGCTACATCAATACAAACATACTTGAGTTTATCACCTACTTGCTCGTATACATTTCTAAACTTTTGTTCATCTTCTTCTTTTACACCAATACTCATAGCTACATGTTCTTTACGCCAAGCGGGTGCATCTTGTTTATCAAAATAATCGACCAATTCAGCTACACTATATGTTTTAACTAGACAAGTGAAAATACTTTTCTCACCTAGTGTGTCGGCCATTTCAAATGTACCAACGCCGTCCATATTAGACGCCATAATAGGAATACCTTCATAATGGTGATCATCTTTTAAAGGAATATTGTAGTGTCTAAATTCAAATTTGCGGTCCATCCGCACTTGTTTACGACTACCTAGTGTGCTTCGTTTGGGTCTAATCAAGACATCACTGTAGTCTAACTTTACTTCATTTTCTATTCTCATTGGAGCCTCGTTTTATAGTTCTTCAATATCCAGGCTTAGTGGAAAACCTGCACTTCTACTTATTTTTGTGCATTCAGATACTTTTTGTTCTGCAATTTCATAATAATAAACACCAGCAATTCCTTTGCCTTCATTATGAATTTTAACTGTAATATCTTCTGCGGCTTGTTCTGTATGCCTAAATATGCCAACCAATAGTTCAATTACAAACTCCATTGGAGTTTGATCATCATTAAACATTATAACTTGATATTTTTTAGGCTTTGCCACATCAAGTCTTTCTGTCGATTCGATATCTGTTTCGGTTGCGTCCATAGTAATATTTACCCAAATAAGAGGGGGGAATTATCCCCCCACTATTGTTATTTGATAGCGATTGTTTTAGGTTTCTTTTCCTCTGGAATAATTCGCTCTAGTTCAATATAAAGCATACCGTTTTCCATTCTAGAACCTTGCACTACAATATCGTCTGTAAGTGTAAAGTTGCGTTTGAAACTTCTTTGGGCAATGCCTTTGTGTAGCCATTCCCATCCTTTTGGCTCTGCTTCGCCTTCTGGTTTGTGTTCAATGGTAAGTACACCTTCCGCAACTGTGATCTCCAAATCTTCTTTAGATACACCTGCTAGGGCAATCTCAATTTGGAATTTTTCACCGTCTTTTACAATGTTGTAGGGAGGGTATCCGCCTGTGCTATTTTGATTGTGTTCGATGTAGTTAAACATGTTGTCAAATACTCTATCGAAGCCTACTGCATAAGGCGTTAGTTTATTAATGTCGAGGGTTGTTAATCTATTCATTTGCTATCTCCTTTATTAAGCAAGATTATAAATGTAGACCCATCATTGGCATCTACACGTTTATTTATTAAATTAGGAACTAACCATGGTTCCTAGCGAGCTTATTAAGTAGCTACCCTTTCTTATCTATGTACTTGTATTTCTTCTAACGTCTTGTTCTTATCTGTTTCGCTCTGACTGTAATCCTATTACTGTCAAGTTATTAAGTGATAGGAGGGACTACTGATTACCCTCAACCCCAAGTTCAGATCAGCTCTGTGTTACCCAGGGAGCCTAGCATAGGATAGTTAATTCCTAAATCTGCATCTTCCTGTCTCCAGAATCATACAGTGCCACTACAGCTAC
>Ga0209535_1002249_pt1 | contig 12603 bp, 18 predicted proteins | sample LinPmetageLP28_FD_184041 | JGI IMG/M metagenome (GOLD analysis project Ga0209535, IMG submission 184041) | Marine viral communities from the Pacific Ocean - LP-28 (SPAdes) (version 2) | ecosystem: Environmental > Aquatic > Marine > Oceanic | place: Pacific Ocean | collected 2009-08-22
GCCACCTATTCCACTGCCACCTCCGCCGCCATAACCTTGAGATATTCTACCAGCTCTTGCTTCTGCAAGATCTTCTTCTGTTGGTGGAGTGTAACCACCGCCATAACCACCGCCGCCTAGATTGTCTCTAATATATTGATCAATATCAAAACCTCCTGGGCCAAACTCAAATGGATCATCTCCATATATATATTCTCTTTCGTAATCTTCTCCGAAATCTCCAGCCATACCGCCCGTGAAAAAACCTTGTATACCTTGTCCTGCGTAGCCTCCATTTTTAAAATTTACTTTTGATGCACCTGTTCCTAAAGAACTATTTACTAATCTTCCTTGTTGCATTTGTGGAGTGCCTGGCATCATGTTTGTGAAATTTGATAAGCCTGTTCTAATTAAATCTCTTTTAGATGCTTTTGCTTCTATCTCCATTCCATCTTCTATACTAACGTCATTACCACTCGAATCTTTATATCCAGTTAAAATAGTAGCACCCGTATCAGGATCAATTTCCATAATAGCTTCTAAATCTGTATTGTTGTAAGGATTATTTGGATCAGTTTTTAAATTAAATATTTCATTATCAAATTCTTCAAGATCTATTTGACCTTCATCTACTGCCTCGTCTATACCAGGTTTTTCTTGTGGGCCATAAGCTGTTGGATAAGGATTTGAACCAGTTGGAACAAAAGATGAAATTCCACCATTAGCAAAATTTTGTATGCCTCTATCTAAAGAAATTTGTTGATCTGCTAAATCAGATTGAATATTAATTTTCTGTTCTTCTAACATGTCAATTTGATCAGCAATAATCTGTGCTCTATCAAAGTCTTGATTCCTAACAACCATATCATAAGACTTCATTAAATTATTAATTTCAGATTCTATAGAAAATATTTGACCTTCAGGAGATCTTTCTTGAACTTTAGGTTCTCCTTCCATTAATGCTTGTATTCCTTTCGTATTATTCATAATTAAATTATATACAATTTTATTTTAAGTGTACCATTTTTCTATGTATCATCCCTTATAAGGTTGTTACGTTAATTGATATGTTTCCGCCTGTCTTAACGGAAACAGATCCTATTGATGCAGTTGTCTCGAAGCCTTGTGGATTCTTCGGAGTGTGTAACTGTACCCATTGATTGCCTATATATACTTGTAAAACACCAATAGATGTATTCCATATTACATCACCTACGTTAAAAGCTAAAGTAGAAATTTGAGAATCATTAAACTGTGGTGTTGAGTTTGGATCGAATGTTCCTAGATTTAACTCAAGGATTCTTATTAATCTATTAAATACATCAGCATTAACATCACCATTTGCTTGAGGTAATCTACTTGCGAGAAGCTTAGCCATTATCTTCTGCCGTCAGTTCTAATATCAATTCTGTTTGCTCCTAGTCTCCATTTAAAACCAGTTCTTACTCCCACTGTTGCATCATCATCTGATTGAACTCTAAGAACAAGTTGTCTACCTCTAGCACGTGTAAATGCTTGTTGAGTAGTGCTTGTAATATTGTTAGTTGAATTAGTTGTTAAGCTATCCCCAGGAAAGTTACGAGTTTTTAATACAAAATTAATCTGTCCATCTGTAGGTGTTGTGCCAAAAAATTTAACATCTGGAATAATTCTGCTGACAAAACCTAGTTGATTACCTTCTTCTATATCTATATCACCAGACTCTATAAAAACATTATCCATAGGTGATCCGTCATTATCATCAGTGCTTTCATGTGTATATACATAACTATCACCATCGCTGTCTTTACCTGTAGCTCTAGGCTTTTCAAATACACCGTCATCTATCCATGCTGTTCTTGATAGACTTCCTATACTCCATGCACCTTCTAGGTAGTTGTAAGTAACATACTTATCTATTTCATTAGAAGAAGAAGAACAATAGAACCAACCAACTTCATTAAATTCTCTGTTAGTAAAGGCTAATGTTTTAAATGATTGAGTATTATTAATATCATCTAACACATAGTTAAGTACGCTACACACCAGTCTTTTAACTGATCCAGAATAAGTATAGAAGCCATCTCTAGCCATCCAGTAAATACCATCAGGTGCGTTAATCATGCCATTAGGAGATATAAGTCCCACATTCTCATTAACTAGGTTTAATCCAAAAGTAAATGGAGCACCAATGAACTGCATACTATATAAAGAAGTATCAGTCCATATAAGGATTTCTTGTCTTGATCTTAATCCACCAACTATCTGTGATCCTGATGACAGTCTTAAAGAACCAGCTGTATTAGTTGCTGTTGGATTCCAGTCTGTAACGCTTTCTTGATCTGAAAAAGCTATAAGTAAAGGATCTATAGAACCAGACCTAGAGCTACCAACAATAGGATCGGCACCTAGTACAACAACATGTCTATCAATGTCACTTACTATAACTTGTAAACCTTTTGTTGGTGCAAGATTAGCACCACCTAAAGTACTAATAGCGACAGCTCTATTATCTTCACCACTAGACTCATCCCAGTAATAGATATTACCTGCTCTTGGATTAATAATTAAATCTTCACCAAAAGCATCGTGTGACCAAAGTCTTAACTGACCTGATTCTGTTAGTGCAGTTGTTGATCCAAAACCACCTGCACCCCATGTACCTGCACCCCAACCTGTTGATGGTACATACACATCTAATCCTGCATTTATTTGATAGGCTGCATCAGCTCCTGATCCGCCATTACCTGTATCACTTCCATTTGCTGTAGCTGTTGCTGTAAAAGTAAATGTATCTGCACTTGGTACAGAAGTTACTTGATACTCTTTATTTAAAACTGTTGCTGTTATGTTACCGCCAAGACTTACTGCACCACTAATAGTTACAAAATCATTTGTTACAGCTCCATGATCATTGTCAGTTGCAGTTATAGTAGCACTGCCATTTGTTGCTGCAAAAGTAATGCCATTGGTTGTTGTAGCTCTAATTGGAGTTATATCAGAATAGTCTGATCCACTACTAACATAATATTTCCAAGTAGTTCCTAGTCCTAAATATTTTGTATATTCTAAATCAACCCATGCTAACAATGCTCTTCCTGTTCCTAAGAAAGAGCTGTTGCTTGATTTTTGCCAACCTCCTATTTTTTCTGGTAATCCTTTTCTAAATCTAACTAAATTACCGTCAGCCCAGCCGCCTTTATCCATAAGATCAGTCATCTCTTTGTTAATTCCTGGGGTAAATTGTAATTTACTTAACGGCATATTAAACCTCGTGCCATTCCTTGCCTTCAAATAGTAAGGCTTCTGCTTCTCTTCTTCTGATAAGTCCTTGTAAAACTTTACCACCTGCTTTATTCCAGCGTTTTATTTGTGCTGGAACATCATCATATTCTTTATTGTTTAATACTTTTAACATAGTAGAAGCTTTTAAGTTAGCAGGCCCTAGGTTAAACACCCAAGAAACCATAGCATCAAATTGGTTTTGTTCTAAATCAACAGTTACTGCATCTTTTATATATCCCTCGTACTCTTCCATTTCATGTAAAAGTAATTTATCTGCTTCTTCTTGAAGAATAGTATCGCCTTCTTTTACGCCTTTGGTTGATCCATATCCTATCGTCCAAACACCAGCAGCACACTTGTATGCTTCTAATTCACATCCTTCAAACTTTTTAATTAATGACAATCCTTCTTGCGATATGTTCATACTTTTACTCCGTTTCTTTTGTAGTAACTGTCTTATAATAGACAACAACTTCTTTAAGTTCATTTATATACCTTTTAAGTTCTTGCATATTATATGCCATGAGCTCGTAGTCAGGCACAGACATAGCTAAGAATACCACTTGACCTTGGTCTTTCTCAACTCTTGCTAAGAACTCTTCTAAGTTTTTATCTGATACTACATACCAATAGGGATCTTTAAGATCTATTTCTCTAGGCATTACAGGTTGAACTATAGTTCTTTCTATAGGTTTAGATATAACCTCAACCTGTTGTTTACTTGGTATCAGGCTGCAACTGCAAGCCATCATCAAGACTATCAATGTTACGGCTGTCTTCTTCAATGCTATTAAATACATCTTTAGTTCCTTTGTTTACTCTTGGTTCTATTAAACCTGGTTTAGCTGCGGCTAATTTAGTTAAGTTATGTCTTTTAAATATGTCAAGATACCTTGACATTTCTTTTTGAATATTTTGGTTCCTGCTTTGTAAGTCTAGTAAGCTAGATGTTTGTAAAGCAAAATCATTTTGTAATGATTCTATTGCTAACCTTTGTTCTTTATTTCTTATTTCAAATGCTTGATTAAGAGCAGATAGTTTAGAGTTTTCATTCCATAGTAAATAAGTAGCTAATCCCATAACTACTATAATTCCTATCAAAACTTTAGACATTAACTAATAACCTGCGACAAAACTATTGATACTAGTATGAATGGATACACAGCCCAAATCATATTCTCTAGTTTATCAAAACGCTTTGCACCGTCTTCTAGTCTTCTATCAATACTTTTGTATAATGCTTTGCATTCTCTTTCATGAGATTCTATTGCAGTAAGTGCATCTTTTGCTGTTGCCATATCTTTCCTCAAATTGTATATACGTTTAAAGATTTTTCTTTACCTTTAACTTTAATTGCTTTTAAAGATTTTAACTCAAAACTACAGTTTTTGGCAGTCTCTTCTCCTATAAGTATATCAACACCAGCTTCTTTTGTACCAGACTCAAGTCGAGCTGCTATATTTACGCAGTCTCCGATAGCTGAAAAGTCAAACCTAGTATCAGATCCCATGTTACCTATTACAGCTGTGCCAGTATTTACTCCCACCCCGATGGCAATCTCATGTGATAATTCTTTATTAAGTTCTTTTATACGATCCTGCATTTCGATAGCAGTCTTTACTGCTTTGTCTTCGTGATCTTTTAAATCTAAGGGTGCTGAGAATATGGCCATGCAAGCATCACCAATAAATTTATCTACCATTCCTCCATTTTTTTGTACGCATTCTACTTGTACTGTTAATGCTTTATTCATTATTTCAGTTACTTCTTCTGGCTCTAGCTTTTCTGATAAAGAAGTAAAGCCTCTGACATCTGTAAATAAAAATGTAGCATATCTTTTTTCTCCACCAAGTTTTAATAGATTAGGATTTTTTTGTAATTGTTTAACTTGTCTTGGATCAAGGTAATGTTCAAATTGTTTTTTAATTAATTGACGTAACTTAAACTGTTTTCTAAAGTTTATATAGAAGGCAATAGCTCCAGTTATAAATTGTGATATAAAAGTCCACGAAAAATCTATTAAATAACCCTTTTGAATGCTGTAAGCCCCTGTAAAGCTTGTGGTTAAAAGCAAAATCACAGCTATACTTACGCCCTTAGTTACACCAAGATAATTTATTACAAGCCATGTCAATGATACAAAAATTCCAAAAATTAAAATTTCTAAAGCTAAAGCAAAATCTGGAATTATTGGAGAGTTTTCTATTAAAATTGATTCAGATAATGCTGCTTGAATTTTATGTGGCTCTAATAATCCAGACGGAGTTGCAATCTGTGGCATCACCCCGTTAGCAGTTACACCAATAAAAACAAACTTACCTGCAACATTCATTTTTTTTAAATCAGTTTGTGGTGTATCTACCCAACTAATCCATTTACGACCAAGACTATCTACCTTGATAGGTGGTATACCTTTTACTGATATTTCCTCTATACCATTATCATTAGTTTTTATAATATAAGTCTTGGCACCTGTTAATGTTTTTAATACTTCTGTACCAAATGAGCTTGCATATCCATCTGGAGTTTTAACTAGTAATGGTATTCTTCTTACTAGCTGATCTATATCAACAGGAGCAGTAGATATTCCTTGTGCTGCAGACTCTCTAAGAGATAGGATATTTTCTACTACTCCAGGTGATACATAACCTTGAACTTCTTTGCCTAGTATTACGGTGCCAGTAGTTTGTGGATATTTACCATTAGGTGACTCAAAGACAGATAATACTGATGGTGCATAAGATAATGTTTGTGCAAAGATCTCATCTCCTCCCATTCTATCTGCTTGTGGAAATGACATAACCCAACCAACTCCTATAGCTCCTTCATTAATTAAGTCTACTTGTAACTGTGCTAGTCTTCTTCTTGGAAAAGGCCAGCCACCTTCATTAGCAACATCTTCTTCGGTTATGTTAAGTATAACAAAATTACCACTTGGCTCTGGTGTTGTTACAAAAGCATCAAAGATTTTTAGTTTAAGTATCTCTGTAGGTGTAGATTGAAATACTAAAGGTAAGCTTAGTATTATAAGTATAGGTAATAAAAGTTTATTCATTAATTCTTTTTTTTGCTATATCAAAATATTCTTTTATTGCTTCAAATCCTATAAAATTTCTGTTGCTATTTACTGCAACATAGCCTGTAGTTCCTGATCCCATATAAGGATCTAATACTGTTTTTGCATCAGGAAATACTGCAAGCATATCTGCAACAAATTGTTCTGGAAAAGCTCTTGTATGCGAGCCACGAGTTCCAACAGGCTTCCACTCTGTCCAATCAAAAACATCGTGTTTATTAATTGTATTAATAAGTTTTGTTTTAGGGCTTTTAGTTAGCCAGTAAATTCTTTCTGTCCAAGGATAAAATCTTATTTTATCAAAATTTTGGCTTCTATTTATCCATACTAATTCTTGTTTTATAACAAAATTACTTTTAAATAACCATTCATAAGGAGATATTTGAATACCTTTTTTAATTCTATTTTTATGATTATAAATCATACTTCCATTTTCTTTTAAAACTCTAAAACATTCATTTAAAAGTTTTATTTGTGTTTCTTGGTATTCTTTTTCAGGCAGGTTATCGTTATATGCTTGATGTCTTTTGTTACCAGTATGATGGCTGTTGCCTAAATTGTAAGGTGGGGATGTAATAATAAGATCTATAGATGAGTCATTTATTTTTTTAAAAGAATTAAAACAATCATCTAAATATAGTTTATTCATTAATCACTTTGAGTGATAGTAATAACACTGTCGCTCCCTCCATTTACCTTGATAACATTTGATATGCCATCTTGTATAAAGATAACAGTATAAGATGTACTACCATCTAAGTCTAATTGTACAGACTCGTTTACCTGTCTGCGTAGGCTAATAACATTACCTGTAATGATTGTGGTTATTTGAGTATCGGGATCTCTACCTAGTAAAGTACCACTGATCTGAGTGCTGGTCGCTTGTGCAAGTGCATCCTCATCTTCTGCTATGGCTAATGCATCTAATACATTGAGCAAGTCTTCTAAGTAGTTTACATCAAGATAATTTATATCTAGTTCGTTGTATTCTAAATCATCTCCTGCTAAAAAATCTTCAGCTAGATAATCTATATCAAGATCATTAAAGTCAAGAATGTTAGCTTTCTTGGTTGTTACTTGCTCTTGTATTACCGCCTCTTCTTTGGGTGGTGTAACAATAAGCATGTTATCAATCATATCTAAGGTAAGGTCTAGTATTACTGGGTTGCTAGGACTAGATTCAAATACAGATACAGTTGTAGCTTGAAATGGTTTGTTTAATGTAACAGTTCCCATGCCAGTAGTTACTAGTATCTCACCACTAGATAGACCTAATGCATCTGGTAAAAGAATAATAAGAGATTTACCAAGCTCATCTATGGTCACAGTAAAGTCTGTGCCTCTAATAGCTATGTTAGCTGTAGGTGTTTTAAGATCTATGTTCTGTTTATCTATACGGTTTAGATTGCCAGTAATAAAACGTGCTGTCCCAAGACCAAAGGTAAGAGCCATTTTAGATTTGCTTGGATCAGGGTCATAAATATATTCATCTATTGTTAGTTGCGAGTGTTCAGTTAATTTTACTACAGAGTCATCAAGAAACTTGATTGCCATTCTACCATCTTTAGTAATAGCTTCGTCATTGCTTTGTATAGCAAATGAAATGTTAGCTTCGTAGGGTTTGTCTCTTACTATTTGTGCTGAACCATTGAGTTCAGATATATCGCCAATATCAGCAGCTTGTGCTTGTACCTTGGTCGTTTTGAATAACGCAAACAGTAGAACTAGCGTTACCGCCAACCGATAAAATTTTAAGCCAGTCATTGTCTTGTGTACTCAGTTGTTGAATATTAAATGTCCTTTGGCCGCCTGTATGATCTAAATAGAAATATCCACCTGCTGAGGCATTAACACCTGTACCAGTATAGTTGACTGTATTATCACTACCATCTATATCCATAAAGTTAGTTGCACCATCAATATTTATGTTTGATGTTACTGTATTGTTAGATCCTTGTATGATCCAGTCGAGATTAAGAGATGCTGCTATTGCAGTAGTACCTTGATTTAAAGTGAATGTATTGCTACTGCCTGTAACAGCTACGTTTTGATCAGAACCGTCTGAGCTATAAGTATTAGTTGGATCTACTTGAATAGTAAAAGAGTTTGTACCACCAGTAAAATTATATAATCCTGTAAAATTATCAGCGTATATATCACCTAGGAACTTATTAGTAGCACCAATCATATTAATATCAAGCGTCATAGTAGTGCCGTCTAAATCAAACGCAGTTAAACTCCCTGCTGACGAAGATAGTCCACCGATAATGTTAGAGATACCTAATTGTTCTAGGTCTATATTAGCCCCAGTTCCAGACTGATCTACGTAAATTTCGTTATCTGCTGCAAATCCTACTAAAGAAAAAATAGCAAATATGCTGATTAATTTAATCTTCATTGCTTAATTCTACTCCTACATCTTTGTTTTGTAAAACCCAAAAACCTTTCTCATATCCTAGATTAACTATTTCCAAGACACCACCTTCTATAGCTTTCATTAATGCTATGGTTGATGACTCGTTTCTAGCGTTGCCTAGCTCTATCTCTACTAGCTCTGTATTAGCTTCAATAAACCTAAATACATCTTCTGATTTACCGTAGCTAAATATAGTTTTTTGACTTAATACTTCTAACAATACCTCGCCTGTAGCTACAGACACCATTCTTAATGAGACTGTTATATTATCTTCTCTATACTGTACGCTACTACCGATACCAAGATACCTTGCTCCTATACCTCCAGATTCTAGGTTGGCTTCGTAAGATATAACAGCTCCTTCTATTAAAATACCAGCAAAAAGTAATGGTCTTAGTGCTTTCTTTTTCTCTTCTTCAGTAGCTGTTTGTTCTCTTGCGGATCTTATAAGCTGGCGTTCTTTGGTTAAATTATCAAGGCCCACTCTTTCTACTACTCTAAAAAACTCACCATTACCTGCGTGTTTTAAAGCTCGTATAAGCAGTGCGTTTGGTTGTTGGGTTATGGCTGTACTAAACAAAGCAAACTCGCTGTTACTTTTTCTTTGTCCTGTTTGATCTGTAAATGATGTTGGATAGACAGCTACTACTGGACTTACTTTTGGTATGAATACATTTCTTAAATCAATAGATTGTAGATCTTGAATAGAAACTACATCGTGTTCTTTGAACCTTTGTTCGTATGTATCTTCCCTTTGATCTAGTATAGAACAACTAGAAAGTAAAAGTACCAATAGGTATTGTGATTTCTGTAACTGTGCCATCTGCTTCCGTTATCTTTAGGGTTAATGTAACGCCATCACTAGTATACTCTATCGTATTACCTTCTAGGGTTATAGTCCCTGAGGAAGAAGGAGTCTCACCAAACAAGTTATTAACCAACTGTCTTGAAAGCTCTGCGTAAACTCTTGATTCAAGGTTACGCATAAATCTAGCAAGTGTAGAGTTTTCTTTCTCTCTTTCTATCTCATCTTGTAAAGCTTTGATCTCTTCTTTAATAGTTAGCTTGCGACTAAACTCTTGGTTCTCAATTGTAAGGTAATGAGATGATGTTCCCATACCGTTAAAGCTTGGGGATTTAAACTTGTGAGTTATAGTGTCGGCTCTAAGATTTGTACCAATTATTCCTATAAACATTACTAAACCCATAAAGGCTATCCAAACCAATATCCTGGTCTTTGCTGCTTCTTCTTCTATTATTTCTCTATCAGTCTTTCCTTTGGTCATCTCTATCCGCCTTTGCTAACCTATCAGTGTGCATAAGTTGTGGTACACCAAGTATAGTCTTCAAAAGTGTGTCTTGTCTAATTATCTCGTTGTCTACGGATCTAACTCTATCTATAAGGGCTACTAATATACCGTGTTGTGAATCTAGTTTTGCTCCTAGTCTTGACTCTATTTCTGATATTTGAGCTGATACTTTTTCATCAAGCACATCTACCTTTGTTTCCATACCATCAATGATTTTATTAATTAACTTCCAAATAAATAAACCAAGACCTATAGCCGCTGCTATTGGAAAGCCTACTTCATTAATTAACTGTACAGCTGCGTCCATTAGGGTTAGTAATCACCCCATACTTTAACTTTTTTACCTCCATGGTACTCAACTGCATGACCTTCTTTGATAAGCATTTGACAAATATCTTCACCATCTTCTGTATATGGTATGCCTAGTATGCGGCCGTATTTACCTTTACCAAGTGATTTTATTTTTAACTTGCCGCAACAAAGTTCTTTAAGTCTTTCTTTTGCAGCAAGACCTAATTTCTTTTCAGCAAGATCACGTGTTCTGGATTCTGGAGTATCAATCCCGTGTAGTCGTACTCTTTGCTTATGTAATTTAACGTCAAACCCTAAATCTAAAATACAATCAAATGTGTCGCCGTCTACAATACGATCTAGCGTTGCGTTATAAACAAAAGCGTCTGGTGATTTTGCCATTAGCCTATGTTATCTCTATTAATGGTTTTCTTCTTAACTCTTTTAGTAGTGTAAGCCTCGTTAACATCTGGTGTTGATTTATCATCAGCAACATAATGCCCTTTTTTATTTCTTGATCGTACCTCAACTCTTTCAGTGTTGGTAACTTTATCCCAAAATTTACTAAAAATACCCATATTATTTCTCTTTAGCTTTACCTATGTTTAAAGCAAGGAGATCTACAAACTTATAAAGTTTACCGATCCATGCATCATCTTTAGGTGTTGGCGTACTTGCCGCTACGATTGAAGCAACTGTTACTATTGTTGTTATCCACATTACTATTTCTACCATTCTATTCCTCCTTTGAAGGTTTATCTGTATCTAATACCTTATCTGCTATTTCTTTAGTAGATCGTATTAGGGCTTTTTGAAATACATCTAAACTAGCTGTAATTTGATCTAACTCAAATTCCACTCTAGCTTTTTTGTTTCTCAAATCTTGTACTTGACTAGCAAAATATTTTTGTTGATCAGTCATTTCTGATTCTTTTATTTCTTCTCCGTCTATAAATACTGCGTTTTCTTTTTGATCTTCCATATTCTCTCCTTATGGTTTTATGCACACTTGTCGGTGTGTTTAGTTAAATCTAACTATTGTCAGTTATGTATGTCTTACCAGTTGCAACTGCTGCAACGTGAGTAGTCTTTTTACTATCTGCTGCACCTTTTACATCAGGTGTATCATCATCACTATCAACAGGTGCGTATTCTAAAATAGTTTCTAAATGGTCTACGTTCCTTTGTACCATTTCGTTTATTTCAGCTTGTGTCATTCCTTCAACATTCCAACTTCCAGCTTTTACACCGTCAATTAATGTTACGCTATCAGTTCCTGCTGCTAGACATTCTGTTACTGTTTGTGCCATATTATTCTCCTTTTAAAGTTATTATTTCGGCTTTTAATTCGTCTACTTGCGTAGACAGTTCTTGTATTGCTTTTGTTAGCATAGGTATTAAGTTGCTCGGTGCTAGTTGTTGAATGTCATCAACTCTTTCAGCCCAAAGATTATTACCGTTTGCCACTTCAGAGTGAGCATCAATAGTAGCTTTCATTTCTTGAGCTACAAAACCATGATAGGTTTTACCTGCTACTCCGTTTACTGGGTCAGTGCTATCTTCATCGTAATAATTTTTAAAATCTTTTGATATTGCATTTTTAGCCTTCCAAGTATATGTTACTGGTCGCAAATCATTTATAAAACTAAGACCTGCTGAAGAGGCTGTAATGTTTTCTTTAAGACGTTCATCTGAATGAGCTGCCCAAGAGGTATCACTACCATCAATGCTTATTGTTGCACCATTACCACTAAGTCCTAATGTAGCTGTATTTGCTCCTTGTGATAATACATAACGACCTATTCCAATTTCATTGCTTACTGTTGCAGCCGAAGGTCTAGCAAAAGCTCCTATATATACATTATCGCCACCAGTAGTTAGATTATTTTGATAACTACCAGCATCGTAACCTATAATTGTATTAGCAGCACCAGTAGTTACTTCAGCTCCTGCTGAATATCCAACTGACGTATTGTTACCTGCTGTTGTCATTGCTTGTAAAGCAGAATGTCCAACTGCTACAGTATCGTAACCTGTAGTACATGTTGTTAAAGCGTTCTGACCTATGGCTGTATTACGACTTCCTGAAGTGTTTGCATCTAATGTTCTATAACCCATAGCAACATTACCTTCACCTGTAGTATTAGACTCCATACATTCAGTACCGACTGCTGTGTTATTACTACCTGAAGTATTAGAAGCCAAAGCACCATAACCAACACCAACATGGTCTGAAGCTGTATTATTGTCTAAACAAACAGCACCTA